>Ga0224510_10000108_pt1:15000-17500 | contig 71121 bp, 68 predicted proteins | sample SF_May12_sed_USG_FD_170161 | JGI IMG/M metagenome (GOLD analysis project Ga0224510, IMG submission 170161) | Sediment microbial communities from San Francisco Bay, California, United States - SF_May12_sed_USGS_4_1 | ecosystem: Environmental > Aquatic > Marine > Sediment | place... | reverse complement strand
TAAACCCAGTGCCAAATTGCTGCTAAGAAACACATACCTGATAAAACAATATGTGATAATGCTACACCTTCAAAACTCCAAAGACCAGGATTTGAAACACTCTCTCCAGTAATACTCCAACCACCCCAAGAGTCTGTAATACCTAAACGAGTCATGAATGGCATAACAAACATACCTTGACGCCACATTGGATTTAAAACTGGATCTGATGGATCAAAAACAGCAAGTTCATATAAAGCCATTGAACCAGCCCAACCGGCAACTAATGCTGTGTGCATTAAATGTACAGAAATTAATCTTCCTGGATCATTTAAAACAACAGTATGAACACGATACCATGGTAATGCCATAGTAATTCATTCCTTAAATATAAATAATGGTTTTTGACTTTCTTACAACTAAACTAGAAAAAAGTTAGCTAATATACTATTATAAGCAAAGATAATAAAAATTAATTAATTTAATTTAATTTACTGTTTTTTATTACTGATTTTCAAATAAAAATCTAATAAATTAATTAACTAACTTATTAGATTTTTATTGTATTAGAATTTAGATACTTCCAAATCCTGTTTTTGTAGAAGCAATTGCTTCTTTTAATAATGTTTCTGCTTCTTGAGTAAATTGATTTGTTTTACTAACTGCATCAATATAAGATTTTTGTGAATCTAAAGTTTTTAATAAACTTGCAGAGAATTTTTTCACATCAGAAACTGCTAAAGTATCTAAGAATCCATTAATACCAGCATAAATTAAAGCAACTTGTTGAGGAACTGATAATGGCGAATTTTGTGGTTGTTTTAAAATTTCACGTAAACGTGAACCACGAGCTAATTGTTTTTGAGTTGCTTCATCTAAATCAGAAGCAAATTGTGAGAATGCTTCTAACTCAGCAAATTGAGCTAATTCTAATTTTAATTTACCAGCAACTTGTTTCATTGCTTTTGTTTGTGCAGCTGATCCTACTCTTGATACTGAAATACCAACATTAATTGCAGGACGGATACCTGAGTTAAATAAATCATTCGATAAGAAGATTTGTCCGTCTGTAATTGAAATTACATTAGTTGGAATATAAGCCGATACATCACTTGCTTGTGTTTCAATAATAGGTAATGCTGTCATACTACCACCACCTAATGCATCACTAAGTTTTGCAGCACGTTCTAATAAACGTGAGTGTAAATAGAATACATCACCAGGGTATGCTTCACGTCCAGGAGGACGACGAAGTAACAATGACATTTGACGGTATGCCATAGCTTGTTTTGTTAAATCATCATATATGATTAAAGTTGCTTTTCCATTATACATAAAGTATTCTGCAAGAGCTGCACCTGAATATGGAGCAATATATTGTAAAGTTGCTGGGTCATTTGCACTAGCACTTACAATAATTGTATAAGACATAGCTTCTTTTTCATCAAGTACATTTACTACTTGAGCAATAGTAGATGCTTTTTGACCAATACCAACATATACACAAACAACACTTTCAGTTTTTTGATTAATGATTGTATCAACTGCAATTGAAGTTTTTCCAGTTTGACGATCACCAATAATTAACTCACGTTGTCCTCGTCCAATTGGAATCATAGCATCAATTGAAGTGATACCTGTTTGTAATGGTTCACATACTGATTTACGGCTAATAATACCAGGAGCCATTGATTCAACTAAACGAGTTTCTGTTGAAGCAATATCACCTTTACCATCAATTGGTACACCTAATGGATTTACTACTCGACCTAAGAATCCTTCGCCTACAGGAATTTGAGCAATCTGACCAGTAGATTTAACAGTACCACCTTCTAAAATTTGACGACCAGTACCCATTAAAACAACACCAACGTTATCGTTTTCTAAATTAAGAGCAATACCGATTGTTTTATCTTCAAATTCTAAAAGTTCTCCACTCATTACTTGATCAAGCCCATAAACACGAGCGATACCATCACCAACTTGTAAAACAGTACCAATATTATCTACTTTAACATCTTGATCATATTGTTCAATTTGTTCACGAATAATACTGCTAATTTCGTCTGGACGAATATTTATCATTGTAGTATTTTTAAGGTAAAAAGTTAATAAAAGATTTTCGTTGTTTTTAAATTTCTAAAACACCATCTAAATGTTTAGCTAAATTTTCCAATTGATTTTTAATTGTAAAATCAATTACTTTTGAGTTTGTTTTAATTAAAAAACCACCTATAAGACTAGAATCGACAGTAACTACTAATCTAATTTCTCTTGCATTTGTTAACTCTTTTAATTTTTTAATTAAATTAAGTTTTTGTAACGTTGTAAAAGGAAAAGCTGTAGAAACTTCAATCATTTTAACTGAAGCAGTTTTATAAACTAATTCTAAATAACTAGTAATAACAGATTGTAGTAAATTAATTCGATCTCGTTTTACTAAAACCATTAAGAATTTAAAAGTTTCTGAATTTAATTCTGATTTTAAAGTTTTAGTTAAAATTTCTTCTTTTTGTTTTGT
>Ga0224510_10000108_pt1:0-5000 | contig 71121 bp, 68 predicted proteins | sample SF_May12_sed_USG_FD_170161 | JGI IMG/M metagenome (GOLD analysis project Ga0224510, IMG submission 170161) | Sediment microbial communities from San Francisco Bay, California, United States - SF_May12_sed_USGS_4_1 | ecosystem: Environmental > Aquatic > Marine > Sediment | place: USA... | reverse complement strand
TTAACTATATATAATTAATTCAACTCTGTGAATTAGTTTTAATAAAAAAATAAAATTGAAAAAGACTACTACTATTTTTTATTGTGCTTTTAGTTCTATATAATTTTTAAAAAATTTAAATAGAATAAAAAATAATTGTTTATTAACGTTTGTGGTAAAAAATAAATAAAGAATAACTAAAATTATTCTTTATTTATTTTCTATTTTCTTTATGCAAACTTACCTGAAGTTGATGCAATAACAAATGCAGCATAGGTTAAAATGTAACCAACTGAGAAGTGAACTAAACCAACTAAACGAGCTTGAACAATTGATAAAGCTACTGGTTTGTCTCTCCAACGAATTAAATTTGCTAATGGAGTACGTTCATGTGCCCAAACTAATGTTTCAATTAATTCTTGCCAGTAACCACGCCAAGAAATTAAGAACATAAAGCCTGTTGCCCAAATTAAGTGGCCAAATAAGAACATCCAAGACCAAACTGATAAATTATTCATACCAAATGGATTATAACCATTGATTAATGGAGATGAATTTAACCATAAATAGTCTCTTAACCATCCCATAATATAGTTTGAAGATTCATCAAATTGACCAGGATTACCACCCCAAATTGTCATATGTTTCCAATGCCAATAGAAAGTTACCCAACCAATTGTATTTAACATCCAGAACATTGCTAAATAAAAAGCATCCCAAGCTGAAATATCACATGTACCACCACGACCTGGACCATCACAAGGGAAACTATAACCAAAATCTTTTTTATCTGGCATTAGTTTTGAACCACGTGCGTCTAAAGCACCTTTTACAAGGATTAATGCTGTTACATGTAATCCTAAGGCAATAGCATGATGAACTAAGAAATCACCTGGACCAATTTTTAAGAATAAATCATTTTTAGGATTATTAATCGCTTCTAACCAACCTGGTAACCAAACTTGATTTCCGGCAGCTGTTGCTGGACTAGTTGATGATGCTAATAATACATTAAATTGATAAACTGCTTTTCCAGATGCAGCTTGAATATATTCAGCAAATAAAGGTTCAAATAAAATTTGTTTTTCTGGTTGCCCAAAAGCAACAACAGTATCATTATGGATATATAAGCCTAATGTATGGAAACCTAAAAATAATGAAGCCCAACTTAAATGTGAAATAATAGCTTCTTTATGCTCTAACATACGAGCTAAAACATTATTTTTATTTAATTCTGGATCATAATCACGAACAAAGAAAATTGCACCGTGAGCAAATGCACCTACCATTAAGAATCCTGCAATATATTGATGATGAGTATATAAGGCAGCTTCTGTTGTAAAATCTTTTGATAGATATGCATAAGGTGTTAATGCATACATATGTTGAGCTGTTAATGATGTAGCAACCCCTAAACAAGCTAAGGCTAACCCTAGTTGCATGTGTAATGAATTTGTAATTGTTTCGAATAAACCAACATGACCTGCACCTAGACGTCCTCCTGGTGGACGATGAGCATCTAAGATTTCTTTCATGTTATGTCCAATTCCGAAATTTGTTCGATACATATGACCAGCAACAATGAACACGACAGCAATCGCTAAGTGATGGTGAGCCATATCACTTAACCATAATGATTGTGTTTGAGGATGGAAACCACCTAAGAATGTTAAAATTGCTGTACCAGCTCCTTCACTTGTATTAAATACATGTGTTGCACTATCTGGATTTTCTGCATATACAGTCCAGTTTCCAGTGTAAAAAGGTGTTAATCCTGCTGGATGTGGTGGAGTTGTTAAAAAATTATCCCAACCAACATGAACACCACGAGATGCAGGAATTGCTACATGGACAATGTGTCCAGTCCATGCTAATGAACTAAAACCTAATAAGCCTGATAAATGATGATTTAAACGTGATTCATTATTTTTAAACCATGATAAACTTGGGCGGAATTTAGGTTGTAAATGTAACCAACCAGCAATTAATAGAACACTTGCAAGTAATAATAAACCAATAGAACCTTTATATAATTCTTGATTTGTTCTAAATCCAATTGTATACCACCATTGGTATAAACCAGCGAATGTAATGTTTACAGGATATGTATTTCCTTTACTAAATGCTTTTAATGCTGATTCTCCAAAATGCGGATCCCAAATAGAATGTGCAATTGGACGTACTTTTAAGGGGTTTGTAACCCACTTTTCAAAGTTTCCTTGCCATGCTACATGGAATAAATTTCCTGAAGTCCAAAGGAAAATAATTGCAAGATGCCCAAAATGTGAAGCAAAGATTTTTTGGTATAAATTTTCTTCAGTCATACCATCATGTGCTTCTAAATCATGAGCTGTAGCTATACCATACCAAATTCGTCTTGTTGCTGGATCTTGTGCAAGGGCTTGGCTAAACTTTGGAAATTTAGTTGCCATAATTGTTAGATACCTTTTTATATAATTTATAGTTGTAAATAAATTTGAACTTGAAAAGTTTTTTTATTAAGTTTTAGGAATACACTTAATTTACTTATGTTTATCATTACGTAATTGAAATTGCACGAGCTAAGAAGAATGCCCATGTTGTTCCAATACCACCTAATAAATAGTGTGCTAATCCAACGGCACGACCTTGAGTAATACTTAATGCTCTTGGTTGAATTGTCGGAGCGAAGTTTAATTTGTTGTGTGCCCAAACAATTGATTCAATTAATTCTTGCCAGTAGCCACGTCCACTGAATAAGAACATTAAACTGAATGCCCAAATGAAGTGTGCACCTAAGAAAATTAAACCATATGCTGAAGAAGCTGAACCATAAGATTGAATTACTTGAGAAGCTTGTGACCATAAGAAGTCACGTAACCATCCGTTAATTGTAATTGAACTTTGTGCAAAATTTCCACCTGTAATATGTGAAATACTACCATCTGGTGTAATAGTTCCCCAAACATCAGATTGCATTTTCCAGCTAAAATGGAAAATTACTACTGAAATTGAATTATACATCCAGAATAAACCTAAGAATACATGATCCCAACTTGAACTTTGACATGTACCACCACGACCTGGGCCATCACAAGGGAAACGGAAACCTAAATTCGCTTTATCTGGAATTAATTTTGAACTACGTGCGTATAATACACCTTTTAATAAAATTAAAACAGTTACATGAATTGTAAATGCATGAATATGATGTACCATAAAATCTGCTGTACCTAATTTAATAGGCATCATTGCAATTTTTCCACCAACTTCCACGACATCTCCACCAAAAGCATAACTTGTTGTTGCTAAAGCATTTGGCGCAGTTGTTCCTGGTGCTAATAAATGAATATTTTGAATCCATTGTGCGAAGATTGGTTGCAATTGAATTGCTTTATCTGAGAACATATCTTGAGGTCTGCCTAATGCACGCATAGTATCATTATGAATATAGAATCCAAATGCATGACAACCTAAGAAAATACAAACCCAATTTAAATGTGAAATGATTGCATCTCTGTGTCGTAAAACACGGTCTAATAAATTATTATAATTATTTGCTGGTGTGTAATCACGAACCATAAAAATAGCACCATGAGCGGCACCACCAGTAACACAGAATCCGCCAATCCACATATGGTGTGTAAATAAAGATAATTGTGTTGCATAATCCGTAGCAATATATGGATATGGAGGCATCGCATACATATGGTGTGCTACAATAATACTTAAAGATCCCATCATAGCTAAATTAATAGCTAATTGTGCATGCCATGATGTTGTTAAAATTTCATATAATCCTTTATGGCCTTCACCTGTAAATGGACCTTTATGAGCTTCTAAGATTTCTTTCATATTATGACCAATACCCCAATTTGTACGGTACATATGACCAGCAACAATAAATAAAACTGCTAATGCTAAATGGTGATGTGCAATATCGCTTAACCATAAACCACCAGTTACAGGATTTAAACCACCTTTAAATGTTAAGAAATCAGAGTATTCACTCCAGTTACCACCAAAAAATGGTGCTAAACCTTTACTGAAACTCGGGTATAATTGTGCCATTAAGTCACGATTAATTAAAAATTCGTGTGGTAAAGGAATTTCTTGTGGTGAAACACCAGCATCTAATAATTTATTGATCGGTAATGCAATATGAATCTGGTGACCAGACCATGATAAACAGCCTAACCCTAATAAACCTGCTAAATGGTGGTTCATCATTGATTCTGCATTTTGGAACCATTCTAATTTTGGTGCTGCTTTATGGTAATGGAACCAACCAGCAAATAACATAATTGCTGACATAGCTAAACCACCAATTGCTGTCCAATATAACTCTACTTCACTTGTAATTCCTTCTGCTCTCCACATTTGGAACCAACCTGAAGTTGTTTGAACACCCTGGAAATTTCCTCCAACATCAGCGTTTAAAATTTCTTGACCAACTATTGGCCAAACAACTTGTGAACTTTGTTTAATACTAATGGGATCTGTTAACCAAGCAGAATAGTTCGAAAAATATGCACCATGGAAGTGCATTCCACTAATCCATAAAAAGATGATTGCTAATTGACCAAAATGTGCACTAAAAATTTTACGAGAAACTTCTTCTAATGAGCTTGTTTGACTATCAAAATCATGCGCATCTGCATGTAAGTTCCAAATCCATGTAGTTGTTTTTGGACCTTTAGCTAAAGTTCTTGAAAAATGTCCTGGTTGCGCCCATTTTGCGAAACTAGTTTCGACCGCGTCTTTTTCTACAAAAACTTGTACGTTTTTTGAACGACGCTCTGTTGAGCTTATTGCCATTGATTTTCTCCTTTTGGGAGACGGAAATCTATGAAACTCTCATAAAAAATAAAAAATAGTTCCTATAGTTATCTATTTGTTAAGTACGAGTTTTCATAATATTATTATACATGATTTTTAATTTTATCAATTAGAAAATTTATAAAAATTTATATAATAGAGCTAAGATTTTTTTTCAAAAAACCAAAGTATAAAAATAGAAGTATATTTTATTTTTAAATTGG
>Ga0224510_10000107_pt1 | contig 71923 bp, 65 predicted proteins | sample SF_May12_sed_USG_FD_170161 | JGI IMG/M metagenome (GOLD analysis project Ga0224510, IMG submission 170161) | Sediment microbial communities from San Francisco Bay, California, United States - SF_May12_sed_USGS_4_1 | ecosystem: Environmental > Aquatic > Marine > Sediment | place: USA: California... | reverse complement strand
CATCACCCGCTCGCTGACCCATTCGGCTCTTGCAAACCTCGTGTGCACTCCGTAAGCTGATTGGCGGCGACATCCATCAAAATTTTCGATAAACGGACGTTGTATGGGGACGGCTCCACAAGACTATTACAAGACGCTCGGTGTATCCCGAACAGCCTCAGCCGAGGAGATTAAGAAAGCCTTTCGTCGGCTGGCCCGCCAATACCATCCCGACCTTCATTCCGGACCGAAGAAGGCCGAGATGGAAAAGAAATTTAAAGAGTTGAATGAAGCCCAAGAGGTTCTCACCGACCCCGACAAGCGAAAAAAATACGACCAGTACGGAAGCGAGTGGGATCAAGCCCAAGCATTCGAAAAGGCTCGTCAGCAGGCTTGGAACAGAGGCGCGACCAGCCCGTGGGATTTTGATCAAGATCCCAATAGTCGTGGCGGGACGGCGGAGAACTTTTCCGATTTCTTTGAGAGTCTGTTCGGCAATCGCAAACAAGGGGCCGGCGGACGGAGTGAGCCCGGAAGGGCTGGTCAGGATCTGGAGACGGAAGTGCAGTTGGGCTTACGGGAAGTCCTGACCGGTGTCATTAAGCGGGTGAATTTGCGGGAGCCACAAACCTGTCCGACCTGTCATGGGCAGGGCGTGGTGCGAGGACGCTCGTGCGGAGCCTGTCAGGGCACTGGAAGAACGACCGACCACAAGACCATTGAAGTCAGAATTCCCGCGGGTGTGCAGGATGGAACTCGAGTTCGTGTTGCCGGCAAGGGACAGCTGGGGCGAGACGGTGGCAAGCGTGGCGATCTTTATCTGCTGGTGAGCATTCCCGCGGATCCGATTTTTCGTCGGCAAGGGTCGGATCTCCATGTCGCCCTCCCCGTCTATCCCTGGGAAGCCATTCTTGGCGCGGAGGTGACGGCTCCTACCTTGACGGAACCGGTGAAGGTCAAAGTCCCTCCCGGGAGCAAGGCCGATGCGAAGCTCCGGCTCAAGGGGAAAGGACTGCCCTCCGCCACCGGCGGGGCGGGAGACCTCTTCTTGACGTTGCAGATTGTGATGCCGACGATGGCCACGGAAGAAGAGCGGATCCTCTACGAACGATTGAGCAAACAACGGCATCCGGATCCGCGAGCAGAACTTCTCCATCAAGCTCAACGACACTGAGTCGACACAGATGCTGCCGCACAATGTCGGTACGGAGTCGAACGGCTCGCTTGCGTTGCGGCGCTTGCTATGGCAAGCTTCGGGCGAGGGGCTTCCAAACCAAGGAGGAAATGCATGAAGTCAGTCACGAAGACGGCAACGGTTGCGGTTCTGTCGGCCTGTCTGTTGGTGTTGGGTGTACCCAGCCTGTGGGCGAATGATCCAAGTTATGGCCATGCAGGAGGCGGATATGGCGCTGGTGGCAGCCATGGGTACGGCAAAGGGATGATGCATAGCGGAACCGGGCATTTGATCCGGCATCTGCTCAAGCATGAAAAGGACATCGGCCTGAGCGGGGATCAGGTGGCCAAGCTCAAGGAGATGCAGTTGAACCTTGACCGTGTTCGGATCAAGGCAGAAGCGGATATTCAAATTGCCGAGCGCGAAGTGAAGGCGCTGACCGACGAAGAGAAGTCCGATCTTGGGGCGATCGAGGCGAAACTCAGACAGAGCGAAGACCTCCAGGTTGGATTGCGCATGGCGGCCATCAAGGCTCGCCGAGACGTGATGGCGGTGCTGACTCCTGAGCAACGTGCCAAGGAAAAGTCCGAACATGACAAAGCGATGGAGCAACATAAAGGCTCAGGGATGCATCACGGCGGGGCCATGCCCTATGGCTCCAATCCTCATGGTGCCGGCCCTCATGGTGCCAATCCCCATGGTGGGAGCAATCCTCATGGCAAGAATCCGCATGAGACCGCACCTCCGGCATCACCCAGTTACTAGCGAGATGGCGAAGACCTCTACCGGCTTAGTGATGATGGTGTTTCCAAGCTCGTGGAACGTATCTTGTGACACATGGCGCACGTGCGGGGTACGAATGGCGAGATACGAGATTCAGAAAGAGGACCTCTAGGACCGATGAAAAAACAAGTTAAGCTTCAGAGTCATGATCTCCTGGTGGGAGCTGGCCGTGCGCCGGCTCGGGCGATGTTGAAAGCCGTCGGCTTTACGGACGACGACCTGACGAAACCGCTTGTGGGTGTCGCCAATACGTGGATTGAGGTCATGCCCTGTAATTTCCATTTGCGTCGGCTTTCTGAGCGGGTGAAGGCTGGTATCCGAGCTGCCGGTGGGACGCCGATCGAGTACAACACCATCGCCGTGTCCGACGGAATTTCCATGGGGACCGAAGGCATGAAGGCCTCGCTCATCAGCCGAGAGGTCATCGCCGATTCGATTGAACTCGTGGCACGTGGACATTTGTTTGATGCGGTCGTGGCCCTGTCCGGTTGCGACAAGACCATCCCCGGCACCGTCATGGCGCTTGCGCGGTTGAATTTGCCGTCGGTGATGCTCTATGGCGGATCGATTATGCCGGGACAGTTTCAGGGACATGATGTGACCATTCAGGATGTTTTCGAAGCCGTCGGCAAACATGCCTCGGGCAAGATGACCGATGCCGAACTCAAAGACCTGGAGGATCACGCTTGTCCGGGACCTGGAGCCTGTGGCGGTCAGTTTACGGCGAACACCATGGCTATTGCCTTCGAGTTTCTTGGCATTTCGCCCATGGGGCGCAATGGAGTGCCAGCCATGGATGGGCGGAAGGATGATGTGGCCTTCGAGTGCGGGAAAATGGTCATGGAGCTTGTGAAACAGGACCTGCGTCCTCGCCAGCTCATTACTCGCAAATCATTGGAGAATGCCATTGCTGCCGTTGCCACGACGGGTGGCTCCACGAACGCCGTGTTGCATCTTCTTGCCATTGCCCGTGAATCCGGAATCAAGCTGAGCATCGACGATTTCGATCGGATCAATCGTAAGGTTCCCCTCCTGGCTGACCTGAAACCGGGCGGTCGATTTGCCGCAGCGGATCTCTATGCGGCTGGGGGCACGACCTTGGTCGCCAAGCGATTGCTTGATGCAGGGTTACTCCATAGGGATCAACCGACGGTCACGGGTCGCACGATTGGCGAAGAGGCATCGGAAGCCCGCGAGGCATCCGGACAGCAAGTGTTGCGTCCCCTCACCAACCCGATCAAGCCGACCGGCGGCCTGGTCATTTTGAAAGGGAATTTGGCACCGGAGGGCTGTGTGGTGAAGGTGGCAGGCCATTCGATGACCACATTTCAAGGACCGGCGAAGGTATACGACCAGGAAGAGGATGCCTTCGTGGCGGTCAAGGCCGGGCAAATCAAGGCCGGTGACGTTGTCGTTATTCGGTACGAAGGCCCGTCAGGTGGTCCTGGGATGCGCGAGATGCTCGGTGTGACAGCGGCGATCGTCGGCGCAGGACTCGGCGATTCCGTCGCCTTGCTCACCGACGGACGTTTCTCCGGGGCCACGCATGGACTGATGGCCGGTCATGTGGCGCCTGAAGCGGTCAAGGGCGGACCTATCGCGGCGGTCAAGAACGGCGACATCATTACCTTTGATATTCCCAAACGCCGCCTTGATGTGAAGCTTTCGAAGAAAGAGATCGCGACTCGACTGAAGAAGGTCAAACGACCGACTCCAAGGTATACCTCCGGCGTGATGGGAAAGTATGCGCGGCATGTTTCCTCCGCCTCGGAAGGCGCCGTGACGAGTTAAGTCCGAGGGAGACTACGCCTGTGGTTTTCTCAGCCACAGCGTGATGACATTGGTCACGGCATCCTCATACGAATAGCGTTGTAAGTATGGGAGTGAAGGAAGCGCCTTCACAACCACGTCGCTCACCGTGGATTCTTGGTGTTCAATCACGAATCCCGCCTCGGTAAACAGCCTGATCCAGTCTGATTTTCTCAGTCGATTGGTGTAGGAGCTTCGATTCCACTTCATCAGATTCCAGAGCCACTCAGGATAGCGGAGACAATCGAATAGCTTGAGCGGTTGTGGGGGTTGCAATCCGTAGTACGAGTGGTCGCCGAGATCGATCAGTGCAACGAGATGCCCGCCGTGGCGCAACACTCGAAAGCATTCTGCGACAGTCGTCGCTGGGTCGCGCACATGCTCAAAGGCGGTGTGGGACCAGATACAGTCAAATTCGCAAGAATTGAATGGTAGCCGTCGGCCATCATAGAGGATGTAGTCGATCTGCGTTTTCTTCGTCTGTTTCTCAGAAACATATCTTAAAACATCTACTGCCGTACAACTGACCGCCCCTGCCGTGAGTGCCGTTTCCAAGACGTCCAGGGTCTGGCCTGGTCCAATCTCCAGTACATCCTTTCCACGCGGCGGCGTGAACCGACTATATAGCGTATAGACCTCTTGTACTTTTCCTGAGTTCGAGTTGATTCCTGTCAGGTGGTATCGCTGCATAAGTTTGGAAATAGGTTTCACCCCAAGCAGCAGGTTGTGAATGACCTCAAGTGGGACAATCGTCATAACTCAGTTGCATCGGGGCCTGACGTACAAGATAAGGCCCACCTAGACTGAAGCTCGCCGAATTGTGCTCAAGCGGCGAGTCTGTGGTTCATTCCATCGTGATCGGGATTCAGTAAACGATCATAGAGTCGTTCGTATTGCAGAGCCGTTTCACTGATGTGAAACTCATATGGGAGCGGTGGGGGGTCTGCTGTGTGAACATCCGCCCGTTTCATGGAAGATGATAACTTGCGGACGATTGCGTCGGCCAATCCGCTGACATCTCCTCGTTGACAGAGTTCTCCAATCCGCGGCCCCACCACGACCTCATCGGCTCCCCCGACCTGTGTGGCGACGATGGGTAGGCCTGCGACTCGTGCTTCAAGTAATACTCGAGGGAGTCCTTCCCAATGTGACGTTAAGAGGAAGAGATCGAACGCATGCATCACCGCCGGAATGTCACGTCTCCATCCGGTTAAATGTACACAATCGTGAAGATCATAGCGTGCGATCAGCGATTCGATCTTGGCGCGTAATTCGCCGTCTCCGACGAGGACGAACCGGACGTTGGGTTGCGATTGGGTGACGAGCTTTGCCACCTCGATAAAATCCTCCGGAGCTTTTTGCGGCTTGAGACATGCCACGGTTCCGACCAGTCTGGTTCCTGGCGCTGCGCCTAGTTCCCTCCTCAGCCGTTCGCGGTCCTCGCCGACCAGCCCTTGCTGAAACGGTCGTGGATCGATGCCAGGTCGCACCAATAGGACGTTGTTCCTGAACAGGCGCCAAGCCCGCCCCTTCTGGATATCAGCCTGGGAGACGGCAATCCACTGGGTGGTGATCCATCCGGTAATCCGTTCCAACAGGACCAGTAGGCTCTTCATCCAGCGAGGTTGTACGGGAGTCATGCCGTACCCATGGATCGTGTGGATGATGACTGGAACACCGGCGAACCATGCGGCCCATCGGCCAAGAATACCCGCTTTTGAACTGTGTGTATGGACGACCGAGGGACGAAGGCGGCGAAGCAGTGTGGTCAGTCGAACAAGAGCCACCAGATCATCCAAGGGATGGATTTGTCGGCCGAGTGCGGGCAGCAGCCTCACCTCGACATGAGGGATGCGCTGGGCCTCCTCTGTGAGGAGTCCTCCAGGTCCGGTGATTAACATAGCCCGATATCGTGTGGGATCGAGATGAGACACGACATGGAGCGCCACTTCTTGCGCTCCCCCAAGCTCAAGCTTTGTGATGATATGGCAAATCGTGTGCACGACACCTGCCATTATGCAGAGAGCGCGTGATCCTGTTCCGTCCGGAGTCGTTCCGCCAACTGCTTTCCCTGCCCGATGGCATCCTCCATCGAAGTATGTTCCCAACGACCATATCGGCCGATGGAATAGATGCCTCTCCGTTCGAGCTCGGAGAGGATGGCAGGAATCGCACGTGCGCGATGACGATCGAAGTAGACGTACGCGTAATGCAAATCCTTTACGTCAGAGACGACAATATTGTCGTTGGGGAGTAGGATGCCGGCCTGCTCCAACCCTGCCGTGGCTTGGGCAGTAAGTTGGTCAACAGACTGATGCTCCATCGGCCGGTGCGAGATCTCCACGTACATGGAACTACAGCCCGGTTGTCCCAACGACGGGGAGAAGTTCATGGGGAACCCGACCCGGTAAAAAGGAAATTCCGGTTCGGGGAAGTAGAGCCAATGTTTGTCGGACACCTGCTCACGTGCCACGGCCATATTAAGGTTGTAGACGGATACCCACCGCAGTCTGTCCGCCGCTTCTTTGAGATGCACGGGCATATCGAGGCATCGGCGTACGAGTTCCGGGACCGGAATCGTCGAAACCAAGGACTCATAGTGTTCCGTCCTGGTCGTGCCGTTGAGCCGATCATGGAAACGGGCGAGCCGGCGTTTCGTATCCACCTCGAGGAGTTCGACATCGGTCGTGACATCCGTGATCCCCGGCAGGAAGGACTCCGGCAGGACGTTGATACCGCCCGATGCAGGATAGAGGAACGAAGGATTATACCCAAAGGCCTTGTCTTTGATGCCCAACGCACCACTGATCACGTCTTTCAACTCCGGCTTCGGCACCAGCCACGACACCCAATCGGATGTGAGTTCATCCAACGACACCTTCCACAGCTTTTCGTTGAAGGGAATCATGAAGTGCTTGGCCATCCCTTCTCCGAGGTTTTCCAAGATCCATTGCTTAAAGCAAAGATCTTTTGGATCGCTGGTCGAGGCTGAATGCAGGAGTGTGGTGATGAATCCCATCAAACAGTCCCGTACGACCTCCGGCGGAAGGCCATGAGTGTTCACCTGAAAGGGATATTCCGTGTAGGTTCGGTGTGAGTAAATAAACGACTTGCGATCGTGTTTCTGGAGTTTGTCCGCGAGCAACTGCTCAACCAGTGCCTTGATCTGAGGCTGACGGAAATGTAGGAGGTGTCCTGTGTAGTCGAAGGTAAATCCATTTGTGCGATAGGAGCGGCACAGTCCCCCTACGTCCGACTCGCGTTCATAGAGTCGGTACGGAACTCCCGCCAGATGATATGCGGTGCTCAGCCCGGCAAGGCCGGCGCCGACAATCAGGATCATGCCGCTCGCCTTCTTTCTTCTTCAGATGTCTCGACGTCCATCGTCCTGGTGGTCTTGACCTCGATTCGTTTCAACGTCAGCGTCAGGGTGAGAAGTATTGCCAGGGTCCCAAGACAAAGGCCCCAGGCCACCTCATACGGAACCACCATGAGCGTAAGGCCGACGGCTCCGACCACCGCGGTGGCAACATAGCTGACAATCACGATGTGCCTGGTCGACATTCCCCAGTGCCTGAGACGGATGGCGATATGGTCTGGGCTGCCCAGGAATATCGGGAGCCCTCGCTGATAGCGGATATACATGACGAAGAGGGTATCGAAAATCGGAATGCCCAAGATGAATACGGGCGTGAGCAGCGACAGCGGGTGCGTACTGGGGAATTGCCCGATCATCGCCATGGCACCCAGCAAGAGGCCGATGAACATGGCTCCTGTGTCACCCATGTAAATCCGAGCCGGTTGCCAATTATATTTCAGAAAACCGACAAGGCTTCCGATCAACGCGGCCAGCATGAATGCAACGACCTGATCACCCTGGAGTAATGCCGCTAGCAGTAAACATACGGCGCTGATCGCACCGACTCCGGCGGAAAGACCGTCCATGATATCCAAGAGATTGAACGCATTGATAAGCCCAACCATCCAAAACACCGTCAACGCGAGATCGACCCATTCCGGTAGGGCCGCGATTTGAATGCGGATCCCGCTCTTGATCAGTACGAACACGGCGAGGAGCTGACCGATCAGCTTTGTTGTGGGTGAGAGGACACCAAAATCATCGATGAGTCCCAACATGACCACGATCGTCGCGCCAAGAATAATGCCCAGGACATCCTGCCGGAACTCAAACGTGAAGGCGAGACTCATCAAAAAGGCCAGGTAGATCGCAAGCCCCCCGAAATATGGGACTGGTTCCTTCTGATGTTTGAGACGCCCGTCTGGGGCATCGACAATGCCGTACTTCAGGGCAGCCTGTCGTGCAATGGGAACGCCATACAACGACAGGAAGAGTGCGAGCAAGAATGTTAAGCTTAACAAATACATGAAGTAACTATCCTTGCATCCTGATGAGCACAGGATGTTCCGATCCAGATATCATGATCTGTCGTCTACGCCACGGGCGAGGCACGCTGAATAGACCTGCTCATGTTGTCGCACGATCTCCGAGATACGATAGTTGTCCCGTGCGTGCACTCTCGCCTTGGCTCCCATCGCTTCCGCCTGCTGTGGATCACTCAGGAGGTGGGCGATCGCATCAGCCAATGCCTGAACATTTCCCGGCTCGACGAGCAGTCCGGTTTCTTTGGACAGGACAAAATCAGGGATTCCTCCCACGGTGGTGGCGATCACCGGTTTTCCTGCCGCCATGGCTTCAAGAATCGCGATGCCAAAACCTTCGTACAACGAGGGAAGCACGAAGGCATCCAACGCGTGCAGCACGCGAGGGATATCCCGTCTGGACCCCGTGAACACAATCCAGGAGGACAGCCCCAATTGTTCACGCAGTACTTCCAATTCGTCGCGTGATGGTCCGTCCCCGACAATCACTAATTGGCAAGGCGGTTGCCCATACCTTCGGGCCAACTCCGCCATGGCCCGAAGGAGAATGGTGAGACCTTTCTTGGGCTCAACCAGCCGACAAACTGTCCCGATCACATTCCCGCTATCTCGAAGGCCGAGTTCACGCCTCGTCGCCGCTGCCGCCGACTCAAATTGCTCGATGTCCACACCGAACGGGATCATGGTGCAGTGCTCGATTGTTCCACCAATCCGAGAGACGACCGATCGACTGACGGCGTGAGAGCAGCAGACGATGCGCTGTGTCCAATGCAGCGTGAGCCGATCCACCAAGCGCACGAGCCATCCTTCACTGACCACTTCATCATGATATGACGAAATAACAGGAAATGCCCTCAAAATGCGTCCGCACGCACGGGCTGCGACATTGGCCCAGAAGAGGAACGCCTGCACGACATCCGGTTGCTCAACGCGAAGAAGTTTGAATAATCTCACGATGACACGGGCGTCGAGTTTTCCAGCCCCACCTAAGGAGAGAACCCTGACTCCCCTCTTTTGGAGTTCCTGCACCAGCGTCCCGTTTGGTTTGAGCGCACACACCGTCACCGTGAATCGCGAGCGATCGAGCCGTGAAGCCAACTCCACAATATGGGTTTCCGTCCCTCCTACCCCAAGCCCAACCGCCAGCAATATGACTTTAGCAGGCATGAGGCACGGACCTGTTTGATGGTGATGACGACATCAGTATTTCTTGATACCATTCCAAATACGCCTGTACCTGGCGCGCAAGATCAAAACGATCCTTCGCTAAGCGTGAGGCCTCGGCCGACATGGCACGACGACGGCCTTCATCTCGCAGCAGTGCTCCTACGTGGAATGCTAAGGACTCGGCGTCTCCTGCCGGGACAAGGAGACCGGAGCACCCATCGTCGATTTGCTCTGGTATCCCACCAACCGCTGTGGCCACCACTGGAGTCCCACATGCTGCTGCCTCGATCACCGTGTTCGGAAATGTATCGACACGGGCCGCGTGGACATACAGATCGGCAGCCTGGTAGAATTTCGCGACACGTGCGGGGTCTTGCTCATATCCTATAAATTGCACCGTCACTGAATTGACAGTCTCCGTGTCCGCCTCGTCTCCTAGTGCCAGCAGAAGCAATGGATCACCTTTCATAAAGGCGGCCATTCTGGAGAGGGCGTTGCGCAGCATCCGATAGTCCTTCCAGACGTTGTCTCTGATTCCGTTTGCCGCAAAGAGGAGGATCTTCGCGTGCTGGGGAAGCCCGAGGTCTGCCCTTGCTGCTTGCTGTTCGGCAGGCATGAATAATGTTAGATCAACTCCATTTGGAATCACCCGGCGCTCGACGATTCCAGAATTCAGCATCGACGCGCTTACCTTGTCCATGAGCCAGCGGGAGGGTGTGGCCACGAACAGCTTGGATTTTGCAAAGATGTCTTGCTTTCGGCGCCAGTTAAATGTTGTGGCATCTCGCTTGATCGAAGGGTAGATCATCAGGTCTGGACAGGTACCGCATCCGGTCCTCCAGCGCTCGCAGTCGAACGAGTGCGCACAATGCCCGCTGAGCATCCAGGCATCATGCAGCGTCAGCACTAAGGGGAAACGGCGACTGAGACCTGGCAAGGCTCTCAGATCAAAATAGCCGTCGTCCGGCAACCATGAGCCGTGAAGGTTGTGACAATGAACGATATCGGGGAGCTCAGAAGGAATACCCTCAAGGCCGGCTGTGCCTGGGAACTCAAAATCTTCCTTCCCTTGCCAGCGCTGGAATGCCCGTGAGGGCTGCCCCAATCCTAGAGCGAGAAGCTGATAGAGACGTCTGTTGTGTTTCCCACTGGGTTCAAGCTGAATGAGTCGATTGGCCAACGCGCCGCACCACCGACTCCATGCGGTCCGGTATGGATCGTGTTGAATGAGATACGTATCGGAGCTCTCGGTGTTTTTCTTGCCTACGGCCATCCAGGACTGGTGCCCGGCACGGCGATAGCCCTGCATGAGCTGCCAGGCAACTGTTTCGGCTCCTCCCCCGGTATCCGCCGTATTGACTTGCAGAATACGCATGCCGGTAGCATAACGCTCAAAACACGAAGCCAGAAGTGATTTCCCACTCTTTTCCCGTCCATGTGATCACTGGCGCCGGCTGGAACAGCCCGATCGCCTGCAGCCCGATCCTCAGCCAGCTAGGGACATCGCTCAGCGAATATTGCCGGACCAGTTTCCAAAGGAGCTCCCTCACTGCCCGTTCACTTCTGTTGCCAGGCCATTGCCGGTAGGCGCGCAGGACGTCCTGGGCCTCTTCCACATACGCTTCTCGAAAGTGAAGGGACTTCTGGTTTCCGTGCGTCCGAAATCCCCCTAACAATGCCCTCACTCCATACAATTCGGCATGCTGGAAGAACCTGCCCCACAGTTCGAAATCTGCGGCATGTGGAAACGAAACATCGAGCCTCCCTCCGGCCCGCTCCCAAAGAGATCGCCTCCAGAACGTGGATTCCTGCTGTATCCATCGACGTCCGTGGGTGCCGGTGACAGGAAGGTTACTTCCTCTATAGAAGGCACGCGCGTTGAACCCGCCCGTAAAATCCGCCCCAACGGCCTGCCCACGTTCATTCCAGGTCAACGGGTGGACGGTCGTCACCCACTCGACATGCGGATGGGCGGCGAATATTTCGGCGACGGTCGAGAAGGCCGAGGGAAGATATTTGTCGTCGCTATTGAGCCACGCCATGATCTCGCCGGTGGTCTTGGCAAAACCCTTGTTGATTGCCTCATATTGCCCCCCGTCCGGCTCACTGACCCAATATGCAAGCTTATGCTGGTGTCGGCGAAGGATGTCGATACTGCCATCACGAGATCCTCCATCGATGACCACGTACTCCAAATCGGTGTATCCTTGGTTGAGTACCGACTCGATGCTCTCCTCGAGGAACTGCGCCTGGTTGTAAGAGGGTGTGACGATCGACAGCGTCGGACGGTTATGAGTCATATGCGCGATCTCCAAAGAGTTCGCTCAGATGCTGTTTCATGCGCGCATTCTGCTCGGCACGTTGAGCCGGAGTGGCATAATAGTGGTGGCGACGGAACAGCCCCTCCTCTTTCACGAAGGCGATATCCGCCTGAGAGAGCGCCTGATCGAGCGGCCGATATTGCAATCCGACAATGTCGTAAGGCACGAACCCCAGGCCTCGCATATAGGCAAAGACATCCGCACATTCCGGACCATCGTGAAAGAATTGAAAGAACGAGACTTCCAGAACGACAAATTCACAATCGGCCAGGACGCGTTCCGCGCCTCGCAGCACATCCAGTTCAGCCCCCTGCACATCAAGCTTCATTAGATACGGACCCACGGCACCCCGCTCGTCCACCATGCTATCGAGGGCCACCACAGACACGGGTCGAGGTATCCCATTGACATCCGTACATTGTTCAACCTCGCGATACAGAGAAGATCCCACGAGATCTGGATGTACATTGATCTCCATCGTTCCCGATCGAGAGGCTGCAGCGGCGATGCAGCAATGCGCTTTCGATATCCCCCGTACCAGCTGCTCCAAGAGCGGGCGATATTCCTCCAACGGTTCAAGCAGAAGATAGTGCGCCTCGGGAAATACAGCATGACACTCCCGCGTAAACGATCCCAAGGCCGCCCCCACGTCAATCACCGTGCCAGGCGCAAATCCCACCCGTTTGGCTTGCTGAAGGACCTCGGCCATTGACGTTCGTGGCCCCAACGGCCCCCCAGACTGTTGTTTCCAACACACCTCCAATCCGAACAGGTTGAACCAGCGTTTGGCGCACTGCTTGAGCCACTCAGTAGGCATGAGCCTCTTCTCCTATCGTTCCCTGCCACCATGACTCCATCATTGTGCGAAACCTGTCCTGATCCCAATTTCTGACCACGAATCGAGGCAGCTGATATACATCGGTATCTCGCGTGACCCGCTCGGGGTAATTCGAGCATGCCAGGCTATACCCTTCTTCTTTCACAAGCGCGGTTGTATCCGCTGTGTAATCAGCCATGGTTCCATAGGGATAGGCGAAGCTCGTGACTGGGCAGGACAGAACGCTCTGCAGCCGCTCCTTACACCTTCCGATTTCCTCACGCTGTGCCCCCAGGGGCAAGCGGGCCAATACCGGATGTGACTCGGTATGGGCACCAACTTCGACCCACGGCCCTGAAGCCAACGTCCGTACTTCCTGCGGAGTAAGGATCCGATGAGATGAAGCGGTGGCATGCAGGTAACCTGCCCATGAACGGATCGTGCAGAGCGTCCGTTCGCGATCCGCTTCTGCCATGGGCCTCAGTAAAGCACACAGCGCGCGATACAGCTGATGGCGCCGTGTGGGATCCTCGCGACACAAGACATTCCATCCCCGGTATGCAATACATTGCGCGTCATCGTAAACAGTATCCCGACCCAGAACCCATTCCCGCATCTCGCCATCAACGGAGAGTGGCAAGACTTCAGGGAGGGAAGATGGCCGCAGAAAAATGCTCTCTAATTCATCCCACCAGAACTGCTGTTCGCCCTCCATATATCCGCTCGCCACAAACACGGTTGCCGGAACATGCGCCGATTCCAGCGCCGGCTTTGCATTGACCAGGTTGTCCGCGTACCCGTCATCGAATGTCACAGCCACGAGGGGCCTCCTCACATCCGAATGGGTTGACCTCCTGCGGATCAACTCGTGAAGCGTGACGACTTCATACCGCCAGGATAGATGTGCCATCTGGTCGGCAAATCGCTGCACCTCTACAGCAAGCAATTGAGGGTCGCCCTCAAGATCCGCAACCCGATGGTAGAGCAGGATGAGGCCCACTGGCTGTGAGCGACTCGACAGCTTCGCCAAGCCGGCACGGACTCTTGCCATCCCCGGTACTCTCATGACCTCAATTTGGCCTCCTGCGAAGAATTCATGGGGAAGATTCCCGCTGACGATCGCTAGCTGAGGCTCCAGAAGAGATTAAGGGAGAGGCCGGACCGCAATTTAATCCTGTCCGAACGATGTCTCGCCTCCTGACACAGATAGCCACAGCCTCGCTTCGATGGCTCGGATAGTTCCAAGATCCGACGAAATCACCCGTAGGTCAAGGGCTATCGAGATTCGACAAACCCTTTACCGCACATCGGCCAATCGAGGACAGCTCAGAGACTATGTGATGATGCCGTGGAAGGTCGCAACACTGCGCTCAACTTGCGACCCACTGAGAATGGAATCCTGGCCACCCGCTGTGTAATGTTACGGATACACTCCGCCCCACGTTCCGCTCTCCACAATCCCGCAGCCCATGCATCACCGAAGACTGCTACCTCCATGAGCCGATGGGGCCGACCGCCCAGCTGAAGCTTGTAGGAAGACATCCCCCAGAGCAGATGGTATCGCCGGAACCCAAGTTGGATCAGCCGCTGAATCGTCAGCCACAAGGCTAATTTTCCGAGGCGCAGTCGGTCAAAGTCGGTGCGATGGCCGATCAAAACGAAATAGGCTTCATTCCCATGCAGGTAGGAGACAGTTCCAGCGAGGAGCTCGTCACCACGTCGTATCCCGCAGAACAGCCCGCAAGTCCGAGCCAGTTCCAATCGGTTCCGGACATGCTGCGCCTCCCACAGGTGCGAGACACCCTTTCGTACGATCCTCGCTCGATTCAGTTCGACCAATTCCTGAAAGGTAGCCGAGGGTATTTGCGGCCCGGTCAGACTGATAACGGCATACTTGGATCCGAGTTCCTTCTGGAGCTTCTTCAGATAATAGGGCAGTTGCGTTTGCGCATTCCGCCCCAAGGAACACAAGTACTCGGACTCCGACCCTGGGAGATCCACGATGATGTCCTCATTGACAGGCCGCCACGACCGGTGATGCCACGGACCGTTCCACCGTGCCATGTCATCAACAGCCGTACAGCTGATGGTCGCAAACGATGCATGTCGTTTCCGTAAGAGCCCCATGATCTCGTCTGGAGTCATGTCGGTCGGGCCGAAAACATGGACACGTTTCAATCGCCATTTCCATTGCTGTTCAAAGAAAAAACACACCTTCTTGATCTGCGCTTGTTCGCCTAGTCTGATCCACGCGTGGGTCGCTGGCGGTTGGGCATAGAGTGTCGCGAAGCCAAACGAACTGAGCCAGCTACTCGACGCGGTCTTGAGATGCGAGATCGCACTCTCTTCAATCTCGGTCAGATCGAGTTCCATCATCGCCCCGGGCGGCAACCTGCTCCACGGGAGGTCAGGAGGGGCCGCTCCAGACGGTTTCGTCTCTGCATCCACGATCGTGGACATAGCTCGCTCGCAGTCGACCTTCATTGAGAATCCAATGGTCTGTCCGCCAGGAAGTGCGGCCAGAGATCCCGCCACATTATCATCAAGGGCAGTCTGCCGATAGCCCGAAGCGTCTTGCAACGGCCTGCAACAATCCGCACATTCTGAAATCCGACGGATTTCAACTGGCGCACGGTCCGAAACGGCGTACTAATGTAGCAATCGAACCCGACGTTCTCGACTCCTGCCTGGTACCAGCGCCGCCTCAGCGAACCGCTGCGGTACAGAGAGAGAAACCGTCCACTAGCCCAGTGGCGAGGGTACAAGAGATAAGGAAGCCAGCTGTGAGACGACAGGATAACTCGGCCCCCTGGTTTGAGCACCCTGAGAATCTCTTTCATCGCCAGTAGGCGGCGAGGCTCCGGCAGGATACAGTCGATTCCGTTGAAGGAAAACAATACGTAATCGAACGATCGATCAGCACAGTTCAGTGCACAGGCATCCATCACCTGATACTCGATGTCTGGATAGGCGGCACGGGCCCCTTCGATCATTCTGGGAACGATGTCGGCTCCGACGACATCAAATCCAAGATTCCGCAGCGCTACCGTCGTGCGCCCGTAACCACAACCGAGGTCCAACACCCTCCTGCCCTTGTTAAAGGCACCCATGACGATATCCTCTTCATAGCGAAGATCGTAGGTGCGGTACCATGAGCACTCGGCCACTTCGTCCGATGCAAAGGCGGCATTGCTCTTCTCTTGATGGTCGGCAGTCTCACGCTGATTCGGCATGACACGGTCCGTCATAGACCCGCCTTTCCATCCTCCCGTCGCTTTGCATAGATCTGACGAAAGTAGGCGGTGTTCTCATCTAACACAATCGGTGGTCTCGCGCCGCTGTACGTGGCCAGATCGAAATCACTGACTACATAGTCGAATCCCATCTCGTCGAGGAGGTTGAGAATCTTGTGCAGCGTTCTCGGAAGGCTCGGCAGATGATGATATTCGATCGCCATCTCACGGACCAGTCTCAACCGCTCGCCGCAATCCGCCAGCGATTCCCATTCAGCCCCTTCAATGTTCATCTTTATGAAGTCGATTGGCTCTCCGAGATAATCGCGCAATCGGACGCATGGCACCGGATGTGCCGTCCAACCGACCGGAATTGCCCCTTCGGCGAGATGCGCCAGACAGCTGCCGTATTTTCCGTCCGAATAGAACGTCAAGGTTCCCTCTCGACCTCCCACCGCCGCTTGGACGATGCGCACATCCGTGAGGTCATTCCTGGAGAGGTTCTCCTGCAGATATTGCAACACAGCCGGATCCGGCTCGAATCCGACGATACGCGCATTCGGATAGCGAGATTTGAAATAGAGAATGGACGCACCGATGTTACTGCCGCAGTCGAGAATGACCGGATCCATCCGTTTGGCCTGGAAACCATAAATCTGTCTAACAACGATGTCGTGATACAGCACGGCAAAATTCGGCCCATCATTGATGCGAACTCGATACCCGAGAAACGGCATGAGGGAGCCGGGAGGCATCGCCCGGATCTGCCGCTCCCGCTGCGCCGAACGGCGCAGCTCCCACCAGCTCCTTACATCGACCGTGGACGCGCGAATGATCTGTCGTGTCCGAGACGACATCACGTGTTTTGCCAATGTCTTCAGCAACATTTAGAGATACCGTTTCACGATCTCCACCAACTCCGTCATCCGACTGAGATAGGTATGGTCTCGCAGTGTACGCTCCTGTCCCGCTCGGGCCACGGCTGCGCGCGCCGATTCATGTGCAAGATAATGACGCACGAGCTGGACGCATTCCTCTGGATGGCGGTACGCGACGATCTCCTTGCCGGGCTCGAACATGTCGGTGAGATTGGCTTTCCAGTCCGTCATAAGGAGGCTGCCCACGCCCGTGGCCTCGAACAACCGCATGTTGTTTGCGAAACCTTCCGACACATCGATATGATGATTGATGGTGATACGGGAACGCGCCAGCATGCGGTACATGTCCACGCCCCACGCTTCACCTTTCCAGCATTGATGCAGTGGAGACGAGGCCGAAAGGCTGTCGACTCCTCTCCCCCATACCTGAATACCCACGTGTTCGCTCAACGTCTCCAATAGACGGACACGGGCTCGATGGTCAGCGGTCAGGCTTCCGACGAACGAGAGATCGATCGGCTCACAGGCATCGGCTGTACTTGCCGCGATTTCCAACACGCGCGGCTCAAACGCCAACCGGTGCAACTCACTCTTCACACCGTGTCGTTTGAAATAATCCACGAAATTCGGCAAGGAGGACACGACGAGGTCGTAGGCTCCTAAGTCCCCGTCCTTAGGGAGAGGTGACGCGATCTGACCGACTAACAGCCGGATGTACGGTTTCATTTCACGCCAAAACTGCCCCCCAGCCCAGCACATGTCTTGGTTCAGCACAACATCGGGTCGGTAATGCCTAATCTGCTTCACTAAAACTTGTTCGCCCCAGGACCGCTGACGGGATGCCTGGTGATCCAGCCATCGCGTCAGAAAGGGTTTGAGCCGCCGTAAGGGCGTCCGCCCAGCTATTGTCCGTAACCGCGCAACCGGCGTGGGCCTTGAATCATCTGGCACCTCGCACGCAGTCGGCCCATACTGCTCACGCATCCAGGCCTGCTGGAGGGCTTGGTTATTGACGTAGAGATCAGATGCCTCATGACCGAGCGCACGCAGGTTGCCGGAATAGAAGTCGGCCACTCCAAAGAGGCTCTCATAGCGCATACGCAACTGCTCCGCATAGGGCTGCAGTTCCATCCCTGCGTGTCGGGTGTAGAGCCACTCGAGAAAAAGCGGATAGTCGGCATTGAGGATGAGGAACCTCATGCGACACCACCGTCCATGATCTGCATGAATGCCAACCCCGTCTCGTGTCCGCCGAACTTGTTCATCGCATAACGCTCAGTTTCGCTCCGCATCGAAGCGCGGCCTCGTTCACCCATGAGCCGAAACGCCCCCGCGATCAATGCCTCTAGATCCAGGTAGGAAACCAATATCCCACTGAGCTCATGACCGATTACCTCGGCATTGCCTCCCACGTCAAAAGAGACCATCGGCACGCCACACAGATTCGCTTCGAGAAGCGCCATACCGAAATTCTCCACCAGTGTCGGCGAGACGCCGAACGAACATGCCTTGACGATCGCCAGATTGGTCTCGTAGCCCACCTGACCCGGGGCATGAACCTTGGCATTCGAGGGAACGAATCGGAGCTCATACGCCAACTCCTGGCCGATACTCCCCGAGAGGTAGAACCCGATATCCTTGGGTGTTCGCTGCGCCAGCCTGCGAATGATTTCAAACATAAACCGGGATCCTTTGTAGGCGTTTCCCGCCGAGGGAATATAGATGAGTACCGCATCTTGCGGCAGGCCGAGTTCAGATCGCAGGTCATGCGCAGGGATGTTTGCAATCAGCTCCGTATCGACCAGATTTGGAACAACCGTGACCAGACCAGGATACTGATAGGTCTTCCTGAACATATCGCGCATGTATTCCGAGGGACATACCACCGCGTCGACATGACGTAATACGAGATTTTCGAACAGGATGGCGATCCGGCTGTCGCGTTCCGAATGCAACTTCCATAGCGGGTTTCCTAGAAACCTTGTCGGATTGTGGTGTGACACAAGGATGGTTCGACAGCCTGGCGGACGCCCGATCATCAGGCCAGGACAGCCATGATCGGACAACACCATCACCTCGGGTCGGAAGGCTCGTATTCGTGACCGCAGCCGTGCGCAGGGCCATGCGAAGGAGAGGATCTCAGACACATGGTAGGCCAATGTGCCAGGCTCTACGATCCGGAAATACAACCGTGTCACCAGGTCAATGCTTCGCTCAAACCACTTTGGCACACCGAGTCGTGTGACATCCTTTTCGACCAACGAAACTCCGTGATCGTTAAAGGTAAATATCTTTGCGTCATAGCCGTTCCGTTTGAGCACTCGGTAGAGATTATACTGTGCGCTCGACACTCCCCCTGATCCGGCGGGCGGACATGAGCTTGAAACGATAGCGACTCGCTTAGGCATGTTGCCTCTTTCGAATTCCGCACTTAACTCCAAACTTCAATTGCTGTTTCCAGTTGACCGTCATATCATCCCAGAGGGGAGAACGTCGCAGCACAGCGAGGGCCCACAATCCGAGATGTGTCGATGCGGCGCAAATTGTCCACCAACGTTCCGCCACAGTGCGCTGGAACGGCTCACGAGGATAGACACCCGTCATGCGGTTTGCCTCGGCCAGCTTCAGCAGCCACGCATGTGCGGCAGAGACAAACTCACGTGACTCCGCGTAATCCCAGCTCGATATGGACTCATGCAGAGAGTCCTCATCGGCAGTGGGTACAATCCCCAATCGCTCGAGCTGACGCCGACGAATGCGTCGAGCCGTCTCCCGTTTAGTCATCTCGTGCTTTCTAACCACCTGCTGCGGATGCAACCGATAACGCACCAGTACTTCGGGTACGTTTGCCAGCACGGTGTACTGCGACGCCCGCACCCACAGGTCATAATCTTCGGCATGCAGCATGGCTGCGTCATAGAACAATCCCCAAGTTACAAACGGTTCGCGTCTGATCATGACCGAGGGATGTGCCAAAACAGATTCGAAGAGGAGCCAACTCCGAATCACGTCGGCGTCCGTTGGATAGCGGCGAACTTCCCCTGCACCCATTCCAAATGTTTCGATCCAACCACCGCACACCCCCACTTCCGGCCTTTCTTCCATCAATCGGACTTGAGCGGCAAACCGGCCAGGGAGACTCACATCGTCGGCATCCATTCTGGCCACATAGGCGCCCCTCGCTAATTGCCAGCCTTGATTCAGCGCATGAACCAAGCCATTGCCATCAGACTGGAGAAGACGAATGCGTGAATCTTGCCGCTCATTTCGCTCAAGTATCGCGGCAGTCCCATCCGTTGACCCATCATTGACGACGATGCATTCAAAGTCTGTAAAAGTCTGGTCCAGGACGCTGCGGATCGCTTCGTCGAGATAGAGTTCTCCATTTCGCACCGCCATGATGACGCTGACGCGAGGTGCCGACCGCACTTACCTCACCTCTTCCGTCGAGCCCAATTGTGTCTCAATTCGAATCTCCGACGGCTTGGATGCCATCCCGGAGAAGCCCATGGTTGAGAATATATCTCTGAAACGATGCGCATAGGTATGTTCACGCAATGTACGCTCGTGACCAGCCTGCGCAATGACACTCCGCTCCTCCTCGTGCGCGAGGTAGAAGCGGATCTTGTCGATCAACTCGTCGTTGTCGTGGAAGATGACCACTTCTCTTCCGTCCTGATAGTACTGCTCGAGATTATCGGCGTTCCCCGTCAGTTGAAACCCGCCGCACCCAGGAATTTCAAAGTTCCGCCCTTTGATCTGTTCCCCATAGGTGCCAACGGACTGATCGAGAACCGCCGTTCTAGTCACACTCCCTTCACTGATGATTGATAACCTCCTCAACGCCTTTCCCCACGCCTTCACCTGCCCACCAAAGGGAACTCGGTCCAAGACTCTTGCCACCCGACAGCGGAATACGTGCCCCTGAGCGACATCTGTCCCGCAGTTTTCTTTCATGTTCCCTCCGATTGGCACAGAGGAATTGGATAAATTGAGATTAATACGGCTCAAGCCAAACACCCTAATCATCTCCTCCTGGGAAATTCGACCGGACTCCCAGCCGTTTCCCCAGGCCTGAACCTGAATCCCCGCCTTTCTCAGCGCGCGAATGACGTGTCGCCGATTTCCATGAGGTTGTCCGACGAACGTGACATCGTATCGAGGAGCCGCATCAGCTTTTCGATACATGAAATGATTGCATGCCCATTGGCTCTTAATCACATTGTGATAACCAATCTTTTCATACTTTGGCAGAGCGCTCACAGCAGTAGTTACAACCCAGCTGAAACAGGGAGCCCACTCGCGGGAGTAGTCATCAAACCGCCAATGATCGTCACAAAACCAATTCAGGGTCGGAAGAGCCGTGTCGGTCAATTCACGAAGTACCACGGGGTCAAATTGATCGGTAAACAAGACGGTGAACAAGAGATCCGGCTTTTCCAATGCAGCAACTTCTTTCAACCGCTGATTCATCCCCTCGCGTCCATACCGCTGCATAAGCGTCATGTAATCGAAGTACAGAATGTCATGCCCCATGTGAAGCAGAGAATGGTAGAAGTTGTAATGCTCGAAGCTGAACCCTTGTTCTGGCTTTCCATAGTCATATTTCATTGCGGCATACAGAATACGCATGATTATCCTACTGCTCGCACAACCTATTACCTTTAGTGCACGTAGTGATACAGTAAGGTCATTCCGGGCAATCCTGTCTCAGTTGAGATCCTCCGATAGCGATCGGGAGCAGCAGCGAGGGCTTCGATAATTGCCTGATGTGGTCCAATGTTATACCCCGACTCTGCAGACTGAAAGAATGTATCGTGCAACAATATGTGCGCCTCCGGCATGCTGGTCATTATGCCGTCCAATTCACGCCTCACAGTGTTATAGCTGTGGTCGCCGTCAATAAATACAAGCGCTTGGCACGGCTTGGCCGTGCACGCATGGATATCGAGACACACCGAAAGCCCATCGCCTTGATGCAAGTGCACGCGTTCTAATCCTTTTGCCAACATGCCTCGTTGATTGCCGGGATGTTCCTGATGGAGAACTGTGTCCGGAAGATCCACGGAGTGAATGTCCACATTGAGTCCAAAATGCTTTGCTGTTTCATGGAACACTCTGGCTGACTTTCCAAGATGTGTTCCCCATTCATAAATGTGATCGGGTTTGAGCCTGCACACCGCCGAAACCATCAGAACCATTTCGTTCAACGGGAATGGATGCACTCCGACTATGGGGATTAACCTCTCTACAATGAACTCCGATACAAGCCAATTATCCACCTCGAATTTATCGCAAAGGATATTCAACGCAGGATCCCGCATTGTTCTCTTTGACGGAACCGACGTGAACCCCAAAAGCCTTCGAAGGCTATGCATGTGTGATGACCTTTCGAAAGATACTTTCATACCGGTCCGTAATGCTCTCCCATGTAAACCGTTCCGCCCAATTCCGTCTTCCAGTTTGCCCCATCCGACGAAGTTGCATTCTGTCGCTGGCAAGATGCGCCCATAGCTCTCCAAACAGTTTGGGGTCTACTTTGGTATACCCACGCTCGTCTTGAGGTGCCGGACAGATCACGCCTGCGCCAGTCCACTCAGCAATCTCAGCAGCATTCCCGACGGGGACGGACAAAAAAGGGGTTCCGGCAGCAGCTGACTCAAATAGAACGAGCGGGGAATACTCGACGTGAGATGCGAAGACGAAAAGATCCGCATTCATATATGCCTGTATCAGTTCGGGGCGAGAAAAATCTGTCAGCAATACTCGCTTCCCTCCTCCTTGAGCATAGATATCCTCAATGACCTTCTGTAATTCCCCTCGAAAAGTGGGGATATGGACATCATAATTACTCGCTGCATATCTTCCCAGGCGCACATCTGCCTTGTTCAGTAAGCCATGGACAACATATTTGCAGGCAGACGGGATCCCCTCGGTTCGATAGATGTCATTCATCATGCGATGGTACTCCCTAGCCTTCCGTGCCATGACTTCCAGTCGAGATGTAAATGCTATATGTTCTCCTTCATTCCCATTCAAAATGAGCGTAGCTGGGTGATTGGCTAGATCCGCGGCCAAGAACGCTTTCGCCACATCGAGATGGCCTTTCATTTTGCCAAGGCTTCCAACTGTGAGGAACAGCAGGTCATCTGAAGCGATGTCATGTCGTTGTCTGAACGACGCGTCAGGCTCCGTTGAAAACTCGAGCTCGCTTGCCCCATTTGGAATGATGGAATACTTTGTGATGCCCTGCCTTTTTGCAAAATTAATATCGCGATAGTCCGAGGCGTAGAAGATGAGATGATCAAATTGGTGGAGAATGTTCGGTAACCGGGCAAAATAGTCAGCATATACGGGTTCATACAAACCGGAAAATCCACACGGGATAAATGTTTTTCTTGCCCTAATGTCTGCCAGCACCGGCCATAAAGCGTCAAACGTCCATTGCTGGGCGGCTTTAATTAGAATAACGTCAAACGCTTGAGACTCGACAAAGCGACGATATTCTGCGACCTTCCCGTTTATCCCATGCGCCAGGTTTCCAGAGATTCTGAATCCTTTTATTTTGACCCCGTTGAGCGTATCGGATTGTCGGCTAGGCAATGCTGTCGTGGCGACTGTAACGTCATGCCCGCGCAGAACCATCCTCTCGGCCAGTTGTCTGACGACCTCCTGGACACCACCCACACTTGGTGAATAGAACTCGCTGCCGAACAGGATACGCATGCGGCTCCATTGAAGATCTCAAGAAGCTTTCTGCATTCGTTCTTGTTGGAAAGTGTTCATAAACCAATTCCACGTTCGTTCAATTCCTACCTGAAAGGGCACCTTGGCTTTCCAGCCTGTATCTTGCGAGAGTTTTCTGCTATCAAGAGTATTGACTTCAACATCAAATTGACGGGCAGGCAGGATTGTGACACGCGGCTCAAGTCCGGCTGCTTGAGCGAGAGGATGGATGGCATCCAGCACCTCGCTGTTGCTTCTACCTTCACCACTTCCAATGTTATATATTGCGCCCAGCTTGCCTGAATCCAGCGCTGCGACGATGCCCGTCGCCACGTCCGTCACATGCACGTAATCGCGAACTGTTCCGGAGCGGCCATATAGAAATATCTCCTGCTTTCTCAAAACTGATGCCATGGCAGTTGCAACAAACCCTTGCCCTGCAAATGGTTTCTGTCGCTCGCCGAAGGCATTCGAAGGTCGTACGGTCACAATGGGCAGGTCCTTTAACTTCATATACATTTGCCCATATTTTTCTATCGCTAGCTTGGTCACCCCATACGGGGAGATCGGATTGGTCGGATGCTCCTCCAAGATCGGAATCTTTTGTGCCGGGCCGTATACTGTCCCGCCTGATGAAACTATAATGACTCGCTTGATACGGAGTGAGCTGGCTGCGTCAAACAATCCGACGGCTGCAGGCAAGTTGGCAAGTATGTCTTGCACAGGGTCATCGAAGCTGGTGCTAGGAACGGTTGAGTAAGAAAGGTTAATGATTTCATCAACCCCTTTCAGAGTCTCCAGTAAGAAGTGTGTTTCTCCGTAGTTCCCAGAAATGTAGCGTACTCCAGGAGGCAATGAGTTCCGCGCGAAAGGGCTCCTTCCTACGACTGTGACTCGCCGCCCACGTGCAGTCAGAGCCTCAACAACATGACTGCCGAGAAACCCTGCCCCACCTATGACGCAGCAATGTTTCATCAGAATCCGCTCATGTTCCACGCATTGTTGACTGCCACCTTAACGCCACACGCTTCATAGTCCGGATCAGATTGGCCAATCTAGCTTGCCCGGCTTGCTGCAAATATCGAGAATAATGGGTTTTTACATTATTGAGGCGAACAAGCGCTCTTTCTCGCAAAGCAATCGCTGGCACCTGGCACGCATCACTTAGTCGATCCGCAGCGTCATAGATAAGCTGAGACATCTTGTTAATTCGGGGTCTTGGGGAGACCCGGTGGTAAGCCGCATGATTCAGTGCGGCCACATCCATCACATGAGGATCCGGAGACGTCTTCCCTGTGGCCCATAGCAAATTCTCGACACTAATATTGATCACTCTATCAAGGAAGGGACTGGCCCCTACGCGCGACATGCTCCCAACGACCTCTCGATAGACAAGTAGGACTTCGGGGATATTCGCAACAGCGAAATGCCTCGCTACTCGAGACCATAGTTCGTAATCCTCAGGAGGTTGTCGAGTCTTGTCGGTTGAATAGAGACCGACCGTCTCAAATACCGACCTCCTTAGCATTATGGAACTATGAACAAATGGATTATCGAACAACAGGTCAAACTGCAAATAATGGTTGTCGCCTGGATGTCGATGAATCCTCTCACTCCTGGTATTTCCAGTCCATATCTCTGCCCACCCACCCACCATCCCATATTGAGGATGCGCCTCTAAAAACATAGTCTGCTTCTCAAGTCGTTGAGGCAAAGAGAGATCATCCTGGTCCTGCCTTGCGAGAAACTCTCCTTCGGCCATGAGGATCGCACGGTTTAAGGCCTCAGCCAATCCCCGATTCTCTTGTTGGCACGCCCGAATTCTTGGGTCATGAAAGCGGCGGATAATTTCAGCAGAGTTGTCCTCAGAGCCATCATCGACAATAATCAACTCCAAGTTCCGATAGGTCTGCGAGAGAATACTCTCGATGGCGGCAGCTAAGTATTCGGCGCCGTTGTACACGGGAAGCAAAACACTAATTAGTGGCCGATTTGACAGTAACATCCGTCGAGCATCGCTTCCGGCCTAAAGTAGGCCTATCAGACATATCCAATACAACGGATTGTCCGTTCCGTTCATCCAATTCTTTTTGCTTCGACGAGGTATCCAATAGTGAACTCTTCGACCGGAACCTCTTCTTCCAGAAGCGCAAGGCGCCTCGGGAGCCAAAACATGAGAATAAGTCGAGTCAGAAGCGACAACTTGTGCGGCGCTTTTGCGGCGATCATTCGACCTGCCCTGTAGGCTTCCTGCCCCACATGCTTTAGCAATCCACCAATTGGCCGCATCTCAACGATTTCAAACCCGCACTCAACTAAAAACTTTCCGTAAAAATGGGGAGTGTAACCCCCATAAAAGTGAAACGGTTGCTGGTGCAAGCCACTCCCTAATGGTGCGGTCAAAAATAGCCGCCCGCCTCGCACCAATATTCGTGAGATCTCCCGCAATGTATCGATTGGCTTGGGGACATGCTCAAGCACTTCGGTGCATAAGGCTACATCAAAGGACTCATCGGGCACCGGGATCTTATTGCTGTCACAAACATAGTCGATCTGTCCGTAACGCCAACATTCGACTTCTGAACCTGTTATCGTGCCACGATATTGAGCAAAGTCCTGAGTCTGATATTCACACTGAGAAAACCACTTTCGATACGGACACTCTCCAGCTCCTATGTCTAGGACTTTCGTTCCTCGACATAGCGTTGATGCCTTTTCAGCAATCCATGCCTCTCGCACGTATGCGCTAAAGTTCACAATTCTTTCCATGCGGTCAGAACGTTCTACGGCCCCACGAGTGCCCAATACCCTAAACAGCTCGAGGATCTCGTCGACGTATTCTGATGCATGGCTTGTATTTGTCTTGACCAATTTCATACGTGAACAAACAACAGAGCAATCAGTCGTCCCGCTCGAGTTTATGTAATGTCAGGCCAAAGTCATTCACAACATTCGGCAACATTTAAGAGGCTCACCTTGTTTTATTGGCAATGAGTGCAAAATCGGAGCAGATGGTTCTCGTAAGAAGGCTTTGAAGGAGAATCGTTTTATATGTCCACTCCGAATCCAAGCGTAATATTGGCAAGCATGGATCCCTTATATGAGTCACATCTCGATAGCCATGTTTCAGCATCGAACTCATGACATTATACCCGTAATAAGCATAGGCGGCCGACTCAACGATTGTGAATCCATGCGATTCTAAAAGCATCTTGAGACCCTTTAATGTGTAAAGCACACGATGGCAGGGCTTCCAGAAGTTGATGTCGAAGCTGATATCATGATGCGTATAGTGGCCTACGGTAATCAATGGTAGACGCATTATCAGTGTTCCGCCCGGCGTTAACTTTGCAAATGCCCTGCGCAAAAAAGTGTTTGGATGATCCAGATGCTCAAAAAGCGCATTAGAATAAAGAGCATCAACCTGGAAATCTAAGCTGGCGGTACAGTAAACCTTTTTACTGAATTCCGGATGTTGCTCCTTAAATGTTGAGACAGCTTCTGTACTCAGATCTATGCCGTAAATATTGGCTCCTTTATTGAGAAAGTGAATGAGTTCATGCCCGTACCCAAATCCTATCTCTACCGACGTGGCTGCAGTACAGATTGTTTTGCATATGCGATCTAGAGTGAGCTGGAAGCGGTGGACTTGTTTTCGATGGAGTCGCAAATAGACTCGCTCAAACCTGACAAAGGCCTTACGTCTTCTCTCTATTGTCTGGCGAGTGCAATGCGAATATATGGAATTATAATAAGTAGTATTATCGATCTCGGCGCTCCCATGGGAAATATAGTTTGCACTATTGCATGATGCGCAAATGTAATAGTTGCCGATCTCTGGATTTGTCATTAGGCATTGACAAGCCCTGCAGTGCGTCAATGTATGATTGTGTTCATTATCTGTTTTCTCAGCGCTCTGCATCATTTGCCAAGCGAAGATGATGACAAGGCTCACCCCAGGATGCCGCTCTTTCAGATAGCCGGAGATACCGCCTTAGTCTTGGATGCAGGAAGGCCCGTCGGCACAACTCTACGACTGAAACCTGACATAAATATCACCCCATAATAAATCATTCGCATTTTGCTCAATGCTTTTGAGCGCTGTATATCCACTCACCCAATTGGGGAATATGAGGGCAGGGCTTTCACTAAGTGCATAGTTAAAATCAGCAGATCCTAATGACTCAAGATATTCCATGCACAGCCTCGCATCATCGAGAAATTCCCTTGTGAACTCAAAAGCCATGAAAGGAATCGGAGCGGAAAGGCCTTTCAGTACCTCGTATTCAAATCCTTCCACGTCAATCTTGCAAAACTTCGGCATGCCGAACTCTTGCAGTAAAATATCTAAGGTTGTAACAGGTACCTCCACTGTTTGGTCCCATGCGTAGGGACGGAACCTGCCTGTTTTCCATTTATCAGAGAAGGTCGAGATCGTGTCTGCAGTGCCACAAATTGATAACATCTTTCTGCCCTGTTGAGTCGCCAATCCTTTGCAAACAACCACAACGTTAGTATCCCTCTGATACTTTGCTTTTAAGACAGCGACACAGTTTGGCTGAGGCTCAATACATACGACCCGAGCTCCCAATTCCAGGAACATATGTGTTTTATTTCCAACATTTGCTCCAACGTCGAAGCAAAGATCTCCTGTGTTCAAGAACTGGCGATAAAAATTTACTGTTTTCTCCCGGAGCTGTTCCTCAGTCGTATCAGGTTGTAAAGCTACTGATGATGCTTTAGCGTCGCTACGCGTGAACCCTCTCTTTAGCTGATGAACTAACTTGCGAATCATTGCGTACTCAGAAACTGTGTTTCTCTGGGACAAGCTGCAAAACATCAACGATGTCCTCGCGCGCACGATCATCCTCCAGTGTTATCGCGAGAATTTCAGGCTGTTGTGTGCTAAACAATACGCCGGTACCGGATGAGCGGAGAGGCTGTTCGTTCACAGCTACTGGACTGATTGAGACATGTCCAACTCCTTGGATATGATAGAATGGGCGCTGATAGCTCGACAAACTTACGACAAATTGAATATCGCAAGCTGCAAACGGCAGCTTGCAATCGAATTCAACACTATAGTGGCCCGGTTTCAAATCTTTGGACTTGGACCAATATGTGAGAAGTGGTACTGAGTCGAGCGATATCAACCCAACGGCGGCTATTACTTGAGGAACGGGACAGAACAGTTCAAACTCTATTGCGATACGCCATGGCTCCCCCAGTCGAAACTGTGCTTGGGGCATTCCATCTTGAGTGAGGAAGCGCAGAACCCGTCCAACCCCAGGAGCCTCAGGCAAGCCAGCTGGCAAAGCCACCGCTGCAGCCAACGAGGTGGAATGTCTTTGCAAGTAATACCCCATCACTTCTTCAGTCGGCCCCGCTTTTATGAGGTGGCCCGACTCAAGGAAGAGTGTTCTGCTACAAAGGTTTCGTATGGCTGCTAAATTGTGACTGACAAACACGATGGTTCTTCCTTCGTTCGCAACGGCCCCCATTGCACCTAAACACTTTTGCTGAAACGCCGCGTCCCCTACTGCCAACACTTCGTCAAGTAAAAGAATTTCAGGCTCCAGATGAGCGGCTACAGCGAAGGCCAGACGCATATACATCCCACTCGAATAAAACTTGACTGGTGTGTCGATGAACTTCTCCACCTCAGAGAATGCAACGATTGCGTCAAATTTGTTCTCTATCTCCGCTTTCTTGATTCCCAAGACTGCGCCATTGAGATAGATATTTTCACGCCCGCTCAACTCAGGATGAAATCCGGTTCCCACTTCCAGTAGAGATCCTACACGTCCAGTAATATCCGCCTCTCCGGTTGTTGGGTCGGTAATGCCAGAAAGAATTTTGAGCAAAGTGCTCTTTCCTGATCCGTTTCGTCCGATCACGCCAAGCACTTCTCCCTGTTCGACCTGAAAAGAGATATCTTTAAGCGCCCAAATCATTTCGGTGTGAATATCATTGGTTCCATCTTGTCCCACTCGTTGGAACTGACGAAAGCATCGGATACAGCCTGTTGCGAGCCGCTCACGAAAGCTTCTATGGCGTGCGTGTGGTGTTCCGATTTGGTACTGCTTTCCCAGCCTCTCAACTCGAATTACATCCTCAGCCATTGTTCACACCCTATCGGCAAACGTTCGCTCTTTTCGGTGAAAATAGCAGACGCCTGACAATAACAACATCACGGTCACCGAGGTTGACACCAGGACCATTGGTCCTGACGCGTTGTTTGTGCCCAATAGCGCCCAGCGAAATCCTTCAATCGCTCCAACCATCGGATTGAGAGCATACAGTAGACGCCAGGGCTCGGGAACAAGGATGCTGGAATACAGGACTGGAGTCGCAAACATCCATCCTTGGGTGAGAAATGGAAGTATATGCCTGACATCTCGATACTTCACGTTTAGAGAGGATAGCCACGTTCCAATCCCGAACGCTGTGGCCATAGTCAAGAGGATAAATATCGGGAGTGTTAGCATCGCGATTGTTGGGGTGATCTTATAGAAGACCATCATGGCTAGTAATACGAGAAAGGCGATCGAGAAATCCAATAAACTGACTACTGCAGCGGAAAGTGGAATGACCAACCGCGGAAAGGCAATCTTGGTGATCAAATGTTGATTGGCGACCAGACTGTTGCTGGTCGCGGACATTGACGATGTGAACAGCTGCCACGGCAGTAGCGCACAGAACGCGAAGAATGGGTAGGGTACGTCATCGGAAGGAACTTTGACCAACCATCCAAAAATAACACTGAATATGATCAGGGTAAAGACCGGCTGCAGGGCCGCCCAGGCGACTCCAAGAACCGTCTGTTTATAACGAACCTTGATATCTCGCCAAGCCAGAAAATACAGCAGTTCCCGGTACTCCCACACCTCCTTCAAATTCATTGTTGCCCATCCGCGTGATGGTCTGATCCGTCGCGTCGTGCCGGCGGCGATAGGCGTAGTCATAGAGTATGATCGTATTGTCATACAAACACTCAATACCGTGTGCTTGATGTCCCGCCATTCATGACATTCTTCCAAGGGAACCAAGATGGGCAAACAGGCGGTCAAACCTGTGTTGCCACGTATGCTCTCCAAGCACTCGCCGTTGCCCTGCTGCGCGGATTCGCTCTGCCGCGCGCTCATTTTGTGAATAAAACAGTGCCTTGTCGATAAAATCTCCTGGCTCCGACCACACAACGATTTCCTCACCAGGTTTGTAGTACTGAGAATGGTCAGGGGCTTCTTGCACCAGATAGAGGCCCCCTGCCATCGGTACTTCAAAATCCCGCAGGCGACACTGCAAGTTCTTAGAGTCTCGGACTTCAGTTGCACTATGCCATCCGGTGTCTGAAAAGCCCAGATTTACCTGACTTTCTGCGTAGATACTCGGCAATGCTGAGCCCTCGCATGGCCCCTTCAAATCAGCTCCTTCCAACATCTCAAATGAAAACTGCCGCGAATACTTTCGCCGAACTGGTCCCAACAAACTCTCGACCCCCTCGACTTTCCAGCGTGGAAGAGCGTAGTGTCGAAGGTCGTGATACACCTTGTAGGCATCCCACGAGAATGTGAAAGGACTTGGCGTTTCTGTGGCCCAACCTCGACCATACACAACCGGTTTGAGATCATTGCGAACACACTCGGCTAGCAATGCACGCCGAAACGGATTAAAGGTGCCTACAAAGGACAGGTTGTGCTGGAAGCAGGTGTTCCCACCAGAATTACGAAAATAAAAATGTGGATTGGCTGCCATCGGCATCCAGTGAATATGTTGGGCATATGGTTTCAGATATTCTGCATTGGTCATTTGCGCCACGGCCAGGACATCGAAAAAGGGGGCCGTACGAATGACGCGATACCATTGAAACGCCATGTCAACATGATAATTGACCATCGGTGCCCGCAGCTCACGCAACTGCTTGGCCGTCTCAACGAGGAGAAAATCGTCGTAGGCGATGCAAAAGATCAGATCGAGCTTGCCCGCAGCCTTGAGGCCACGAGCCAACTCCACCAAGCGGCGGTTTAATTCATTTCTCTGCGCCCTCCATAGTTTTGACCCCAATTGTCCCATACCGCCTGGGTATGTAAAGATGTGCACTTCTTCGCAATAATGCTGGCGAAGAGTGTCCAGGAGATTAATTTCAATCCATTGGTCTGGAGGGAGTACCGCGAGGACTCTCATCCTAGATGGTTCCTGTGTTGAAAGGATCGTTTAGAAGTCGCGTCGTTGGAAAATCAAACACGCGCCCGTCAGGATGAGTCCGGCATATAACAGGCCATACGCTGTTGCAGTCATCTGATAGACCGCCTCTACGAGGACCCCGCTCGCCGCTTGCCCCTTCACGTTCATAAACTCGAGGTTTGGACACACATAGTACACTGTGGTTAAAACAACCTCTGTTAGCTGGCTTTGACTTTTGTCAGCAATGGCCTTGAGGTCGCTCGTGAGATGCCCGATCACATATAACCCTAGCGTCATCGTCGCGCTCAGGATCGGCGAGCTAAATGTTGAAAAGAACAGCGCAATGGCCATCACAAGTAACGTCTCCACAAGAATCAGCTCGACCGCCTGAAACAACGATCGATGAATGGCATTACCGCTTAGCCATACGGTCGCTAAAAACATGGCAAACATAATTGCGATATTCACGACGATGATAAACCCCAGGCCGAGATACTTGCCCAAGATGAACTGCACCCTCGTGATGGGTCTTGCCAGAATCGTATAGATCGTACGTCTTTCCATTTCCTTGGTAACCAGTCCGATGCCAACGAAAATTGCGATGATGACGGCGACCAGGTTGATGGCAGCCAATCCTAGGTCGTTGACAATGCGAGACTGCTCTCCGATTGTGAGAGTCCCCAGGAGGACCGATGTCCCGATAAGCAGGATGGCAAACAGCACAAGATTGTAGAGGATCTTATCCCGGATCGTCTCTCTATACGTATTGCCTGCAACAACCAGAATGGCTCGCACATCACACCTTTCGATTGGTCCGCTCAAGAAAGATGTCTTCAAGTGAATTCTTGTGAGGAATTACCGACACAAGCCTACCTCCGGCCTGTCTGAGTATGGCGAGGACTTGCTCCAAATGACCCTGACCTGAAAGTATCACCAGGCACCGCTCTCCTCTCTGTACTATGCGAGTTGCAAGACTTTGAACATCAGGAAGCTCAGCACCCACCACTCCATCGCACACGACTTCGACAGACTGAATAGCATGCTCCTTGACCAGTTCTTCAATCCGCCCCAGAGCTAGCACCTTCCCCCTCGCCAGAATACCTACCCTGTCACAGAGCATTTCGACATCGGAAATAATGTGCGTACTAAAGAAGACGGTTTTGCCATGATCTCGAAGGCTAAGAATAATGTCCCGCACCTCTTTCCGACCGATGGGATCGAGTCCGGACATGGGCTCATCAAGAATGACCAGTTCAGGATCATGAATGAGAGCCTGTGCCAGGCCAATACGCTGCAGCATGCCTTTGGAAAATTTCCGAAGCTGCCGATGGCGAGATTCCGTCAGGCCAACGCGTTCAAGTAGCTCAGCCGTACGCCTTTGTATAACCTCTCGCGCCAGGCCAGCAAGCTTTCCGTAGAAACAGAGGAATTCCTCCGCCGTGAGATAGTCGTAAAAATAAGGAGACTCCGGCAGATATCCGACTTGAGAGCGCGAGGCGACATTGCCTGCAAGAGAACCCAGGAGTTCAACCCGACCACTCGTTGCCCGGAGCAACCCTAGCAGAATCTTCATCGTGGTTGTCTTACCTGCGCCGTTGTGTCCCAAAAACCCGAATATTTCCCCCCGTGAAATTGACAGCGAAACATCGGCGAGGACCGTAACGGGACGTTCCCATGGCCACATCGGCTGATAGGTCTTTGTGAGCCTTTCAATAAGGATGGCATCCATCAGTTAAGTCATCCCACTTCATGCTTGCGCTGACGCTGTAGATTCTTCTACCCGGAAGCCTTATTGGGTAGTACCTTTGTGGCCTTCTTTCATAATCATAACTAGAGTTGAACTACATTCAAGTATTTCCGTTCGTATGACCACGACTGTCGTTGGCAGCTTTCTATCCATTAACATGCTGCGCTCTCCCGTCACTGGTATTCTCCACGTCTTCTGACTGGAATTCGCATACGATCTTTCATCTCACTGCTCCGCAATTCCCCCGTTGCAGATTCATAGATATAGTACCCACCAAACGGTTCGCTCGGCAGTGCACCTAGTACACCAGCATGAATCAAATCCTGGAGTTGTTTTGGTCGCTGCGAGTAGAGGTCTTGATACCGCCTGATTGCTTCCTCTAGAATTTGGATGTCCCGTTCGACGATGGATTCTTTCAGGCGAACCTCCAGCATTGCTCTGACATTGTCATCCGTAGTCTCTTCATAGGCCTTGGCGAGCAACTCAACCGCTTGTTGGGGAGCCTTGGCCGACACAAAAAGTTTCGCAGACAGACGCATAAGCCTCTCCGGAGCCCCGGGCAAACGAGCTGCTTTGGCCATTGCTTCTGCAGCCTTCGCATCATCCTTCAATTCAAAAAAGTAATTGATTCCTAGCAAAAATGGGAGCATCCACTGTTGAGGATTGTGCCGCATGCCCTTTTCCAAGAGGCGATTACTCTCTTCAGGCATTACAACGAGCATGCAGAGCGCCTGACTTCCAGCCTCATAGGCCCGCACAAACTTTGGGTCAATAGTTGTGATCCGATCCAGGATCTGGTACAGCCGATGTCCCGATTCCTCAGTTAATGTTCGGTCTCCCATCATCTGAATCGCTTGAAGCCACAACACATCAGCCATCAACTCGCGATATCCTAGCGAGGCTATCCGCAGAAACTCTCCGCTTGGGAGCAAGATCACCTGCTGAAGTTTCGGTTGTGCATTGTTCCAATGATTCAATTTAATGTGTAGCAGACCCACACAGGCCGCCAATACAGCACTGACTACCCAGAGAAGTAGCTGTCGTTGAAGCATCCCGATCACTTGGAGAACCTCGACGCCAATGCTTTACTCATGGACTCAAGATCAACATCCAAAAACTGGCGCTCCAAATCGCTCAAAATTCTCCTTTCATACTTTCGTTTGATACTGGCAATCGTTTCCAACTCCAATTGTGCGGCAGGAAGATCTCCGGACTTAAGAGAGAGTTCAGCAAGAGCTGCGCGAGCTGGAAGGAAGTTGGGTTCAGTGCTTACCGCTCGCAGTAGCCAAGATTTTGCCTCTTCCCTCTGTCCCTCACTCAACCGTATGTTGGCCAATGCCAAATAGCTCATTGGGGTGTACGGATCTGTCCGGATAGCTTGTTGGTACGCACGGGCCGCCTCGCTCCGTAAATTATCGCGTTGAGGCCCCTCTTGATTCAGCTCTGCTAATGCCGAATAAATCGTTCCCAACCGATAAGGGAATCGCCCATCCATTGGGTTGAGTTTGATCGCGAGATCTTCCTCCTCGACCGCTAGAATGAGCCACTTTGGATCGCCAGACTCCTTGAAGTGCTGGACCGATATCCGTGCGACATCATCATGATATCCCGTCACCCCGGGATCGATCCGAGAAGCCAACTGGAACCACTTGAGCGCTAGGCCTGGCCGACCAGCCATAGCTTCATCCTGTCCTCGGGCATGAGCGTACCATCCCGCCGCCGGTTGGGTGGCGAGAACGGCAAGTATCCCACCAAACGCCAATGTGAGAGCCACGCGGATCGGGTGGTAAGGAAATGGCACGCTCAACAATGCCTCGCCGGGCTTCTTTGCGATTTGGAGCGCAAGAACAGAACCTCCACACACGATGAGCAGAATAACCAATGCTGGTTCATGAAATATGGAATCCACAGTACCGTGAGCTAGAATAGCTACGACACCGCCGCTGAGCCCAGTCACAAGACCGCGCTCCCAGGACTCTAGATTGGCTCCCAATGTGGCCTTCACTTCCCTTGCCCAGTACAGGGCACCAATCACAAAGAGCGCGAGTCCGCCCACACCTAATTCGACAGCCATCTGGAGATATTCATTATGTGCGGACTCTGCCCTCTTCCCATAGCGAACAATGTTCGACTCTATGGGGAATCGAAACTGAAACGAGGTGTATTTATACATGCCAAGTCCAGCGCCCAGCGGCCGATCAACCACACGGTCGAACGAGCTCTTCCAAATATCCATCCGACTGTAAGCATACGGATCCTGCACAGACACATCTTGCACCCGCTGCTGGAGCGGATTTGGGATCACGGCCCCCGCAAGCAGACTTAGAATAACGACAATCAATGCACGCCCACCAAATCGCGCACAGCCTATGAATATCATCGCAACGACAAGTGCCAGGAGAGCGCCTCGCGATTGGGCCATCACAAAGGCTGCACACATGATCCCCACCGCGCTCCAGAGGAAAGCCCACTGCCACCGATTCAATTCACCGTTTTGGACGCCACTCAATAGACCAAGCAACACGGATAGGGTCACGACCTCGTAAGTCGCAAAGAAGTTTGGATTGAAGAACGTACCTTTGGATCTGAATTCGGCGAGCCAAAGGTACTGAGCAATGCCTAGTCCGGCTTCCACAACCCCCATACTCACTATCACCATGGATATCTGCCATATCTGTTGGCTGGACCGCACCCCTTGGAGCACCACACCGAATAAGGCGACATACATCACAATACTCATAAGCCACTGAACACTTGGATTTTTGTAGGGCGCCAACCAAATAGAGAACCCTACCAATCCCAAGAAGACCAACAGTATGGGGTTCAAGCAGTTCCGAGCAAGTATGATCGTGTTGAGTCTCATTTGAGAAATCGTCCAGGCGACGACTGCAACGACTAGGGTTAGCCGCATGATTAATACTGGAAAGTGAGTGGTCCCGCCTTCCATCAAAGGCGAGAAGATAATGAGGCCTCCGAGCAGGAGAGTTGCTCGTGAGACTGATGGGGCAAGAAATGGGCTCACAGCTGATGTCACTGCGCGGCTGCTATATGTCTTGCGAGAGGTGAGGTTGGATTTCGCGCACTGTTCGTCCAGATAATGTTCGATCATTGCTGCCATCACCTACATATGCTCTGTCTATGTAGTTGAAGCGAAGGCGCGAGTGAAGTTGCCATGGTTCTTGTGAGCATCGGCGGTTGAACCAGTTAGCAACTGTAGAATTCATCCCCGGCCTTGTCAAAACAATCCGTCCTCTTATACAAAACTGAAAGGGAGGGAGGACCTACAATGGTCTTCCCCCCCCCCTCATTGTCTGAAGACGAGACTTTCGTTCCGTCTTAGCACAAGAACCTAGGTTGTCGCCGACACGTCATTCTTGGTATTCGTCAGGGACCTTTGGTCGTTCATGAACCACTCGTCGCAGGCTACGTCGCCATCGACGTTTCCAATCGCTCCAGTAGTAAAGCCGGTTGGGCTGGCCGCTACAGTGGCTCCAGTAGCAGGGGCAACACCCGTGTTGCAAGAACCTGCGACCACAGCTGGCGCTCCAGGAAATACCGTGGGTGTACCTGGACCGGGACCACCGACAGCCGCATCAACTGCATACCAGAAAGAGTATCGAGGATTTCCAGACGGCGTATAACCGATCAGTCCAATCGCTGACGGTGCATAGGTCTGCGGAGCCGTTTCAGCTTGAAAGGCCACCGCTGAAGTGAAAATTGCACCGAGAGCAACCTTCGCCTCTGCTTGCTTTGACTTCGCCTGGTAGGCGATGAAGTTCGGAATGGCGATAGCCGCCAGAATCCCGATGATCGCCACGACGATCATCAACTCAATGAGGGTAAAACCCTCTTGTTTACGGAGCGACGTCAACATTGTACTGCCTCCTTGTTGATGGTTCACTGACGGCTCGATTCATAACCTGCGGCGCCTGTGTTGCCGCCTACCGGTTCTCATAGCAGGTTCAATGCCGCCCAGTGACAAGGCATAGGGTAGCACTGATCCCTGATGTTGCAATAAGTTATGAAAAAGCTGCCATGGGAACCACCCTCAGTGGCCGCTTGTGTGACCGTAATGTGTTCAGAATGGCCAAGAATTGGCACTGGTAGGGTTCAGAAGCAGGCAACAACGGACAAACGGAAACCAGGCAACACCTGCTTGTGGGGCGCAAGAGATAAGGGCTTGCTTGGATAGAAAGGATACGGTTAGGGAATGGCCTGGTGACTCTGTGTCTTCTCTGCAACACGGCGCTTGGCCTGCTGGATTCGCTCTTCATAGGCCGGATTGGTCATGCCGTGCTCACGAAATCGTTGGAGTAATTTGTCGTTGGAAGGGTCGAGCTCAAGGGAATGAAGCCACGCGTCACGCGCGTCCGTAGACTTCTGTTGCTTCATGTAAATGTCCCCTAAATGCTCATAGATCACAGGGTCGTCGCCCACAAGGCTGACGGCTTTCTTGATTTCAATGAGAGCCTCGGTGAGCATACCGGATTTATAGAAGGCCCATCCCAGGCTATCCACATAGTACCCATTTTCCGGTTTCAAGGCGACCGCCCGTTTGGTCAAGGACAACGCCTGTTCGATCTTGATCCCGCGGTCTGCATAACTATAGCCAAGATAATTCAGTGCATCGGCATGGTGAGGATCCAGCGAGAGCGCTGTCTCCATCGCCTGTTCCACGTCCTGGAATCGATTCAACTTGTCGTATGCCGTGCCAAGGTTGAAATGAAGATCGGCGTTCTTAGGATGATGCCGGATCCCTTCTTCAAATGCGTGCGTGGCCTTTTCAAACTGCTCACTCTGCAAATGGGCCAGTCCCAATACAATGTAGGGTTCTGGTTGCTTCGGCACCAGATGCACGGCTTCATCGAGATGTGTCACCGCTTCAGGGAACTGTTTGAGCCGATAGAGGAGCACGCCCAGGTGAATGTGGCTATCGGAGAACCTAGGATCCAAGTGAAGGTTGTACCGGTAGGTTTCTATGGCCTTGGGAAAGTCCTTTGTCTCTTCGTATAAGTATCCAAGGTAATCACGCACCTTGAGCTCCGCCGGCTTGGCGTTCAAAATCTCGGTCAAGAGGTTGATTGCTTTGGAGAACTCTTTTTTTTCTCCGTAGATCAGCGCCATTCGCAATTGGGCATCGAGATCGCCGGGATTGTCTTGCAGCATCGTTTCAAGTTCTGCGAGGCCTCCGGCATAGTCTTTGGTTGCAATGTATAGCTGGACCAAATGTTGGCGAATGTCCCGATTGCGTGGATTGACCTGCTCAAGATATCTTTTCAAAACGGAAATGGCCTTGTCTTTCTCCTGGCGTGACTCGAACACCGATGCTTGTGCCAGATAGGCCGGTTCAAACGAGGGATTGACGGTGATGGCGCGGTCAAAGTTTGCTACGGCTTGATCGGTGTTTCCTGCCTCTAGAGAGACTCGCCCGAGGTAATAGTGACCAATCGGTGAGTCTTGGCTGTACTGCAGCCCCTTTTTCACGGCCTGCTCCGCCTCGGCGACACGTTTCTGGTTTAGCAGGATCAACCCCTTGGGGAAATAGGACTCTCCCCTCTCTGGGGCACTCTCGATCGCCTTGTCCAACAGTTCAAGGGCTCGGTCCGACTTCCCGGCACTGGCGAGGATACCGGCCATCTGTGTGAGCATCTGTGGCTCTTGTCCTGTCCCCTGTCCCACTTCCTCGGCATACTGAATGGCCTGTGGAAAATCACCCAAGGCAAAGTAGAGAGCTGCCAAACGCGCTTGGACTTCTCGTGACTTCGGATCGATTTTTAAGGCTGCCTGATATTCCTTGATGGCGGTATCGATATCTTGGGAGAGCTCCGCCTGATGACCCATCATGAAATGATATGTGGCATCAGACTCTGGCGCAGCAGGTGAAGGCTGCTGTGTTGCAATCGGCGGTTGAGCGGTCTTCTGTGGGTGAGGGGCTGCTGCACAGGCCACAAGGACACAGGGAAGGAGCCAACTCACTCCTTGTGGAATGAAACTGCTTCTCGTTGACGATTTACTTCCACACGTCATGGTGAGGTTCTGCTTGCTGCGTTCACTGGGTTGGCTTGGCATGGACACAGGGAGATTATACCGAGTGCCGGAGGGATGCGCAAACGGCTCGATGTCCCGTGGATCTCGAAGAAGTCCTCCCGCGTCCTGTTTGCATTGCGCAGCAGTTCAATGTGCGGTAACGAATACGCATCGACTTGGCTGCTAGGACTCACGAAGATCGAGGCTTTCGAACTTGGCGTAGCGATCCTGGAAAAACAGCTCTTTCTTCCCAATAGGCCCGTTTCGATGTTTGCTGACAATGATATCAGCAATCCCCTTTCGTTCTGAGTTTTGATCGTACACATCTTCGCGGTAGATGAACATGACGACATCGGCATCCTGCTCGATTGCTCCACTTTCCCGGAGGTCGGCCAGCATGGGAATCGGTGGTTTGCGTGCCTCTACGGCACGGCTCAACTGAGACAGTGCGACCACCGGGACATTGAGCTCTTTGGCCAGGGCTTTCAAGGAGCGAGAGATATCGGAGATTTCCTGTTGGCGAGATTCGGAATCACTTCGGCCTTGCATCAGTTGTAGATAGTCGACGATGAGGAGATCCAGCCCCTTCTCCGCCTTGAGACGACGTGCCTTCCCGCGCATCTGCTGCACGGTGATTCCTCCGGTATCGTCGATATAGATCGGGGCCTGTTCTAACCGACCAGCGGCCTCTGCCAGTCTCCACCAGTCTTCTTTCTGTAGTTTCCCTGTCCTGAGCGCGTGGGAGTCGACACGGGCTTCAGAGCTGAGCATGCGCAGGACGATTTGGGGTTTGGACATTTCGAGACTGAAGATACCAACGACCGTGTTTGCGTGAATGGCGGCATGTGTGGCAAACCCCAAGGCCAGGCTTGTTTTCCCCATGCTTGGCCGCCCTGCGACGACAATCAAGTCCGAAGCCTGCAGTCCAGCGGTAATATCATCGAGATCATAGTAGCCGGTCGGCACGCCGGTGACATGCTCTTTTCGTTTCGACAGTTTGTCGATGACATCGAGGCTTTCCTTAATGACCTGACTGATCGGGCTGAACGACCGCTCCAGTTTCCCTTGGGCAATACTGAACACCGACCGTTCCGCGAAATCGAGTAGATCGTCGATGGAGGCAGTGCCTTCATATCCTCTGGTGAGCACCTCTGTCGACGTGCTGATGAGCTGACGGGCGACGGCCTTGTCTCGAACGATCTTGCAGTGGTAGCGAATATTGGCAGAACTTGGGACCATCTGAACCAATTCCGCGAGATAGGCTGCCCCTCCAACCGCCTCGATCTCCTTACGGGCCTTGAGCCGCTCAGTCAACGTGATATGGTCAATCACTTCGCCGGTATCAGCGAGCTCCAGCATCGCTTGAAACACTTTCTTGTGGGCCGTGCGGTAGAAATCGTCCTCGACCAGCAGTTCCATGGCCTTCGGCATGGCGGCGTTATCAAGCAGGATTGCACCAAGCACTGACTGCTCAGCCTCCAAGTTTTGTGGCGGAAGCTTTGGTTGAGAGAGATCAACAGAACTGCTCGCCGTCATGATGCCCTTTCAGGACCACGACGCAGCGTATGAACCAGATCTTGTTTCGGCACGGTTCGACTCTGAAACGGGGGTGTTCTCCTCGTATTGCCGACTCGTTGTGGCTCAGTCCGTTCCAACAGCAAAACACGGTCCGCGTGGGATGTATCCGTGCCGAGCACAATGATCGTGGAGCCGTCTGATTCACGACCGATATCAGCAGCGAGACGGGGCAAATCCTGAGCAGCGGCTGCGATGGATCGTTGAAGGACTCTCAATCCGGACTGGCGAAGTTCTTGGGCGAGAGAGACCAGTTCATGGGACATGTGACCGGGGCCTATAACAAGAATTTTGGACTCAAGAGGTTTCATGGCTCCTGAAAGATTGAGGCTCCGGAAGAGGCTATCGACATTGAGACCAAATCCTGTGGATGGCAGATCACGACCAAACCGTCCGATAAGGTGATTGTATCGCCCTCCCCCACCTAATTCCACCTCGATCCCATCCGAAAATACGTCGAAGACCACTCCATCATAGTAATCGAACCCTCGAAACTCGCCCAAATCGAGCAAGAGAAGGTCTTTGAACCCTGAGGCACACAGCACGTGATAGACATGTTCCAATCGGTCTAACGCCTGTAGGAGCGGTGCCTCACCTTTTGCGAGGGTGCGTCCTTTAACGAAGACTTCAGCGGTTCCGCAGAGCTCGAGCGCACTCAGAATCCGATGCGCTGAGCGCTTGCTCACGCGTTCTTGCAACAGAATTTCTTCGAGCCGCGGCAAATCCTTTCTGGCGGCTGCCTCCTCTGCCCGTTTCCTTCCCTCAGGAGTAAGTCCGGCACAGACCAGGAGACCTTTAAAAAATCCGACATGGCCCAGGGACACCTTGATTGACTGAAGCCCAATCTGGCGAAGTGACTCAATCATCAAGGTGATCATTTCGCAATCGGCGGCTGGATCGTCTACCCCGATCAGTTCGGCGCCGACCTGAAAGAGCTCGCGGTCTCGGCCGACGTGTTCTGGTTCATAGCGAAATACCGTGGCGCGATATGATAACCGCAAGGGGAGGCGAGCGCCGACCATACCCATGGCGACCGTTCTCGCGATTTGCGCGGTGACGTCCGGCCTGAGGAGCAAGATGCGGCCGGTCGTCCTATCGATAATCTTATAGGAATTCTCCGCTAGTCTGGGTTCTAGACCTGGTGCCAGTACGTCGAGATATTCAAATGTGGGGAGAATGATCTCGTCATAGCCGGCCCTGTAGAATCCCTGGAGCAGTTCGGACTCCAGATGGCGAACATAACGGGTCGCTTCCGGCAGAATTGTAGCCATTCCAACCGGAACGAGTGAACGTTCGCGTACGAGAGGTACCTTCTCCGAAGAAACTTGTCGCGTCGGAGGGGCAGTAGCCATAAAAGCCTAGCGAATAGGATAACTAGGACAGGTTTGCGACTTTGACCGAGAGAATATTTGAGCTCGCTCGAATCTCATCCAGTGCCGCAGCCGGAAACTCCGTATCGGATCCGATGATCAGGAGCGCATCGCCTCCGCGCTTTTCCAACGCACACTGCATGCGAAGAATATTGATCGCCCGATCGCCAAGGACTTTCCCTACCATTCCGATGACCCCTGGGCGATCAACATTGTGAATGAGCAACATATGCCCTTCTGGGACCATCTCGACTTTGAATTGGTCGACCTCGGTAATTCTGGCGTCTTTCTTGTGGTACAACGTCCCTGCAACTTGATGTGAGGTTTTCCCGGCCTCGACACGAACCCGAATGAGACTTGTGAAATCTCCAGCATCCGTACTCTTAATCTCTTTCACCTCGATGCCGCGCTCTTTCGCCACGATCGGAGCGTTCACGTAATTGACGGGATGCTCCATGATCGGGTTGAGCAAACCTTTCAACACGGCAATGGTCAATGATGCCACGGAGAGTGCCGCGACTTCTCCGCTGTACTCGACCGTCACACGCTCGACGCCGCTGTGCACCAACTGTGTCTGAAGGGAGCCAAGCTTTTCAGCCAGGACAAGAAATGGTTGCAGTCGAGGGAGAAGCTCCGGGGCAACCGAAGGGATATTGACGGCTCCTTTGGCCACTCCCCTGGTAAAGTAGTCGACAACCTGCTCGGCGATCCCGATGGCCACATTTTCCTGGGCCTCGGTCGTTTGCGCGCCGATATGCGGGGTGCAGATAAAATTATCCAGTGCCAGGAGCGGATGGTCTGGCTTCACAGGCTCCTCTTCGAATACATCGAAAGCGGCGGCGGCCACCCGCTTACTTTTCAATGCTTCGCACAAATCCTGTTCATTGATGATTCCACCACGCGCGCAGTTGGCGATGAGGACTCCGGGCTTCATCTTCGCGATGGCTTGCGCGTTAATGATGCCTCGTGTTTCAGGTGTGAGCGGCGTGTGAACAGAAATGACGTCGGCTCGACGGAAGACTTCATCGAGCTCCAACATCGTAATTCCCATTCGCTCGGCTCGTTCAGGCGCCAAGTATGGGTCAAAGGCTACCACGCTCATACCGATCCCCTGCGCCATTTTACTCAAATGACTGCCGATCTGTCCGGCTCCGACGATGCCGAGCACTTTATTGTAGAGCTCGACGCCCATGAACTTTTCCTTTTCCCATTTTCCGGACTTGACGGACGCGGTCGCTTGGGGAATGCGTCGACTCATGGCGCAGATCATGGACATCGTATGCTCGGCAGTCGTGACGGTATTTCCTCCTGGGGTATTCATCACGACAATGCCGCGACGGGTCGCCGCAGGCGTGTCGACATTGTCGAGACCGGATCCAGCCCGTCCAACCACCTTGAGTTTTTCAGATGCAGCAAGCAGCTCTTCGGTGACTTTCGTGCCGGAGCGTACGATCAAACCGTCGGCATCTTTGATTTCCTTGAACAGCTCGTCCTTCGGCATCTTGGACTTCACCACCACGGTGAATCCTGCCTTTTCCAGAGCTTCCACACCTTGCTTCGACAAACTATCGCTGATCAGAATTTTCATTCCTGCTACGGCCATGTCACTCCTCACCGTGGTTACTTTGCCATCAAGATTTCTTGCGCCTTCCCGACCCCGCTGCCTAATTTGACGGGATGGCCGAGGCCTTTTAGAACCATTTCTGTCGCAGCTAATGCGGCGATGACATCGAACGAATCCGCGTATCCCATGTGAGAGAGGCGGAAAATCTTCCCCTTGAGATGATCTTGCCCGCCAGCAGCGGTCATGCCGTATTGGACACGGAGGTTCTTATAGATGGCTTGTCCATCGACTCCCTCCGGGGCGCAGACTGCGGTCAAGGCATCGCTGGGGGATTCTTTGGGAAACAGTGCCAAACCGGCGGCTTTGATCCCTTCACGCATGGCGTGGGCCAACCGTCCTTGTCGGGCAAACATGTTGTCCAGCCCCTCGGTCTTCATGATTCGAAACACTTCTTGGAGTCCGACGATCAGAGAAACGGTCGGCGTGAAGGCGGTCTGATTCTTGACTTGATTCTCACGTTCTTTTTTGAAATTGAAATAAAAGGCCGTATTCTTGGCCTTGTCGGCCAAGGCCCACGCTTTCTCACTCACGCTGACGAAAGCCATACCCGGAGGAAGCATCAGGGCCTTTTGTGAACCGGTGATCACGACATCCAAGCCCCAGGCGTCGGTCTTGATATCGAACACGCCAAGTGCGGTAATCGCATCGACCACCAAAATGGTGTTTTCGTAGCCCTTGACAATTTCACCCAGCGCTTTGACATCGTGAGAGACTCCCGTTGAGGTCTCACTGGCCTGTATGTACACAGCCTTGATCGAGGGATCTTTTTTCAGCGCATCGGCAACCTGTTGAGGATTGACCGCATGGCCCCATTCAACTTTGAGCTCAATAGGCTGTACCCCAAAGGTTTTACAGAGTTTGCCCCAGCGCTCGCCAAACTTGCCGGCATTGACACAGAGGGCCTTGTCTCCAGGCGATAAGAAGTTGGAGACGGATCCTTCCATCCCCCCGGTGCCGGATGCTGCCAGCATCAGAACATCGTTCCTGGTCTGAAACAGCCACTTCAGCCCCTCACGCACCTCGGCAAAGATCGGGTCGAATTCGGGGGCGCGGTGATGGATCATCGGACGAGCCATCGCCAGCAACACCTCTGGGGGGACGGGCGTCGGGCCAGGGGCCAAGAGATAGCGCTTCAGCATTGATCAATACCTCCTCACAAAATAACAATGTAAATTCGGTAGGATAGATGTCTGGAAAGCGCGTACGCTACCATTTGACCTGGGAGCCTGTCAAGGAATTGAACAGCCGATTTGCCTGTCATAACCAGGTTTTCTCACGGTGTTAGCCGACCGCCCGTTTGGTGGGATTCAGTCACCCAAACGGAGTTAATAGCTCTTGGGGTCTCATTCGGACCAGAATGAGGAACGCATCGGGTGTCTGGTCAGCTTCTTGACAAGTGTGCGAGGGACCGATAGGCTCTCACTCATGTTGTCTCCGGAGGTGACGTGCGTGAAGCGATTACGTTGGACTCCTGAAATTTTGACCACATGTGCGATTGGGTGTATTTTACTCGTACTTCCCTGTCGGGGTTTTGCGCAAGACACACCTTTTGTGAACCCGTCTTCCCCGTCACCCGCCCCTCCCGGTCAGGATGCTTCTCTTGAAGGGATCGATGGGGCTCAGGAAACTGGCGATGATCTGGATCCGAATCTGATTCCCTTAGAACCTGAGTTGACTGCGTCGCCTCCAGAGCTTTCCTCTAGCGACAATTCGTCCTCTAGCGACAACGCTGGTGAGACACCTGCGGCCACGGCAAGTGCAGGATCATCAGAGACTGAGGAGACGCTCTATAACATCCCAGTGGTTATTGACCAGTCGGTGCAGAGCCACATCCGTTTTTTTAACACCTTAATTCGGGATCGATTCGACCAGTGGCTTGTGCGGTTCAACCGGTACCGCCCGCTGGTGGAAGACATCTTTGCAGAATTCAACCTTCCAAGCGATCTCGTGCATTTGTCCTTGGTTGAGAGTGGGTTCAACCCGTACGCCTACTCAAGGGCCAAAGCGACGGGGCCATGGCAGTTTATGAAAGGCACAGGAAAACTGTACGGGTTACGTATCGATCATTATGTCGATGAACGGCGAGATCCGATTAAATCGACAGTGGCAGCAGCTCGGTATCTCAGGGACTTATATGACATTTTCGGAACCTGGCCTTTAGCAATGGCAGCCTACAATGCCGGAGAAGGAAAGGTGTCACGCGCGCTTCACAAGGCCCAAGCTGAATCGTTTTCCGAGATCTCACGGACCAAGTTGATCCGGCTGGAAACAAAGCAGTATGTGCCGCGAATTATGGCTGCGACGATCATTGCCAGGAACCCCGATCAATACGGGTTTGCTCAAAATCCGGTTCCTCCTCATGAGTTTGAGGAAGTCGTCGTGACCCGCCCGTTACATTTCCGGGCCATTTCAAACGTGACCGGCATTTCGTACAATGATCTTCGGCTCCTCAATCCAGAACTTCGGCGGGATGCAACGCCTCCGGACGAGACCGGGTATCATCTGAAGGTTCCGGTGGGTACGGGTTCAAAAGTGCTGGATTTACTTGAACGAGTTCCTGCGCACAAGTTTCCCCCTCTCGCAATGATGACGGATCGAGAGGTCTCACGTCCTAAGGTCAGTGCCTCACGCTGGTACCGAGTTCGGATGGGCGACACACTTCAAAAGATTTCAAGAAAGTTCGGAATTCCCATCAAGACAATTAAGGCTCGCAATAATATTTCAGGCCCAGTCATTCGAGCTGGTGAGTTGCTCAATCTTACCCGTTAGCAGTGGGCATCCTCCCATGAGGATGCCCACTGCGTTGTGTTGACAGACTAACGCCTACGGTTTGGAAGGCTTGGAGGGGGCTGATGCAGCCGCCGGAGCAGGCTCTGGGTTTTTCTTGGCCTCGATGACCTTTACACGAACTGCGGCCTCACTCGTGAGTGGCGAATTGGGGTATCCCTTCAGGAGCTCTTGATAATGCTTCACGGCCTCGTCGGGTTTCGATCTGTTTTCTTCAAGTCGAGCGAGTTCAAACAGCGCATAGTCTCGGTTCAAAGCCCCAGGCATATTGAGTATCGACGAGTAGGCGTTGGCTGCCTGGTCGGGATCTCCTTTCACAAGATACGCATACCCCAACTTTTGGTACACCAGCCCAAGGAGCGACGTGTTGGATCCATACGCGGATGTAAATCGTTTGTACGCATCAATCGCCGAGTCCACGTCGTTGGATTGAAGGAATGCATTTCCAATGCTGAATTGCACAAGTGGGGCTGTCGGCGTACGCGGGTACTCATCGAGCACCTGTTTATATAGTGCAATCGCCTCTTTCAGGTTCGTGGCTGTTTTTTGCGGGTCGTTAGATGGCCGCGTAAACAGGCGGAGTGTTGCTTCCCGCTCAAGCTCTTGGGCCTTACTGGCGTTTTGTTCCTCGTACCAGAACAATCCCCACAGACCCATTCCCATCAGGAGGATCAGCACAAATCCGATACCCAAGGACCATCGATAGCTTCTGAGCCCGATCAGCCAGTGCTCCAGGCCGCTTACGAGCTGTTCTTCACCAACGGGTAAGGTGCGAGGCGGAACTTTTATTCGGTACGTCATCTGGCCGCATTCACTCCTTTGCGAATCAAGACTGGCTTTCTGTCCTAAGAACCGTTGTTTTATACTGAACGATAGCGCACCTTGTCAATGCAATCGAAGCATGGAGGGAGGGGCAAGCCGCTCCGAGAACCGACGCGTTGGAGAATCACTGTGTTGAGTGATCACTTTCAAGCCATCCTCCAACAACTTACCGATCAATCATTACGACGCTCGCTGTCACCATTGGAGTCCGCCACAGGACCAATCGTAACCTATGCGGGACGTCCGGTGATCCTGCTGTCGTCCAACGACTATCTTGGCCTTGCCACGCATCCTGACGTGGTGCAAGCCGCCGTCAAGGCAACAGAACGGTATGGGGCAGGATCCGGGGCATCGCGGCTGGTCAGTGGTACGCTTCCTCCTCATGCCAACCTGGAAGCAGCGCTCGCAAGGTTCAAACGAGCAGATGCGTCGTTGGTATTCGGGGCTGGATACCTCGCCAACATCGGCGTGATCCCCAATCTGATCGGCCGGGGTGACCTTATTCTTGCCGACCGCTTGTGTCATGCCAGTCTGATTGATGGCTGTCGATTGAGTCAGGCCGATTTCCGGCTGTTTCGGCACGGTGATTGTGCACATCTCGAAACGCTTCTGCGACGGCGGACCAGCACTCGTCGTACCCTGATCATCACGGAAGGCCTCTTCAGCATGGACGGCGATTTGGCGCCGCTGGCAGATTTGGTTGAGCTGGCTGAACGGTACGATGCGATGTTGTATGTGGATGATGCCCATGGAACCGGTATCATGGGGGCCACCGGTCGTGGCACGATTGAGCAGTTCGGCCTGGAGGGTCGAATCCCCTTTCATATGGGAACACTCAGTAAGGCATTAGGTAGCTATGGGGCATATGTCGTTGGATCCAATGACTTTGTGCAGTACTTACTCAATGTGGCTCGGTCTTTTATTTTTACCACGGCGATTCCCCCTGCCATCACAGCGGCGGCCTCGGCCGCCATCACTGTCGTTGAGCGGGAGCCGGAGCGGCGAGATCGACTGTGGGCGAATCGCCAACACCTGTTCAATGGGCTGCAGAACCAAGGGTTTCGTCTGACACCCACCGTCAGCCCCATTCTCCCGGTTTTGATCGGCGACGCAGCCAAGGCCTCCGCGTTCGCTGATCGCCTGCTCGCCCACGGGGTCTATGCCACTGCGATTCGGCCGCCGACTGTGCCTGATGGGACGAGTCGGGTCCGGTTCACAGTGACTGCCACGCACACCACGGACCAGCTTGACGAGGCCTTGCAGGCCGTGACGCTCGCTGGTCGTGAAACTGGCCTGCTCTAAACTTGCGCCAGCTTGATCGGCGCGTTCCGGCTATTTTCTTGCTTTCGGTGAGTGCTGTGGCATGATGCCAGGGTATTTCCATCCTCGCTCTAACCCATTTACCAGGGGTCACATGGAATGGATATTTCCAAACTGCTGACGTTCTCGGTCAAAGAAGGTGCATCCGATTGTCATATCAGTGCGGGCGAGCCCCCGATGATCCGTATTCACGGGGATCTCAAAAAACTCGACCACCCACCCCTGAGCCCTGATGAAACACACGCACTGATCTACGACATGATGAACGATGCGCAGCGGAAGTCCTTCGAGGAAAAACGCGAATGTGATTTTTCCTTTGAGCTTGGGGACATCGCGCGGTTCCGTGTCAACGTCTTTGTCCAGCAGCGAGGGCTCGGCGCAGTCTTCCGAAACATTCCAACGACGATTCTTCCGCTGGAGAAGCTCGGCATGCCGCCGATTCTGAGGCAGCTGTGTGACAAGGAAAAAGGCTTAATTTTGGTGACCGGACCGACGGGATCCGGAAAGTCGACGACGCTGGCCGCGATGGTGGACTATCTGAACAATACGTTTGAAGGTCATATCATTACGATTGAAGACCCGATCGAGTTTGTTCACAAATCCAAGAAGTGTTTGGTCAATCAACGCGAACTGGGTGTGCACACCCTCTCGTTCGCCAATGCCTTGAAATCGGCACTGCGTGAAGATCCAGACATCGTGCTCGTGGGAGAAATGCGGGATTTGGAGACCATTCAACTGGCGTTGACTGCGGCGGAAACCGGACACTTGGTCTTTGGCACCCTCCACACGTCAAGCGCACCCAAGACGATCGACCGCATCATTGACGCATTCCCACCGGCGCAGCAGGCGCAGATCAGGACGCAGCTCTCCGAAGCTTTGGAGGCGGTGCTCACCCAAACTCTCTTGAAGAAGAAGGCCGGAGGGCGGGTCGCAGCGTTAGAAGTCATGGTTGCAACGACGGCCGTACGGAATCTGATTCGTGAGGCCAAGTTGCATCAAATTCCAGGTATTATGCAGGCCAGTCAAAAAGACGGGATGCAAACGATGGACATGGCCTTGGTTGATCTTGCGACACGTGGCGTTGTGCATAAGGCGGAAGCGCAGTCGCGCAGCATGAATCCGAATCTGTTTGGGGCGTCGGTGGCTGGAGCGGCATAAGGTCACAGCGGAGTATGAGTATGGATGTTCGAAGCCTCTTAAAAGTCATGGTGGAACGCGAAGCGTCAGACTTGTATTTAACGATCGACGCCCCGCCAATTTATCGGGTGCATGGAGCCACTGAGCGGACGGAGACACCGCCCTTTACGAACGAGCAGCTTGAAGCGCTGGCGTTGGCACTCATGCGAGGGCAACAGCGGAGTGAATTCGAAGAAAAGATGGAGATGAATCTGGCGCTCTACTACAAGGAACTTGGCCGTTTCCGCGTCAACATCTTCAGACAGAGGGGCAATGTCGGACTGGTATTTCGTCACATCAAGGCGGAAATCCAGACAGTTGAACAGCTCGAACTTCCTCCAATCATTAAAGAGATTGCGATGACCAAGCGTGGCTTGGTACTGGTCGTCGGTGCGACCGGCTCCGGAAAGTCGACGACGCTGGCGGCGATGATCGACCACCGCAATACCATTTATCCTGGCCATATCATCACCGTCGAGGACCCGATTGAGTTCGTCCACCAGCATAAGAAATCACTCATCACCCAGCGTGAAGTTGGGTTTGACACCTTGACGTTTCAGAACGCGCTGAAAAATACCCTCCGTCAAGCTCCAGATGTGATTCTGATCGGCGAGGTGCGGGATACCGAGACGATGGAAGCCGCGATCACCTTTGCCGAGACCGGGCACCTCTGTATTGCCACCCTGCACTCCAATAACGCGAACCAGGCGATCGAACGGATCATGAACTTTTTCCCGGTCGAACGTCATGCCCAGATCTATCTGCAGCTCTCCTTGAACTTGCGGGCGGTGATCTCGCAGCGGCTGATTCCGTCGCTGGATGGGAAACGCGTGCCGGCCTTAGAAATCATGATGGATACTCCACGCATTAAGGACTTGGTCAAGAAGGCTGAGATCGATACCTTGAAGGAAGCCATGGAACAAGGAACTGATGAAGGGTGTCAGACCTTCGATCATGTCTTGTTCCAGCTTTATAAAGCGAACAAGATTTCGCTGGAGCAGGCCCTGATCAATGCCGATAGTGCGAATAACCTGCGCCTGAAGATCAAGCTTGAAGGGCTCAAAGGCGATGAGGCCGTCAACGCGCTGCTTGATAAGCAGCCGGGGTCGGGGCCAGGATCAGATGCGTTCAAGATTCAAGGCGGACCCTCCGGAAACGTCACACCCTTCCGAAAACGATAATCCCGTATAGGTCCTCGACTGGCAGTTTAGTTTTCTCCCACCTGCTGTTCAAGATACGCTGCGATCTTTTCAAGGGCTAGCGCGCTGAGTTTAGATCCATACCAGGTCGGCATGGTGTGGTCCGGGTATCCCGGTACCACGAATCGCTGAGGATCCAACACGGACTCCACGATATAGTCATGGACTGTCCTGGCTTCCCCACGGTAGGCCGAGTCCTTGAGCCGTTGGGGGCCAGTTGTTCCGAGTATCAAGGGCGGTCCGACCTGGCCGTCGGCACCGGGAATGCCAGGGATCACATGGCAGACCGCGCAGCCGGCCTGTGTAAACAGGTCACTGAAAGATTCCTCCCCTGTCACCAACGGAACCTTATCCGGTGTAATTGGTACTGCCATGGTTTTGCTCGGCGTCTCTTGTGGAGAGGGGGGCCGAAGTCCCCAGATCACCGAGAGGCAGACCAACCCGATTGCTATCCAGACCACAGCTCGGTTTGGTACTCGTGGTTCTGGTTTTGACGTGATGGGTTTGACGGGGTCGGACGACATGCTGTGGGGTTTGCGGAAGACTCTGTTTCAGCTACATTGGGCGCGCCTATCCTCCGAAGCGTATTAAGAGGATAAGGCAGTGTATCCCAATGGTCAACATCGATGAATGCTGGCCATTGGGATACATGGGATCTGTTTGTTACTTCCCCTGAACCAGTTTGAGGAGTGGCTCCAGTGGACCAGCCTCGATCTTGCCGTTCGGAGTGAGCTTGTCGACCAAGTTTGGAAGAAGGTCGGACAACTGCGCGCTCACATCTTGAGGAGACAACCCGGCCTTACCAGCCAGTTGCTTGAGCAGATCGCTTCCTAGCCCTTGCTCAATGTGTTGCGGCGTCGCCGGGATATTCTGCCCCGTACTGACCCACGAATTCACCATCTCTCCCAATCCGTTCTTCTGAAAGGCCTGAACCAGTCCAGCGAGTCCACCGAGGTTGCTGTTATTCTCCAGTAAACTGGTGACAGCTTGAAGCAGCGGGTTCTGTGCACTCTGCCCGCCCAAGAGCCCACCGACGACTTGTCCCATTTGGTCCATCAATCCCATTAGTACCTCCGTTCAAAATGATGCCCGTGAATGTGATTGCCATGGTTATACCACGTACGTGATGTACCATAGGTGGCATGCGGAGTCCAAGTGGGAAGATGTCGACGGGTGTGATGGATTGAGTGACCATCCAGAGATCTTGTAGGCTTCCGAATTCATGATGTTTTATTATGATGGGAAACGAATAGTTAGAAAACAGCGATGAGGTGATCCAGGTCTTGCCTTCATCGGGGCCCTTGTACTGACACAACTTCTGGTATGATGACTCAACGGAGGTCGGAGATGGAAAAGAACCGAACGAGTCTCATCAACCTCGTGGCACTTGGGTTCACAGGTATCATCGCTTGGACTATTCCGGCATCTGCTGAAATGTACGTTGCTGGAACCGCAGGGGTGAACTTTGCAGATCGCATTAATAGCGTTGCCGGGACAGGCAGCCAGGCCGGAGTTTCTGGGCCACTTACAGACTTTGATCTCCAAAACTCGATCACCTATGGTGCTAAGATCGGATATTTCCCGGGCCACAGTTGGTATGGCATTGAAGGCGAGGTTCTCCACACCAGTCCGCACCTTAAAGAATTGCCGCCGACTGCGACCCTCCCTGCTGATCCCGGTGTTCACCTTCGAGTGACCACTGTTGGGGCCAACTTTATTGCGCGTTATCCTGGCCGTACCGTGCAGCCATATGTCGGCGTTGGGATTGGTGCGGCTATTGCGCATATCGGAGATACAGCTACGGTGAGAAGCGACACAGATGTTGCCGTAGCATGGAGCGTACTCACAGGTCTGCGGGCGTTCATTACGCCAAAAATCGCGATTTTTGGAGAGTATAAATACACTGGTGCAACGTTCACGTTTGATGGAGCGTTTGGTTCCGACGGTGGATTCAGCGGCAATTACCGTGCGCAACATATTCTTGGTGGACTGTCGTATCATTTCTAGAGGAGAACGACCATGTTTCACATGAGCGTGCTGGCTCCCCTGGTTGGTGCAGCCCTGATGCTCTCGGCCTGCGCAGAATCGATCCATCAAGTTCAACGTGACACCGAGCTGCTCGGTGTTCCTCTTGGACTGGAGCAAGAGATTGATGCCACCGTGACGTTTGCTGACTTGAAACGAGCACCCGGCGAATACATCGGCCGAACCGTCATGGTCGGCGGCACCGTCATTCGTGCCACACGCCTGGAATCTGGGACCGAAGTGGAGATTTTGCAACTGCCGACCGAAAAAGACGGTCCCCTTGCAGACGATCGTCTTCGATCCGAAGGTCGATTCATTGCGGTTCGAGAACAATTTCTCGATCCTGCCAGCCTTCCACAAGGCACGCCCATCACGGTGATTGGGACCGTGAAGGGTGAGACCACACGAGCACTTGATGAAAGCGAGTACACCTACCCCATTCTTGAGGTCAAACACATCATCGATTGGAACAGTATCGCGTCTCAGAGACGAAGGGATCGAAGCCCCTATTATGGGTCATATTACCCACCCTATGGGTATAGCGGATTCTATCCGTACGGTGGATTCTGGGGTCCCTATGGCGGTTACTGGGGAGGGCGTGGATTCTATGGTCGTCCGTATTTCGGTGGTGGAGGTGGGTTTTCACCATCCCCATCACCTCCTCCACCAGCGCGCGTGCATCCACGAATGAGAGGACGGTAGTTCTGTGCCGTGTTGGTACTCGAGGCGAGCGAATGGCGGAAGATTGAATCCGTGAGAAAATACGAGTCGTCTTCTCAATGCCTGGTTTCTCGTCGCGAAGTGTTGACATGGGCGGGAACGACCGGTGTCTTTTTGATGATGGGCATGCAACGGCCGGCTTATGCCGGTTCTGGCTCCTCTCCTTCTCCCTGCATCGTCCGTCCTCAACAAACCGAAGGTCCGTATTTCATTGATGAACGATTGCACCGGTCCGACATTCGTACTGATCCAGCTGATAACCGAGTCGTACCTGGCACACTGTTAGCACTCACCTTCCAAATCATGCGTCTCAAGGCGGGAGACTGTCAGCCCCTGCCCGATGCTCAGGTTGATATCTGGCACTGCGATGCACGAGGCATCTACTCCGATGTTCAGGATCCGGAATTTGACACAACGGGGCAGAAGTTTCTTCGCGGATATCAGCTGACCGATGCACGAGGGACTGCACGATTCCAAACGATTTATCCAGGCTGGTATCCCATACGAACCGTGCATATTCACTTCAAGATCCGGACGGCTCCGGTTGCTCGCAGACTGTACGAATTTACCTCGCAAGTCTATTTCCCCGACGAAGTGACGGACCGCGTGCATACCGCACTTCCCTACTCGTCGAATGGGCGGCGTCGAGTCCGCAATCAGCACGATTTCATATTTCGTGAGGGAGGCGATCAATTGATGCTGCAGCCGTCGGCCACGAATGGCGGCTATGCGGCGACGTTTGCAATTGGGCTTCGGCTGTCCTGAGCATAAGGCCATGATGACAGATTCCTGTCATTGCACTTCCCAGGCACAGAGCCGCTTCCTCAGGCGATTTCCTGCCGCCTGACTCTGGACCGTAGCGGGCGAGAATGTCAGAGATATCCCAGAAGGGCTAGCCCGCAGTATCCATATCTGCTTCTACGACAACTGCCACCATGCGGGGGGCGCGCTTTACTTTTTTGCGAGCAAGAGGTACCCTCCCCTCTCCTATTCCACGATCCGCTCGCAGTAGGCTTTGGGATCCAGAAAATGTGGATCGCACCAGCCTACTTTTCAGAAGGAGTCTGCCATGACACGACAACTGTCTCTCGCGATCATTCTCGTTGTCTCATGCACCGCCGCACCGCTCTGGGCTGCCCCGCAGAACCGTCCTCAGGCCGAATACTCGGCCGACTCCACCATGCAAACCGAGGAAGGCACGATCCAGCAGAAGATTTTCGTCACTCCGACGAAGGAGCGCAAGGAGATGCTGACCGGTGCTGGAGACGGGGGCATCATGATCTTCCGGTTCGATTCGAAAGTGCTGTGGATTCTCATGCCGTCAGAGAAAATGTATATGGAGAATTCGATGGCAGGAGGTCAGGGTCAGCGTCAGCGGGATGATCCCTCGCAGTGGACGTATGAAGACACTGCGATGGGGGAAGAGACGCTGAGCGGCATTAGGGTGACGAAGTACAAGACGATCGCCACAAGCACCGATGGGAAAAAGTACGGGGGGTTCTCCTGGCGGACAAGAGAAGGCATCTCCATCAAGCAAGATCTTCTCTACAAAGAAGGAAACAACAAAAAGCGCATGTTGATCGAGCTCACGAACGTCCAGATCGGCAGGCAAGATCCGAGGCTTTTCGAGATCCCCGAAGGATTTACGAAACTCGATATGGGCGGCATGATGGGCGGGATGATGGGACGCCAGGGCATGGGGCAGCCGATGGGTGAGCCTCCACCAAACAGGGGGCGAGGCCAAGGGCGACCTCAGCAGATGCCACCACAAGAGGCGCAGCCAGCTCCGGAATCTTCGCCGGCGCCAGAGCAACCATCGGACATGGAAAAGGCTGGCAACTTCATGAAGGGTCTCTTCGGCCAATAGGGTGACGGCATATGAAGCGGTGGCGGCAAGGCACATCGCTATCGGTTGCCATGATCGTGATGGCAGTCTGGCTCTGTTCCGCGTTCGCAACGGCAATGACGCCGTCTAGTCCGCTGGACCGCCCAGTCATCAAAGCCTCAGCCTTATATCTGATCGAACTTCAATCCGGCCGGGTCCTATTGGAAAAAAATGCGACCCGGCGGTTTCCACCTGCCAGTCTCACTAAAATTATGACCGCGCTGGTGGCCCTGGAATCGGCGCCGCTGCAAGAAGTCGTGAAGATCCACCCGCGTTCGATCATCCATCATTCGTCCTATAACTTCCAACCTGGGGAGGAGTTCATCCTGCGCGATCTGCTGACGGCCATGCTGGTGGCGAGCGCAAACGATGCCTGCGAGGCGATTGCCTGGCACATCGGAGGAGACAAGAAACGGTTCGTGGCGAAGATGAACGAGCGGGCCGACCGGCTGGGGCTCAAGGACACACATTTCGCCAACGCCTGCGGCTTCGATGCGCCCGGTCACTATTCGACGGCAACGGATCTCGCGACATTGACTGAACAGGCGCTGCAATCACCATTTTTTTCCATGATGGTCCGGACGCTCGTTCGTGATATCAGCACGGTTGATGGTGCCAGGAAGCTGTCGGTGCACAGTACCAACGAATTGTTGGTCGATCCCGATGTGAACGGCGTGAAGACCGGCTATACGAGCAAAGCCGGACGTTGCCTGATCGCCAGCATGTTCAAAGACGGCCATCGGTTGCTGCTCGTGGGCTTAAATATCAGGGATCAATGGGATCAGGCCTCGATGCTGCTGCGCTATGGCCAGGCTGTATTGCAAGGAGCAACCAGTTGAACGACGAGCCCGGTGGCCCGCTATTGCCGCCCGACGTGATGGAGATAGGCATCACGGAGGTTTTGTTGGGCGAGAATGAAATCGGGATCGAGTCTAGCGGCAATGCGAAATTCTTCAATTGCGTGGTCCCAGTCGCCGTGCAGGGAGTATGCATAACCCAGGTTATTATGCGGCCTCGCTTTATTGGGAGATTTTTGGACCGCGTCGGACCAAAGTAGGAGTCGATCCTGGTAGAGCTGGTTCCGTTGGTAGGTGAAGACGCAGAGTATGGCGACCAAGAGTGCTGCGAGGCTAACGGTGCTGGACCTGATGAGCGTGCGGCTTGGGACGATTGTCGTGACCCACTGCACGAGGTGCGACCCGAGCGCAACCGTCGCCAGGAACAGTCCTATAGATGGAAGGTACAGGTTCCGTTCGCTCAACAGATCGTTTCGCGGTATGAGACTGGTCGGGAGAAGCTGAATGAAAAACCAGGCCAGACCGAAGGCCACCAGCGGAAAGCGCCGCCACGAAAACAGGCATGCAGCGACCGTCACTGAGAGCAACGAGAGATCGAGCGGAAGGGGCCATTGCGTCAGTGAGTGGAACACAGGGAGGTCATGATCGAAATTCTGGTTCCAAGGAGTAACGCACAACAGGATGGCAGAGACGACGACATGAATCTGACTCAGCAGGTGGTCCAGAAATGGGCGGATTTCGAAACTGAACTGCGCGAGCGCCGTATAACGCGGATGGCTCCAGGCCCAGGCGGCGGCTACCAGCAAGACGATCCAGAAGGGCGATTGGCAGCACAGTATCGTGGCGCGGAACGTCGGGCCATTACGCCGTCGAATAAGAACATCCCAGAGCAGGAGGATGACGGGCAGCGTGACCGCCGATTCCTTGGAACCAATCGACAGCAGGAACGATGCGACGGCGCCTGACAGGTAGAGCCGGTAGAGCGTCCCGTTTTCAGGCTGCTCCGAGGCCTTGAGGTAAAGGAAGAACGCCAAGAGATACAAGAAGGCCATCAAGCCTGACGCACGCCCGGAGATGTAGGTGACGGTTTCGGTCGCGATGGGATGGATCAGAAAAAGTAACGCGGTCCAGAACGGAACAGGGGAATGTTCATCCATCACTGCGCTGGTGAGGATGCGATAGATTAGTAGTCCGGAGCCCAGGTGAAGCAGAAGATTGAGCAGATGGTAGCCGGCGGGATCGGTTCCATAGAGCGAAAGGTCGAGCAGAAATGTTGCGTGCAAGACAGGCCGAACCATGTGATCGAGGTGGCCGAAGAATGCCTGCCGGCTTTCGAGGTGCGGATTCCCGAGGATGGTTAAAGAATCGTCGTACTGGAAATCGCCGCTGAAGGACGGGAAGTACCCAACCACTGTTGTTATGACCAGAACGAGCCATAGCGCTGATGGTGGGAGCGTATTCACGGACGTGGTTATACTGCATCGCGTTGGCAGGATATAAGGGGGGGGCTATGTCTATGTCACGAACGGCTGTGTATGGGCTATTGCTCGGATTACTCTTGCTCTGGCTTCCAGCAAAGTCTGGGGCGCAAGGAACTGTGGATTGCAGGGCGGCCATGAACAATTTGTTTGTCAAAGCAGCGGATCTCTCAATTGATTACAAGACAATCAATGACGAACTCACATCGCTTCCTGTGAAGTGCAAGGTCAAAGAATCGGACAGCGTCATACGACTTCCCAAGTACAGAGAACAAATCAAAGCAGAAAAGGAAGAGGATGATCGGTCGCATGGACGTCTCGAAAAGAGCGCGAATTGGTATAACCAGGCTCCCGCTTACGACCCTAATGGCATGTCTACCCGTTGGGGACGTTCCATGAATTAATTCGAGATTCAGCGACTCAGGAGGACCACGTATGAGACAACGTCATTTCTTCGCACCCGCCGTCAGCATAGGCTTCATAGCACTCTGGCTCACTGCTTTTTCAGGACCTGCGTGGGCAGGGCCATCCAAGGACGAGACCGTGGACAAGTTTCTTCACGATTGCGCCGCCAAGCCTGTGAAGGATGCGACTTGTGAAAAGCTCAGGAATGAGTTCGTCGAGATTCTCAAGGAAGATTTACGGAGGCTCGGCTCAACAACGAGGCGTACCTATCTGCCCGTCATTGTCCGGATGCTTGAGAGCCATGAAGTCGAATTGCGGATTGCCGCCGCGGATGCGATCGGCATGATCGGGCCTCATGACAGCGATGTCGACAAGCTTGCGCCCTTCACCAACGATCCGGTGCCGGACGTCAGACACGCCGTTTCAAATATGCTGTATCACGGAAAAGGCAGCGCCCTGGCATTGCTGAAACAGCGGGCTGTGCCGATGCGCAATGGACAAACACCGGACAAGCCGTCCGATGCCGCAAAATTCTCTATGCCGGTGGCGCCGGACAGCGTCTATCTCTTTGACTCCAGCGATGCGACGAAGGGCCGGCTGTCCTATGTGGCCAGGGGGAAGAGCGACCCTGCTCAATTTTTCAAGGCCAAGGCGATAAAGGGACCGTTTAAATTGGACCAATTCAAAGAGCAGTATCGCTATCAGTTGCAAGATGATGATGAAGCGCTCAATCAACTGCAACAGGCGGCGGGAAAGCAGCTAGAAAACGAGAAGCCTCCGGATCCGACGAACCTGCAAGCCTTCACAGACTACATGCAACGAATGCAAGCGGTGTCGATGCAAGGAAGTACGGGCCGGATGTACTTCGATAGCTATCAGCCAAACCTCTATGGCGCCCCGACCGTCTATGTATTGGAAGAGCGGCAGATCGGCCAGCGCAGCTACCCGACCAGGTACGTCGTGGTCTATCAAGAGCTGGCTTTCAAGCGGCCGGGATACCGACTGAACTGGACAACGGTACCGGACGATGCACTCAAGGCGGCACAAGTCGCCTCGATTGCGGAGGAGAAAGAGGAATTGGCCAGAAAGAAGGAGAACGAGGCTCTGAAAAAGCGGGCGGACGAACTCCAAAGCCTCGAAAAGAAAAAAGACGAGGCTGAGAAAAAGAAATTCAAGAAGGGCCAGGCGGACCTCGAAAAAGAACTCGGATTTTGAGTCGAATCGAACCCCGGAGGCTTGTCATGTTCAATAGGTTCAAAGCCATGCTCGCGGTAACAGCCGTCTTTGCCCTCGCGCTGCTGGCGCCGATGGCGGCGGAAGCCCAGCATCTGGCCGACCGCGATGCCAAGGAAGTCTCCGACTATGTGCTGACCGAGGCGGCGTTGGCGAAATATACGAAAGCTGTACACAGGCTCCAGCCGCTTATGGAGCAATTGCCGCAAGATTGTGAAGGCGACGAGCATACGAAGTCCCTCAATGACATGGCGGCACGCATGGACAAAGTCTCGGATGTGAAGTCGGCACTCAAGGCGGTCGGGATGACGTCGCGTGAGTACCTGGTGGTATCATTTTCGGTTTTCCAGAGTGGCATGGCCGCCTGGGCACTTGACCAACCAGGCGGCACGTTACCCCCAGGTATGAAACCAGCGAACGTCAATTTCTATCGCGCCCATAAGGCCGAGTTGGAGAAGCTTGGCGAGCTGGCCAAACAGGCGGATTGCGACAACAGCAACAGATGAGCGCACCGGCAAGGACACGGAAAACGCCACCGAAGATGCGACACCTGTTTCAATGGTGCGCAGTCTCCCTCCTCCTTCTTGCGTCGAGCCCTGCCCTCGCACAACAGCATTTACTCGTGGCAGAGGCAAGTACAAGCGCGGTGGCCTTCCGGTCTCAGGTCGGCCGGGTCGTCACGTTCATCTGTCCCGCGAACATCGCTACGAACCGAGAAATCTGGGGCTACGATGTCTATCGGGTTGATTCGCCCATCTGTGCCGCCGCGGCTCACGCCGGGGTATTCACACCGGGCGTCTCCGGCCAGGTCACGATCGTGATGGGACCTGGCGCCCAGTCGTTCGAAGGCATAGGGCGAAACGGCGTGAAGAGTTCCACCTCTGGTCCAAGCGACGCCTCGTATTCATTCAAGAGCGGCCAGGTGGGACAAATTGACTGGATCACGACGCTCGAGCGGGTTCCGGACGACTTCCACTCCCCTCTCACGCTGCTCTGCCCACCGAAAGGCCACGCTGATGCATACGTCTGGGGGACCGACGTGTACACGAGCTCCTCGGCGATTTGTGTGGCGGCCGTGCATGCCGGCGTGATCACGCTCGATGCCGGTGGCAGAGTGACCGTGACCCTCATGCCGAAACAGGAAACGTTCGTCGCCCGCGTGCGTTATGGGATTGCGTCGCAGAAGTGGACGAATTGGGACTTCATGTCTTATGGACAACCCTACCGGCTTTCGGCCGCCAGCCTGAGCTCATCCGGTGGCGGCCCTCGGACGATCAGGCTCTCCGGATTCACGGGGAGCGGGACGGCCATCCCCATCGTGCCACGCACCATTCAGGTGAGCGGGTTTACCGGGACCGGGACGGCTACTCCCATCGTGCCGCGCACCATTCAGGTGCCAGGATGGACCGGCATTGGCATGACGAAACAAAAATTAAGGAGATAGGCCTATGCTGCTCACGATAACCGTCATGGTACTTCTATCGTTCGTATCGTTGGTCTTTGGTGAGGCCAACGCACAGACGATACCCGGCGACGTCACCTTCGAGGTGCCGCTCAACCTAACCAGGTTGACATCAGACATCACAAAGGTGAGGGTCGAGTGCAGCATAACCAGTGACGCGTTCCCGAAGCAGCCCGAAACCAAAGTCAATCAGATAAAGATAATCGGTGCCCAGGTTGAGCTGCCGGTCTTGGCAGGCCAACTCGTGACGACGGCACGCGTGATTGTTCCGATTACGGCCGATGATTTCGTGGACCCTGTCACGATGATCAGGCAGGACCCGACGGGGAAATCTGCAAAGTATCAGTGCGACTTGTGGGGATTCACAGGAGTTTGGCAGGTATTCACAGGATTTTCGCAGGTGCCCGATGAAAAGAATCCCAATCCCATTCGTCTCTCACCTGCGCCTGCTCCCATCTCAGGCACATTTACCTGGTAATTGATCCCGCACGATTGACAGCCGCAGCGCCTGGATGATGGATAGACCGTGAACTGAACGCTGAAACGCCAGTAAAGGAGAAGAAACCATGAAGAAGCGTCATGCGATTATTGGAGTGGCTCTCGTTCTCGGAGTGCTCGTGTCCACGCGGGAGTCGGCGGCACAGAACGTCGATCTAATGGCCAAATGGACCGCTGCCACCGTCGTCAACTACAAGGTCACCGGCGAATTCTCAGGAGAGGCGGTTCTGTTCACCGCGGATAAGATGCCCGGTCGCGGGACGGTGACGGATCGTTTCGAAGTCGAGTTCGACTGGAACCCGTCGGAGTTCGCCATGATTGGAACGCCCATCATCAAGAACTTTCCGTCCAAACTGGTATCGGTGCTGAAGAACGGCACCTGCACAACCACGGTGAGCGGTGCGTTCGAACACGCGACCGTTGTCGAGCTCAGGAATGACCCCGCGCTTGGAATGGCAAACGCGGTCCACGCCGAGGTGCAGCGGGAGTTGCCTGCCGGCACGGTCGCCGGCGTGAACGAGGTCGGCCCCTGCGCGGCCATCCGACAAGCCACGGCTCGATCGGTGAGACACAGGATCGCAGTACCGGCGCCCAACGGCATGATGCTGGCCATGCCTAGCGGGCAGGGCGGATACCAGCACAACGGCAAGGCGTTCATCATCAAAGCAACCAGCTCCACGGAGAAGGGCTGGACGTATACGGTGACACCGACGATCGTGAAATAGGCGCGGGGCATCATCGCGGTTCCCGCCACTCCGCTCTATAAACCGGGGCAAGTGCTCAGGGACGAATCCGCGCTGAGCGCGTTGAGTTCGGATCCCAAGGCCGACAGCGGCTGGCAGCCCTCGGGCGAGAAAACGGGTTTTGCCACCTTACAAATGTCCCCGACACCGTTTGACATCAAAGACAGATTCACCTGGTAATCGAACCCGCGTGATCCACAGCCGTAGCGAGGCGGGCTTGGCCTAGCGCACTCACACGGCGACAGTCATGGATACTCCGGTGCTGGGCGGACGGTATCGAACTCCCACTCCCAGGTGTAGCGGACGCTGGTGCCTGAGGTCTCAGTCGAATTGAGATATTGACGCACTATATCCCGGTTCTCCCCAGGAGGGAGCATGTCGAGCAAACCCGACGGTTTGTTCATGTCGTACGTCTGTTGCCCCTTGAAGCTAACGCGGCCATCTTCGCGTGTGTTCTTCTGCCACAGAATGTGGAGGAGATAGCCGGCATCGAACTTTTCCTCCGTGACCATCGGTGGATCACCCGGACAGGTCTTCGTGAGCCGAGCATTCGGATCAAACATTTGAATGATCACACTGTGAAAATCTCCTCCATCCGTCCCGACCACATTCAGGTAGCCGAACACCGGACGAGTTGGGTCTAGCGGCGTATATTGGCCGGGGGCCGCGGTCTGAAGAGCGTTTACTTGTTCCCTTGGGAACAGGATGATCGCTTCCCCTTCCACCGTGCAGTCGAAGACTCTTCCGTTGACCTTCCAAGCCATCATTTTCCTGCCCAGATCGGGAATCAAGACATACTGAGTAGTCCCCCGCTGGTTCTGGACTGCGCGCCGAATAAATGCAAGCTTCACCCTATGCTTACGCTCAGGGTCGCTCGGGAACGAGTCCGAGGTATAGACGACATCGTGATCGTCGTCATGGATGTGCAGCGTGGCCTTCGCCCAGCCGTAGATAACTGAGGGAAGCTCTAGATCCTCCGACTGTGTGGCCGGCGGTCTTCCTGACGGCGGCACGATCGGGAATGGGACCGGGGGCATGGCTGGTGGCACAACCGGGGGCGTGACTGATGGTGGAACTGGCGGTGTGACCGGCGGCGTTGGCGTACTGCCCGCCCCTGCAGGACTTCCCGTACTTCCCGGCAGGCAAGACCCATCCTGCTGTTGTCCGCCGGAACAGTTTCTTGATTGTGCGACCGCCCCACCGGAAGCGGTCGCGCGTTCCGATGTCGGCGCACCTTGCGCTATCGACATAGGGGCAGTCTTGCTTAGAATTATGAGCGCCGTAACCCACATCAGAGCTCTGAAGTAAAACAGTCTGGACATGGGAACAACCACCTGCTGAGGAATGGGGGTAGATTCTCTCTAGTCCCCGTGATTGTATAACTACGCCCATCCGAAACACCAGAGAGCCGTCGCGGCCTGCAGCAACGCACGCAGAAGTGGTCTAGCAGCTTGAGCGCAATGGCAGAAGAATAAGGCAATGGAGAAGGCCAACGCCGCGATGAATAAGCGTATTACGGACGCCCACTGTAGAGCGCTCGGCATGCCGCCGGCCGAGAGTTTCTTTACGAAGTACGGCGCTGCTTCTCGACGCCCTGCCCTTCACCTAGGGCCAGGCGATGATGTATTACGAGTTCGCCGGTTCACCCAAGGCAAAAGAGATGGCATCACAGATTAAGAAGAAGGGAGAAGAATCTCAGCGGGCTATGGAGAAGGCCGGTGAGAGCATGAAGGGGATGTTGAGCCAAAAGAGCGAGGCCGAACAAAAACAATTCGAGAAGAAGAAAGCAGACCTCGAAAAAGAACTGGGGTTTTAGCCTTCCTCACCGCTCCCTGCTCGCCAACAGCGACACCCGTCGGCTACCTTCTGTTTAACTCCCCCCGCCGATCTACTGGATAGGATCTGTTGTACCGGTCGTTCTTGACACATAGGAGGCTGGTGGGACATCAGGTGTCACAGGTGTGGAGGCGGGAAGAGGCGGAGTGACGTCTGCCTTCGAGAAGACAACCGCTGTCGGTATTTCTGCTGGCTGTGTGACCTCCTCTTTAAGGTGATCTGGAGGGTCGGTTATCAGTCGGTCGACTGCCGTGGCGAGCGACAGCAGGCACTTGGCGGCGAGGGATGTTGGTGCGGCCTCGATGACAGGCAGGAAGCTCCGGACAGCCTGGCTCACAGCGGGATCTTCTGGGATCTCACCCAGGAGGGTTAAGTCTCCTCCGACGTACTCATAAAGAATCTTGCGAAGGTAGAACACGTTGACCTGAGATCGGCTTGATGTGCGGTTGATCACGAGGCCGGGCCGAAAGGAGCGCAGTGCGGTAGCGGCTATATCGCGTCCTTCTGCATCGGTGGCACCCGCCACGCTCATCACCTCTTCCACACTGAGGAAGTCTCTGTTCGAAAGCACGTCCGACATGGGACTACGCGCCAAAAAGCAGGCCAAGACACGTCGGATCGCCGCCAACTTAATGAATCGGTAGAGGTCTAGAACCGATGTTGGTTCGGGGGTGGCGACCGCCACATGGATGTCACCCATCAAGAAAAAGTCGAGCGCGTGGTAGCTGGTGCCGGCGCCAATGTCGATCACCACGACATCCGCCGTGAGTTCCTGGAACTGTTTCATCAGTCGCTTCTTGCGTGCGTAGGCCATGTTGGCAGTGGCTAACGTGTCGCCCGTTCCGGCCAATAGACGGAGGTTCGGGTGAAAGGTCACCGGGATGGCAACATCCTCCAGGCGCTGGACTCGTTTATTAAGAAAATCCGTCAGCGTCACGGCTGGGTTCAATTGTCCAACCATGATGTGCGCATCAGCTCCGCCCACGTCCAGGTCGGCGAGCAGGACCTGACGTCCCGTCTTCGCCAATGCCAATGCCAAATTTGCGGACACCACACTCTTCCCGACGCCGCCTTTTCCTGATGCCACTGAAATGAGCGTTGCCACAGTGCGTTCCTTTCGTTAGGGAGGGGCGTTGCGCGTCGTGGAAATTGGAGTCGGTGGGACGTAGACCCCTATGCTAGAATTATTCTACCGGTTAGAAGGCAAAAGGGAAGAAAATGCGTGATCTATGATGACGAGGGATTCTCCATCTCAACCGAGACTCAACGGTCTCACCTGCTGTTCATCGAGACACTCCCCCGTATGCAGATCAGACGAATGATATCGTACGATCCCAGCCCATGGTTTCAAGTGGATCGCTCTGAATTCCATCCGCAGTCCTATGCGAAAAGCTAAGATCATCTGTACCATTGGGCCTGCCAGCTCCTCCCCGGTCATGGTAGATCGCTTGATCACCAGCGGGATGAATGCGGCTCGGTTGAACTTCTCTCATGGGACGTACGAATGGCATGCCGCCGCGATCACCACGATTCGTCAAGCCGCTGCCAAGCAGGGGTCGGCGGTCGCCATCATCCAAGACCTGCAAGGACCGAGGATTCGGGTGGGTCTTGTGTCTGAGGCAGGGATTCACGTCACGGCTGGTCAAACGGTCCGTCTCCGTGCTTGCAGATCTGAATTGGAAGTGCAACCCGTTGCACCCTCATCTTCTCTAGAAATCCCGATCTCATATCCGTATCTGACGCAAGATCTTCGTGCCGGGTCTCGGATCCTGATCAATGACGGGTTGATCGAGCTCGTCGCTGACCGCATGAAGGATGACGTCGTAGAATGTTCCGTCCTGATCGGCGGCACGATTACCTCGCATAAGGGAATCAATCTGCCTGGAACGGCGGTCAGTGCACCGACACTCACGGAGAAGGATCGGAACGACATGCGGTTTGGTGTCGAACAGGCGGTGGACTATATCGCACTGTCCTTCGTCCGAGGGCCGAACGATATTGAGGCGGCGCGAGCCGTGCTGCAACAGTATGGACGTCGCATTCCGCTCATCGCAAAGATAGAACGAGCCGAGGCTATCGCGACACTCGACGACATTTTGGATTGTACGGACGGCGTGATGATCGCACGCGGTGATCTCGGTGTGGAGATGGGGCCGGAAGCGGTACCGATCTTACAAAAACGCATTATCGTTGAGGCTAATCGTCGGCGTCGGTTGGTGATCACCGCCACGCAGATGTTGGAGTCAATGACACAAGCTACAAGGCCGACGAGGGCAGAAGCCTCGGATGTTGCCAATGCTATATTTGACGGCAGCGATGCGGTCATGCTCTCAGCGGAGACTGCCGTCGGGGCTTATCCGGTCGAGGCGGTGCAGGTCATGGATCGTCTGATTCGTGCGGCGGAAGATACGACCGAACCCGGTGTGACCATCAAGGCAGACCCCAGTAGGGATAACCTGTCGCTTGCCGAGGCGATCTCAGCTGCTGCCGCTTCCGCAGCCAGATCAGTCGGAGCGAGAGCTATTGTAGCCTTCACAGAAAGCGGTGCGACTGCGCGGTTGATCTCCAAACAGCGGCCGACTGCCCCTCTCCTGGCCTTCACTCCGTCGGAACCGATTCGACAGCAGATGGCGCTGTATTGGGGCGTTCGTCCATTTCCCATGTCTCGAGGAGGACCACCGGAAGCCTGGATCGCAGAAGTGGAGCAACGGCTTACGGATGAGGGCCTCTGTTCGCCTGGAAACATCATTGCCGTGGTGTCTGGAACCATGGCAGGCCAAGTCGGTGGCACGAACATGCTCAAGCTGCACGAAATTGGCTCCCTCATCTCTGGAGGTGACCAGTCTCTCACCACACCCTAGTCTTACCAGATTCTTCTGCACTCGACTGGCCTCACCCGTCACACGAAGTTAGCCTACAGCATGAGAGTTTGGTGAGCTACTTGGTGGTAGTGGATCCGGATTGTGCTATCAGGCACGGGTCACCTGGTTAAGGCTGATTTCCTGGTTCTTCTATAGCTCTGATCGGATCTTGTGCATGGTTCAGGAGTGCCTCATTTCTTGAAAGGCTCTATGGCTGGTATAGTAGCCTCTATTGGATAAAGGATGGCGCGTGCTCATGCGTGTGTTTAGGCTCTATCTGGTGGTCACATTTGTGGCTCAAGTGGATAGTTTTGTCTATGCGGAATGGGTGGCCCTTCAGGATCAATATCAATCTCACCCGTTGCAGACAGTGTACATCGATCCAAGCACCATCCATCGAGACGGCAACCTGGTTGCACTCTCGGCCCTGATCGATTGGAAAGCCATGCAGGGAGGACGGACGCCGACCCGTTTCTATTCCACCACGCTCAGCAAGCAAGTTGATTGTAAGCAGAAGCGGGTTCGAACACTTGCCTCCACGGACTTCTATGGTCACATGGGCATGGGTGAAGTGATCGGTGGCGGCAAACACGCGAATGAAGAGCCGTGGGTTGCCATTAAGTCTGGCACGATTAACGAGGACTTGTGGGAGGTCGGATGCAAGAGCGAATAGACGCCGCACAGGTTACTGGGAAGATCATCGCTCTTGCTGCACGCTGTGGTCAGTGCAGAAAATGTCTACCGATCTCCTGAGGTTTGAAGACGCCTCGTTCGGTGATGATGCCGGTAATCAGTTCGGCTGGGGTCACGTCGAAGGCAGGATTGTAGACGGCCACATCTTTGGGGGCGACGGGATGGCTGCCGTGGATGCTGGTCACTTCAAGAGGGTTTCGTTGTTCGATGGGAATATCGTCTCCCGTTTTTGTATTGAGATCAATGGTGGAATAGGGGGCGGCGACGTAGAAAGGAATGTTGTGGGCCTTGGCCAAAACTGCCACGGAGTAGGTGCCGATCTTGTTCGCGACATCCCCATTGGCGGCGATGCGATCTGCTCCGACGACGCAGAGTTGAATCTTCCCTTGTTTCATGAGCGATCCAGCCATATTGTCCGTGATTAAGGTGACGGGAATGTGATCTTGCATGAGCTCCCATGCCGTGAGCCGAGCTCCTTGAAGAACCGGGCGAGTTTCATCTGCGATCACATTGATCTTCTTCCCCTCTTCCCACGCCGCGCGGATGACTCCCAGCGCTGTCCCGTATCCTGCGGTGGCAAGTGATCCTGCATTACAGTGTGTGAGGATCGTCTGTCCGCTTTGGATCAGCTTTGCGCCATGACGGCCCATGGTTTTGCACAGGGTAATGTCTTCTTCCAGTATCGCTTGAGATTCGGAGAGGAGCATCTGCTTGATTGCTGAGACCGGTTGCCCTTGTAACGTTTTCAGCATCCGCCTCATCCGTTCAATCGCCCAGAAGAGATTCACCGCGGTCGGTCTGGTTGCCGCCAGCCCATCACAGATGGCAAGGACGGCTTGTGAAAACGTTGAATAGTCTGTTGCGGTGATCGTTTGCGCGCCTAAGGCCACGCCCATTGCCGCCGTCACTCCGATTGCCGGCGCCCCACGAACTTTCAAGGTACGGATGGCATCGGCGACCGTTTCAACAGTATGACAGTCGAGAAACGCAAGTGTCTCGGGGAGCTGGCTTTGATCCAGCAGACGGACGGCACCGTTCTTCCATTCAACCGTTGGAACCATGATGGGATCTTGTAACGGGAATGAGATAAAACTGCAAGCCTTCTCGCTTCGATTGGAGTTCACCCCGAGTGAAAGTATTTGTTGGGCATTCATATTGGCTGTCTCATGGACCGTATCGGGCTCTTTCCCCTGCCTTCTACGGATTTCGAGTATCGAAAGCAACTCATTAAGGCTGAGAAAGGGCTAAAATTTCTCTAGTGTTCATCTGAGATTTCATCACAAACTTGAAGAAAGGGTTCTCAGTAGTCGCTGCCAGTTCTGGTGTTCACAACGCCAGGGACAGGTGAATACATCAACGGGTTGGATCACTAACTCACGCATACTGGTCACCGTGAGGTTGTTATTTGATAGCCGGCCTTCTACCCAGACGGCTCCATCACGATCAGTACGATACATTCCAATCGCCTGATCCTCATACGTCTTGATCACCGAGGGAGCAGGATGTCCATAGGGGTTGGTCGCTCCAACAGAAATGATGGCATATTGCGGATGAAGCTGACGAAGCCAGTCCTCATCCAACGAGCTCCGTGCTCCATGGTGCGGAACCTTTAAGACCGTGACAGGCTGGTGCCCACGCTCAGGCAATTGCTGTAGTCCGGCGGTTTCTATATCCGCAGCAAAGAGAATGGAATGAGCCCCGCAATCCAATCGAGACACAATAGAGCGATTGTTCAACTCGGTCCCCGTATGAAATGCACTGGGAGCAGCTTGTTTCAGCTCGTGCTGTGGATTGAGAACGGTCAGCCGACAAGGACCTGAGTGCACAACATCCTGTCCTTGTATGGCCGCTCGCTTCAGAATCCTGCGCGACTGAATGGCAGATGTCAGGTCTGTGACGAACTGCTCCTGTCGCTCCACCCCTTGATCCCAGAACTGTCCCACGGAAAGATGTTGCAGGATCCAGATCAATCCACCGACATGATCGATCTGCTGATGCGTACCAATGACATGGTCGATGTGTGAAATGCCGCGGTTCCACAGAAATGGCGCGACCACGTTTCGTCCCATGTCGAACCGGTCATGGCGCGCGCCACCGTCAATCAAGACCGTCTGTCCATCAGGTAGTTCGAGGAGGGCACTATCTCCCTGACCCACATCAAGGAAGGTGACACGCCAGTGATCCCCGTCGCCGCGATATCCGGCGGGTATCAACCACCAAACAAGTAGTGCGAGTGCCATGCCGACCCCTGCCATTCGCCATCGTTTTGAGACGATCGGCAGAGTTGCGATGATGACCCCTGCATAAAACAGCATCATGGCTGGGACGGATGGTGCAGCGATGGGCCATTGGGCTCCGGGAATAGTGGCGCACCAGTGAACACCCTCGACTAGCCAGGTAAAGGCGTATTCTACTACTGGTCCCCAGGCCAACACCTCGGCACTTGTCAGCATCGTCCAGATTGCCATACAGAGACCCAATGGCACGAGAATGAAACCAGTCAATGGAATGGCAGCAAGATTTGTGATCACCCCGAGCCATGGCACCTGATTAAAATAGAAGGCGACTATGGGAAATGTGGTCAGGGTCAGTATGGTGCTGAACGCAAACGCTTTGATCCCATAGCGGATTGCATGGGTTTTCCAGCCAGGCTCATCCTGGATGAGTTCCTTGTCCCATGGTTCTACGATGCCGATCATCTGAATCATCACGAAGACAGAGAGAAACGAAAGTTGAAAAGAAATATCATAGATGGCACGGGGGTCATGGCAAACAATCATAAGCAAGGCGACCGCCATGGTATGGTTCAGATGCCGGTCGTGTCCTAACCAGAGGGCTACCATCGCCATGGTGATCATGACGAGTGATCGGACGGTGGCCAACTCGGCACCGGCCAAGAGGGTATACAAGGCGACAGTCGGCCAAGTAAACAGCATCGCAAGTTGCGAAATGGTCAGTCTTCTCGTGATAGCCAGTATGAGCATGGTCGGCATCCATACCATCACACGTCTCACCATCCAATAGACAACCGCCGCAACCAGCCCGAGATGTGAACCTGAGATTGAGAGTAAGTGAACCGTACCTGTGGCCATGAACCAATCTTGAAGCTCTTGCTCGATATAGCCCCGTTCCCCAATGATCATACCGAGCACAATTCCCAAGGCCGGTTGCCGCAGACTATGGATCGATGCCTCACGGATGGTCGTTCGCCAATGGTCGATGTGGTTCCATACGCGCCATCGAAGGCTCACGGCTCCGGACTCCAACAAGGTCACCGCCTGCGCCCCAACAACTGTTCCAACCAGATCGATCCCCTGATGTTCAAGATAGGTGGCATAGTCGAATCCGCCCGGATTCAGTCCTCCCCGCGGAGGATGATAGCGTCCGTGGACGGCGACACGATCGCCATGATGCAAGGTGAGACCAGGATTCCGCCAGACCAGGCGTAGGTGTGCCGGTTGGGGCCTTCCGTCCTCGATCCGAAGAATCATCGTCTGACGTCCGGCACCATGCTGAATCGGGGCAATCACGCGACCGGTTATGACAGAACCGCCAACGGCGTGAGCGACTGCTGAGGAGCCCTGAGACGGTGGCGGCGTGGTCATGGACCAGTAGATGACGCCAACCAGCAGGCTTATATACAGAACTCGTGTGGATTGTGTCGTGAGAGCGCAGGCTCGCTCGGCGAGTGATAATCCAACAGCAAGGGCCAAGAGGAAGGTCAGGACAGAGAGAGGAAAATATGGAACCTGTGCTCCACACACAAGTCCAATCAGAAAGGCAACCGCAAGGGATGGCAGCATGAGCGTTCCTCATGCACGTGGGAAACGCTCAGCCGATATGGGCTTGCACTACTCGGGCAAGATCGTCAGCGACCTCCTTGACGACCGACGCGTGCTCACCTTCGACCATGATCCGTAACAACGGTTCGGTTCCTGAATAACGGATGACCACGCGACCGCTTCCATTTAGACGGCGGTTGTTCTCTTGAATGGCTTGGTCGATCTCGGGAATCGATTCCAAGTTCGGTTTCTGCTTCACCCGGAGGTTGACCAAGATCTGCGGCACCGCGCTCATTGCCTTGGCAAGTTCGGACAATGGTTTTCTGCTGCGTTTCATCAAGGATAAGATTTGTAGGGCTGAGATCAGTCCATCTCCGGTCGTGTTA
>Ga0224510_10000103_pt1 | contig 72272 bp, 79 predicted proteins | sample SF_May12_sed_USG_FD_170161 | JGI IMG/M metagenome (GOLD analysis project Ga0224510, IMG submission 170161) | Sediment microbial communities from San Francisco Bay, California, United States - SF_May12_sed_USGS_4_1 | ecosystem: Environmental > Aquatic > Marine > Sediment | place: USA: California... | reverse complement strand
TGTGAAACGTTTCAAGATCGTCGCCGACCGATACAGAAACCGCAGAAGGCGTTTTGGCCTGCGCTTTACGCTCATTGCTGCGGCGTACAACAAGGACTTGACGCCATGAAGTTATGCAAGAGGTCTACTGAAAAGCTTGCGTCTCTCCGAGTGACCAGCAGGTGCTCCCGGTAAACTCTGGAACAATCGACCGTCGATCCATCGGCCGAATATCTCTCCACTAAGCGGCGGAGCGCTTTCTTGCCGTCCGACTTGAGCGGGTAGTAAGACGCTGAGAGGAACGGGCAACCTTAAGGAGGGAGCGCAAGGCATCGTTCACCGCTGTTGAATCGCGGAACGCCTTGGCGACATCGGGTTCGAGAACGATGACGTTTGCTCCCTCCTTGAGGAGTCGCCGATAATATTTTCCCCGAACCGCCTTCGAATAGTCGAAGTGGTATTCGGGGCGGAGATCATCGGCGGAGGCTTTGCCTTTATGTTTCATGTCGCTTCCTTTCCTGTTGCGTCGCAGGTCGCGCGCTGATGATGCGTACGGCCTTGCCACGTTCAGTGTGCGAAACGGCTAATAGCATTCCGTGTGCGGAATAACCAACCGTGATAAACGTCCGTTCGCCGACAGAGTGATCAGGATCAACGAAGGTGGCCGACAAGGGATCATAAAACACGGTGACCGCTTCGTCAAAGGACACCCTGTGTTTCCGAAGATTCTGCTTGGCCTTTTCCCGATCCCACTCAAATTGCATTCAGCGGTTCCAGATCTGCGGGAAACACTTGGCGTATAAAGGTACCCATAAGTCGCGCCGCTTTGTGGCGTCGGTTTGATGGGTTTGTTAGGCGCCTTAACCAACTTGCCTAATCCGGTCACGAACTATTGACTCCAGTTGGAGGGACATCGCGCACGTCCGCGTCAGGCGTGGGGTTAGATGGCATTTGCGAGCGTTTGCGCATCATTGCTCTGAAGTGAACGAGGAACCCAAGCACGCCCAAAATCGCCCCTGGCCAAGCAAGATAGCCTCCAGGATAGGCTCCCATCCAAAGCGTGCCTATGATCGCTCCCACTAGTCCTGCGCCAGCTATCCACAGAATCAGAAGAAAGACCACGGCAACAATAAAAACCGGATCTGGTCTTGCGTGCAAAGATGTGTGTGCCATCTAACAGTGTTTGGACAGACTGTATAATCCGGATATGCCAGCTTGTCCACTTCTGTCTAAACCGGATAGTACGCAACGATTGCCCAGCCGAATGTCTGTGGGTTGAACGAGCGTGGTGGAATAAGGATAAATTAATTCTTAATGCGGGGTAAAGCCGATTCAGCTAATTCATCGGTACGATCGAGGCGGAGACTTCGTTCGGCAGCAAGAGCGTGACCATCGCCTGATTTTGCTCGCCCGGTTGAATCAAGGCGAACAATGGCACCGGCTGGGGCACCGCACCTGGCGGGAGGGCGAGCATGGCAGGAAAATCGATTAACGGAGAAAGCGTGGCCTGACTGGCCAAGCGGAGACGAAACGCCATTAACACGTCACGTAATCGTGACGCTTTCGTTTCATCTGAAAGTGTTTGATCTGGAGCAATGCCGACTTCCCACAAGGGCTTGGTAATCGTGATGGGAAAACTCATACCCAGTTTCTGGGCGTCTGCTGTCACGTCAATAAGGACACCTGCTTGGATAGCCTCCTGCCTCGTCGTCATCACTTGGTTCAGAAGGTGATCAAGCTTCTCCTTCGACACCTTTCCTCCCTGTGGAGCGTCTTCAACTTTTGGCTCTTCCTCTTCTGACAGGGAAACAATCGGCGTAACCGCTTCCCTCTCCTCATGCAGCTGCTCGTCAGGTGCACACGTTGAGCCATCTAGTGGGGCAGGCAGCGCGTGCACCAAGCCTTCATAGACCTTCTTTGCCGAATCGGACCAGACCGGATTAAATGGACGACCAGCAAATGCAGCCTCGGCCGCTTTTCGTTCATCGTGAGTGAGTATTCTGGAGGTCTGTTTCATATCCATGGTGCATAGATAATCCGGCATAGAGGAAAGTCAAGAGCGGGGAGGGGGTTAGTCCGGGAGTCGGCGCCCTTTGGTTTCTGGAGCAAACAACAAAACCACGAGTCCAATCAAGTAGATAAGGGCAACGGTGCTGGCGGCACGACCAAACGTACCGAGCGTCGTCACCAACCACCCGGTCAGGAACGGCGAGGCCGAAGCCAGGACACGACCGGCGTTAAAGCAAAAGCCTGCTCCAGTAGCCCGTAGCCTTGTCGGATACAGCTCAGGCAGATAGATCGGAAAGCCACTGAAGATCCCATTATTAAAGAACCCCAAGAGCGGTAACAGCATCAAGACACCGGCGTAACTCGTCGGGACCAAATAGGTAACCGGCAACATGATGAAACTCCCCAGACACATCAGGGCGAACACCGGACGCCGACCAAATCGGTCAGCCAATGGACCAAAGCCGAGATAGCCAAAGATGGCACCAGCATTCAACGCCATGATGGCATAACTGACATAGCGGGTGAGTGTGGCTGGGTCTTGGCCCTTTAAGTCTGGCAATTCACGAATCAGGGTTGGTGCCCAGTTCGTCGAGCCCCACAATCCAAAGACCGCCACAAAGGCCAATGCGGAACCAACCAGCGTGGCGCGCTGCAAATCACCATGAAAGATTGCCGTGATCGGGATGGCCTGTCTCTCATGCTCATGCGTCCAGCGGTCCGGCTCCTTGACCCACCAGCGAACTAGTAGTGCCACAAACGCAGGAAGCACACCGATCAGAAACAGGCCTCGCCATCCATAGGCTTCCTTCAAAGTGAGGTTGATTGTAGCCGCGAGAAAAAACCCGACTGCCCAGGCTGATTGGAGAATGCCTGCCGCCTTGGCACGCTTGTCTTCCGGCCAAGTCTCAGCCACGATGGCGGCGCCAGCCGCCCACTCACCGCCGATGCCGAGCGCGGTGAGAAATCTAGCGATTGCCAGGTGCCACCAGGTTTCCGCCAACGCGGCGGCGCCTGTGAAAACGGCATAAATGATGATCGTGGCGATAAGAACTTTCGTCCGTCCGAATCGATCGGCCATGATCCCGAACGAAATCCCGCCGATCGCCCAGCCGATTAGAAAGATTGAAAAGATGATACCGCCATACCACCCGATTTGTTCGGTGGTCGGTGGGCCGCTCGCTGTATGCAGCAGATCATGCAAGGCCGGATGCAACACGATGGCGTAGATCGTCGCATCCATGGCATCGAAGACCCACCCAAGCCAGGCGACGAAAAGCACCAGCCATTGGTAGCGGGTGACACCGGAAGACCATGAGGAACCATTCATACCTTCATCCTGTTCCAATATGAATTGCTGGAATCGCCTAGAGAATCCTCACTCCAACGACGCCAAAACTACGGAGGATCTCGGCCACAGTCAAGGTGAAGCAGCAAGACCTCCGTGCTATAGTCCTTCGCATGGCGCGAACGAATTACTATCAAATACTTGGCGTCTCTCGCGATGCCTCGGACGAAGACATCAAAAAGGCCTATCGCAAACTGGTCTTTGAGCACCATCCTGATCGAAACCCTGAGAAGACGGACTCGGAAGCGCGCATCAGAGAGATCAATGTTGCCTATGAGATTATCGGTGACCCGGAGAAGCGCAAAAGCTACGACCGACTGTCGTGGGGGGATGAGCCACGTGCAACCTCGGTCGATCCAGACCTCATTCTGAACGAGATCGAACAGAAATTGTTCGATGAGGGACGAAAGGAAGTCTTCGCGATCTTGATGCAAAACCTCGCGCGTGTGAAGGGTGAACTCATGATAATTCGTGAACGGACCATTCTGGCTCAGGGATACGATTCATTCTTTGAACCGGTCGTTCATGCACGAGCCACGGAAATCATGGGTGACTTGGTGACGGAGGCGATGAATGGACGAATGCACCGTCTTGTCGAGGTCGCCGCTGAAATGCTGGTATCCCAAGGAGTGGTCAAGCAGGGGGACGAACGTGGAATTCGATCACTCGGATCTCGACTCAAAGAGAGTTTTCAGAAAGGGCGCGTTCAAGGCGTGGCGTCGGCCCTCGAGCTCTTTTATGAACGGCGTTAGGCGTGGGAGAGTGGGCCGGACAGGAATCGGCCTCCGCGCATCACCCCCAGAATCCTAGTGCGGTCTCGTAGAAGGTCGATTCGTTGCAGTGGGTTACCTCGCAGGACCACGAGATCAGCCTCTTTCCCTCTCATCAGGGTTCCGACCATATCCTGAATGCCGATCAATCGAGCTGCTGCAGCTGTCGAAGCGACGATCGCTTCCATCGGTGTCATGCCCAGGGCGACCATGCGTTCGAGTTCCTGAGCGTTGTCTCCATGATAGTTGAATGGCGTCCCGGCATCGGTCCCCATCGCAATGGAGATGCCGCTCTGATGTGCATATTTGAAACTAGCTTGGTGACGCTTCGTCATGGCCTTCGCTTTTGCCAATGCACTTTCCGGAATCCCACAACTCGGTCGGCAGGCCGCTGTGGTCGCTAAAGCCGAAAGGGTAGGGACCATGTAGACCCCGTACCGCTTCATAAGCGCACCAGCTTCTTCGTCTAATAAGGTCGCGTGCTCGATCGAACGCACACCGGCAAGGATTGCGTTCCTCATGCCTGAAGCGCCGTGCGCATGGGCTGCCACTTTTTTTTCCGCATGGCGCGCCGCGTCGACGGCCGCGGACAATTCTTCCATCGTCATTTGGGCTGCATCCGGAGATGTGCCGGGCGTGAGCACTCCTCCTGAGGCAATGACTTTGATGACTCCGGCGCCAGCAGCAATCTGGTCCATGACGGCTTGCCGGACTTGCTCCGTCCCTTCCACTTCTCGGCCGATGAACCGTGCGTGCCCACCGATCATGCAGATCGCAAGACCCGCTCCGACGATCCGCGGACCAGGCACAAGCCCTGAATCAACGGCCTGTTTGAGGGAAAAAATCGAATGGTCACGAGCGCCAACATCTCGCACCGTTGTGAAGCCGGCATCCAGCGTGGCCTTTGCATAGCTGGCTGATTTGAGCAGGGTCAGCGACGGATGTTCCGAGTCTAAGGCCGCCACGACATCCGCCTCACCTCCCAAACAGAGGTGGACATGACAGTCGATCAGACCAGGGAGAATCGTGAGGCCACGCCCATTGATGCGCACAGTCCCTTTCGGAATCGCCAGGGTTTTACTGGGACCAACTGCGGAGATTTTCGAACCTCTCACTATGATTGTGGCGCGCTCATGAACGGCTCCAGTCCCATCGATCAGGCGTGCATGATGAATTGCAATTGTCACAACTTACCGTCCTCTACTATAGGTAGAGGCCGCAGCTTGCAGGGCGATCCCGGGAATTGAAACCCAGCCATTTTGGATCCCGATCTCTTCCAGCGCATTCAACAGCGTCAGCACGTTGGCTTCCGTAGACGATTCTCCCATCAGTCCGATCCTCCAGACTTTTCCCTTGAGATGACCTAAGCCTCCTCCGATCTCAATGTCGAACTGTTCAAGAAGTTGTGACCGGACGGCCCCCTCGTCGATCGATGTAGGAACGGTCACGCAAATCAACGTTGGGAGTCGGTAGTTAACCGGGGGTAATGGGTCGAACCCAAGCGCCAGCAGTCCTGCCATCAGTGCACGGCTATTGAGGTGATGCCGTGCAAAGCGGGCAGGGAGCCCTTCTTCCGCGATGATCCGCAAGGATTCGCGAAGGGCATACAACATCGAGATCGGCGCCGTGTGATGATAGGCCCGATTGTACTCCGTCCAATAATCTGCAATCAGGGACAAGTCAAAATACCAACTTTGGCAGGGAGTTCGACGACTGCGGACCACCGACAGCGCACGGTCATTCACCGTGAGTGGAGCCAGACCAGGCGGGCAGCTCAGGCATTTTTGCGTGGCGCTATAACAGACATCGATCCCCCATCGATCGACTTCAACAGGAAGACCTCCCAGCGATGTCACGGCATCGACGATCAGCAACGCGTCGTGCGCGCGACACATCGCACTCATGGGTTCGATGGGTTGCCAGGCACCTGTGGAGGTTTCCGCATGGACGAGTGCGACGGCCTTGACCGGACCCGATCGTCTGAGTTTCTCCTCGATCATATCCGGTTCAATAATCTGTCCCCAAGGCACCTCAATCCGAATCGCCTTTCCTCCACATCGCTCGACGATCGTCGCGAGTCGAGTGCCAAACACACCGTTGACACCGACGATCACGGCATCGCCAGGTTCGACGATATTCACGACAGCCGCCTCCATACCGGCGGATCCCGTACCGGAAACGGCGATCGTCAAACGATTAGCGGTCGAGAAGAGTCGACGAAGGCGTGTTTGAACGTCGTTCATCACGGCGAGGAAGGCCTGGTCCAGATGTCCGACGAGCGAGGTTGCCATGGCCTGCAAGACCCGAGGATGCACGTTGCTGGGACCAGGTCCCAACAGCAACCGTCGTGGTGCACAAAATTCTTCCATCGTGGAAAGGCTCCTGAAATCTCGCGCGGTTAGTATAGCCAACTTCATCAGGCAAGGCTACGTAAGAAATCTACGCCCGTCTTGGTCCGTAGCCACTTCGAGGGGGATTAAGAGTCGAGGACGCCCATGATATAGTCAGCTCCCCATGAGAGAACAGACACTGTCGATCGGACAATTGCAACGCTTCCCGCAGGTCGATCGCCCGACAGCTTCCCACCATCCTCTTTCACCGTACGATTCCACATGGTCGGTCTTGGTGAGCGTCGTCTGTGCCTGTGTGCTGGTGACCGCGCTCGGGAGTATCGTCTGGTTTTCACTCACCGCCCCCAAACTCGATCGCTTTGAAGAGCCGGATCGCGCACTAGAGTTGATGGTCAGTCGCATGATGGAGGCTCAAGATGGGCTCGGCCGGTCGCCGGAATGGCAGCAATGGCTCGCGGAGTGGACCATGGGCGACAAGAGGGAAGCCTATGAGCAAGGCATTCAATGGTACCGCGAACTCGCTGCCACGACAGATGATCCACTCTCGAAACTGCGATTGGCGATCTTACTGGGTGAATCAGGCCGGCAAGATGAAGCCGTTGCCGAGGCACAAGAATGGCAGAATCAGGGTCTGTATACGGGACTGTTTGAACAACTCATTGTTGCCGCCTATGGTTCCCAACCGCTGACTTCCGCGCAAGAAGCTGATCTACAAGCAGCCCTCGCGGAAGCGATGCCCAGTGGATGGTTTTACAATCAGTTGTCTGCCCGGTTAGCCCAACGAGGAGGGGACCACGCACTCCTCGCGACCGTTGAACAACAGAATGCCGGCAAAGCCGATCAAGTCCAGCAGGGGATTCGTCCCCTGATCGTGACGGAAGTGATCTGCTTGTTGGTCGGATCGGTCATGTTGTTAGGCATCGTGCGCTTGCAGGGACAACGAGTCGATATTCTACGCGTCCATCTGCCAGGCGTTCCGCCACCGTGGTCTGGACGTACCGCCATGGCTGTCATCCTCCGTGGCGGTGCGTTGGGGGTTGTCACAACCGTCGCGTTTCTGACCGTTCCATCTCTTGCGCAATCGTCAGTGAGCGCCTTCGTCATTCCCTTGGCGAACATCCCGCTGCTCCTCCTTGCCTACGTTCACCTGCTCAAGCCGGCCGGTCTGACTTTCAGGAACGGGTTCGGCTTACGTATGAAAAACGTCCATCCCGGCCGACTGGCCTGCATCATTGTCGCCGTCATCGCAGCCGGACTCTGGGGAGAATGGGTTCTTGGTCGAACTGCCGAACTCTTGGATCTCAGCAACCACTGGACAGAATGGTTCGATCCGAACCTCGTGTGGGCCTCAGCGCCCAAGCTCACCGTGAGTTTGTTGGAATATGTCGTCTTCGCACCGATTTTTGAAGAAATGGCGTTTCGCGGACTGCTGTACGCCACGCTTCGCCGCCGGCTCACATTCTTTCCCGCCGCGATCATCAGCACCTGCATCTTTGCCCTCGCTCACGGCTACAGTCTCATCGGGTTCATCAGCGTGTTTTGGAGTGGATTTCTGTGGGCATGGATCTACGAACGGACCGGTAGCCTGATCCCAGGTATGGTCGCGCATGCGATGAATAACTTGCTGGTATGCCTTACCGTGATGGCTCTGCTTGGGTGAGCGAATGCTTCTGTATCGCGGCAAGTGCCTCAAACACATCCGTATGCCGCAGACCTGCACGATCCGACTCCAACAGCTCGCAGAGCTTATGATTCGACAGGCGTTTCCCGCCTGGCTTCTGTTCGCCCGAGATAGAGGATCCAATGTGCCAGCGTCGCTCGACCTCTTCACAAATTTCATTCCACGTTCTCGGAGTCCCATCGCTCACGTTGTAGACCTCACCGGATTGCCCATGCCTCAGCGCGGCAAGACAGACGGCGCTCAGATCTTCAACGTGAATGAGGTTCACATACTTCCGTGAGCGGTTCACCCGTCCCGTCTTAATCCACTCGATCGGATTGCGGCCTGGACCGTAGATTCCAGCCACTCGCAAGACAATGGCACCATAGGCAGTTCGCAAGAGTTCTTCACCCTGTACACGAGGTATGGTGAGATCGATGGGCGTCGATTCATCAATCCAGGGTGGAGGATAGGGCGTTGTGGCTCCCTCACGATAGGCGGAGGTACTCCCGAGGATGACCACTCGGCGGGCACCCAGCAACGCATGATCGGCAAATTGCCGCACCAACTCAATCGGTACCGCTGGAAAACACCACAGCACATCGGTCGCAGTCGGGATCGATGCCCAGGTGTCCGGTCGAGCCAGATCGAAGGTGATCCGTTGATCGGGACTCAGATGACTGATATGTCGTTCGGGATCCCGACTGGTCGCACACACACGGGTGTACAGACACTCCGCCAATGGGTGAAGAGTCTTGGCGGTATAGCCGGCCCCCAGGATGGTGAGTGATGGGTGCAACGCATATCCCATTTGGCACAAAGCTGTGTGCAGTGTGCCAGTTTGAAGGGATCTGAGTCTAATAAATTTCGTCATTGTGTTGGCCGGCAGAGTGACTTCTTTCGCTCCGCAGTGACCGAGAGTTGGAAGACTCCCATCGCGAAATATCCGTAGGTGCTCCGTTGTCACTGCGCGCTGAGGATGGTATAAGTCAGAGTACAGTGTGGAGAAGGAAAAATGCGTAGCCAATCATCAGCGAATCGATTGCGACTTGCGTGGCTCATGCCATTCGTGTTTCTCGCACCTGGCTGTGGTGATGAGGGCGGTGGAGGTGGGTTTGGTGGCGGCGGCAGCCCAATAGGAGGTGGGGAGCCGACGGCGGCAAGCGTCTATGTCACTAATAGCGGTTCCGACAATATCTCAGCGTATACGGTCAATGGGACAACAGGTGGGCTATCGGCCATTGCCGGATCGCCTGTGGCCAACGTGTCGACCCCATCAGCCATCGCCGTCTCGCGGAATGGGTTTTTTGCCTTCGCCACGAACAGTCAGACGAACAAGGTCACGTCATTCAGAATCGGCACCGACGGCGGGTTACTACTGGCTTCCGGAACGGCCACCAGTCCCAATCCAGCCTCAGTCGGTACCGCTCCAAGTGCCGTCGCCATTTCAAGCGATACGGAGTTCCTCTACGTCGCCAATCGAGGTTCCGACAGTGTGACGGCCTTCACGATCGGGGCCACCGGCATCCTGACGCTCGTCCCGCCTGAAGCGGGAACGCCCAATCCTGTCGCAGCTGGAGGCTCAGCGCCTGTCTCGCTCGTTGGTTCCGCCACCGATCGGTTTCTGTATGTGGCCAATAGCGCGGACAACACCGTGTCGGTCTTTCAGATCGAAACGAGTGGATTGTTGAAACTGGTTCCGCCGACAGGGTCGCTCAGGAATCCGGTCGCGGTCGGCGGCAATGCACCGAGCGCACTCGCGCTGTCCTCAACCGGGCAGTTTCTCTATGTGGCCAATCGTGCGTCGAATAATGTCACCGTCTTTCAGGTCGAGACCAGCGGACTGCTCACTCTCATCCCAACGGCAGGCGGGAGCACGAATCCCGTTCCCGTGGGAGGAACCAGTCCGAACGGCATCGCTGTCGCTCCGAATGGACAGTTTCTGTACACAGCGAATGGGGGTGGGAATGTGTCGGCATTCACGATTGGAAGCAATGGCCTGCTCACACTCGTGCCTGCTTCAGGTACCACGCCCAATCCAATCCCGGCAGGGACAAGCCCTTCGGCCCTCACGATCTCACAGGACGGACAGTTCTTGTATGTCGCGAACCGAGGAGGCAATGTGTCGGCTTATACGGTCGGATCCGAGTCTGGGACCCTGACCCCTCTCACGCCACTCCTGGGAAATCCGTTTCCAGCCGGGAACAGCCCGTCCGGAATTGCCATGCAGAGGCCGCTCTAACGAAGAGCCTGCCATCGGAAAGGTCCAACAGATCAACTCGCCAGACGATTTCTCAAGCGTTCCGTCGTGTTGGAGGCTTCCTCAGAGAATCGATCTCTGAGAAGGTGCTGGAGTTGGTTGGCCGGAATCGGCTTGCTGAAGAGATACCCTTGATAGGCCGCGCAGCCCTGCATCCGGAGAAAGGCGAGCTGATCTCGCGTTTCCACTCCCTCAGCCACGATGTGAAGATTGAGGGCACGGCCCATCCCAATGATGGCCCGCATAATCGGAGAATCACTCTTCCCGAGCTGGAGATCCTTGACGAAGGCTCGATCGATTTTCAGGGTATCGATCGGGAAGCGCTGAAGATAGGCGAGGGAGGAGTAGCCCGTCCCGAAGTCATCGATCGCGACTCGAAAGCCTGAGTCTTTGAGTCCTTTCAACGTGGCCGCTGTGGCCGGCGCGTCCGTCATGAGAATACTTTCGGTCAACTCCAGCTCGATGTCTTGCGGTGTGCCCCCCTCGGCATAGACGAGCGCCTTGATCTGATCGGCGACATTGCGCTGCCTGAAATGGAGTCCGGACAAGTTGATTGAGACGGCGGTAGGTGCCAATCCACTCTTATGCCAGGTCCGTTGCTGTTGCGTGACGCTCGTGATGACCCATTCACTCATTTGAATGATTAGCTCTTCCTCTTCTGCCACGGGGATGAACTCGGCGGGAGAGATCAACCCGCGTGTGGGATGTTGCCAACGAATCAGGGCTTCAAACCCAATCACTTTCTCCGACAGGGTATCCACTTGCGGTTGATAGTGGAGAACGAACTGGTTGTTGGCAATGGCGGCACGCAAATCTTGTTCGAGGTTGACCCGAGCGGTAATCGACACATTCATCGCATCCGAGAAATACTGATAGCAATTGTGTCCCTTGTTTTTTGCAGCCTGGAGGGCGGTGCCGGCGTTGCGGAGCAGCAGTTCGGCTTCCGTGCCATCAGTGCCGGAAATGGCAATCCCGATGTTCGCGGAGAGGGTCAGGCTGGTCGTTCCGATTTGAAACGGGTGCCTGAGCGAATCCAGAAAGTTCTGGGCCACCCTGGCGGAATCTTGAGGCGTCGACAGGTTGGTGAGATACACCATGAACTGACCATCGCTGAGGCGCGCCAGTATCGGAGAATCTGTCCCCGCATATTGTGCGATCGTGAGACCCACTGAAAGCGCCTGTCGAAGACGCTCGGCGACCTCTTTGATGATCTGATCCCCGCTACGAGACCCATACATGTCGCAGATACGATGATAGCGGTCCAGGCTCAGCACCAAGAGAGCGCCGGTGGTGCTGTTGCCTGCTCCAGAGGCGATAGCTTGCTCGACGCGATGGAGAAACAAGCCGCGATTCGGGAGGTGCGTTTGACTGTCGTAATTGGCCAAAAAGTAAATCTTGGCCTCCGCGTCCCGTTTATCGGTGACATCCTGCACTGTCCCCATCATGCAGCGAGTGTTCGTACTCTCGTCCGTCACGATTTCACCGAGAAGATGGACGATACGTTCTTTTCCATCGTGCGGCACCATCCGATGATCCAGATCCAGCCCGGTGCCGGCAGTGACGGCTTCGCGCATGGCCTCGGCGACCACGTCACGGTCTCCGTCGTGCACGCGGGCTAAATACGCAGCCTGCGTGTGATCGAACGAGCCAGGGTCGATGCCGAGAATGCGGCCGGCCGCCTCCGATAGGTCCATGCGGTTTTGTACTAGGTCCCATTCCCAGCCACCGAGCTGTGCGATCCGTTGCGCTTGGACCAACCGGGATTCACTGCTGCGAAGGGCGCTCAGGTTGTGGCTGGCCCGCAGCATGTACCGCACACGTTGGCTGAGGATGAGTCCATGGCAAGGCTTCACGATAAAGTCGGTCGCACCCATTTGATAGGCCTGTGCGATCGAATCGACATCGTCGGAACCCGTCATGATCAGAATCGGCACGAATTCCCCTCTCGGCAGTTGACGGATCCGTTGACACACGGCAAACCCGTCCATGCCGGGCATCTGTAGATCCAGGATCACGATGTCCGGCAGCGTCGTGGTGGCGAAATCGATGGCGGCTTGACCGGACTCCGCCTCTTCGACGCGGAGGTCCTCCTGTTCCAAGCTCATCCGCGACAACATGCGAAACGTCGCATCATCATCGACAATCAGTGCGAGGGGAAGTGGCGCGTGAGTGGGGGAGGTCATGCCGCTCTCCTCTCGAGTTCGGATTGAAAGATTTGGCTCGCATGGTCGAACGCCGCGTCGAGTTGCCCTAACAACGGTTCAGCTTCTGCCAGCTGCCCTTGGCGACTGCAATCTTCAAACTGTCGGCATAGTTTGGACAGCGTGACTGCACCAAGCACCGAGCTTCTGGACTTCAGACTGTGCGCCGCTTGGTTCACTGTTTGGGCATCACCAGCCCGCATTCCTTCTCGCAGGCGGTTGACCAGGTCGCGTGAATCCAGGAGATACAGCGACAATATTTTGGCCAATGCGTCTTCTTTGCCCGGTCGTTGCAGACTCGTGATCGACTTCCAGGCCTTCTGATCGACTACGAGCGATTCCTCTGCAACCGGTTCAGACACCGAAGCAACGGGGACTGAGCCGGTAGGGGAAACCAGGCTGAGAACGGGCGTTTCATGTTTCGTCGGGGCGGTGCTCGGACGGAGCCAGGAGGACAACACCGTCTGTAATCGCTCCATCGAGAAGGGCTTGGACAAGTAATCGTTCATGCCCGTCACAAGGCAATGTTCACGATCGCCTGGAGACGCATGGGCCGTCAGTGCGATGATCGGCATGGGTGTCCGCGATTCCGCCTGTTCCCATTCGCGGATCAGGCGAGTCGCCTCAAAGCCGTCCATCTCCGGCATTTGACAATCCATCAAAATCAGGTCGAAGGGAACCGTCTTCGCCTGAGTGAGGACTTCGCGCCCGTTCTGGGCCAGGGTCACGGTGCAACCCAGCGTCTCGAGCATCAACTGGGCGATTTCCTGATTCACCGGATTGTCCTCCCCAAGGAGAACATGCCCAGATAGCGTCGCTGCTGCTGGCGCTGGTTGCGAGTTGGGCGATGTAACGGGCTTCTCGGTAACCATATTGACCAGCGCTTGGTGTAGGCCAAGGTACCGTAGCGGCTTGGTGATGACGTGCACCTGGCCACTGGTGGGATCCTGATCGACGTCCGCTCTCTTGATGAACGACACCATTCGTAGAATCTTGGTCGCTGCATACGTCGCGTCTGATCGCAACGCTTGCAGCAATTCCGCATCGGTCATATCCGTGAACGTTTCATCGACGAGGGCGACCACTGGCCCTCCGTCGGTCGCAAGTTCGGTCATCACCTGCTCGAGGAACTGGGCCCCGGTGCCGGCTATCTTCGAGGGAATGCCCCAGTGCGACAGATACCGTGTCAGCACCAGACTGGTGGCAGGATGACCGATCGCGGCGCAGACTCGAACGCCGGCCAGCGAAGGGTCGGGCTGCATCGCGGCCGTGGCTCCGTCTTGCAAGGGCATGGGGAGAACGACCCAGAAGGTACTGCCTTGGCCGATGACGCTGTCGACACCGATTGTCCCACCCATCAATCCGCTCAGTTGCTTGCAAATGCTCAGGCCGAGGCCGGTCCCGCCATGCACGCGTGTCGAAGACCCATCCACCTGTGAAAACGACTGGAAGAGTTTGGCCTGCCCCTCGGCACTGATGCCGGAGCCGGTATCGGTGACGGCAAGTTTGATCTTGGGAACTCCGTCTTGAGCGGACGGAGATGCGTCGATAGTGACCGTCACACTCACGTCGCCTTCCTGCGTGAATTTGATGGCGTTCCCGAGGAGATTGGTCACGATCTGTCTGATGCGAATGGGATCGCCCATGACCGCGGTCGGGATTGACGGGTCGTAATCCGCCCAAATATGCAACCCCTTCCGTTGGGCGCGCTCGGCCAGTTGCTCGACCGTGCGTTCAACGATATCCCGCAAATCGAACGGGACGGATTGGATCTCCAGCTTCCCGGCCTCGATTTTTGAGAAATCGAGAATGTCGTTGATCAGCGTCAGCAAGGTGTCTCCAGAGTTGTGGATAGTCTCCACATAGTGCCGTTGCGTGTTGGTCAGGGGAGTGCGCGCGAGAATCTCGGTCATGCCGATCACGCCGTTCATCGGCGTCCGGATTTCATGGCTCATATTCGCCAAAAACTCGGCTTTGGCTTTGGTCGCATCCTCCGCCGCAAGCTTGGCAATGCCGAGGGCTTCTTCCGACTCACGACGACGGGCGGCCTCAAGCACCAAGGTCATGAAATTTGCCAAGGCTTGCACAAACTGCTGCTCATCCGGCGCCCAGTCACGTGAGGTGCCGACATGCTCGATCGAGACGACCCCGGTCAGTTTCCCTTGAGTGTAAAAGGGTGCATCGATCCTGGCCCCGATCTGGTGAGGGGCGAGGATACCGGCGACCAGTTCCGTGAAGGTCGGCTCTTGTTGCGCCTCCGTCGCGGTAATCAGCCGCTGTTCGTGCAGCGCCGACAAATACCGAGGATACTGCGCACGGGTCAATTTTCTGCCCACCGTATGTCGGTCTGGCGTTCGCTCATAACTATCGAGGCAGTAGAGCGACTGGGTCTGCTCATCGTAAATCCACACACTGACTAGCTCGACCGCAAGGGCCTGAGCGGCAATCGCGGTCAACTGCTTCGCCGTGACGGGAAGGGACCCCTCGAAGACCGTGCGGTCTTGCACGAGCGCCAGCGTGGCGCTCTGTTGATGCCGCAGTCGCTCTTCCTTCGCTTCCAATGACCGATTGGTGGTCTGAAGGACCGTCGCGCGCTCCTCGGACCGTTGTTTGGCATCCACCGCACCGACCAACTCCGTCTGCGCTTGCACCCGCGCCTTGATGGCCCAGCTGTTGGCCAACGCAACGGCCACTTGATCAGCCAACCGGCGCGCATGGGCCATGTCATCGGCGGGAGGTCTCTTCTTCTGTCGATAGCCGAGCACCAAGACGCCGCTGACACGGTCCTCCACGATGATGGGAAAGATGGCGAACAAGGAGAGGTCAGGTTGCATCATCGCCGTCAAGTAGGACGGCATCGACGACACCGTCACCACCGTATGATCCGGATGGGCATGGAGGGCGGCGAGATGCTCATCCGTCAGTTGACAGTGATAGGCCTTGACCTCGTCCGATTGACCGGTGATGAATCGTACGGAGAACAGGGTAGGGCCCTGGTCGTCCGGGTCCACCAGAAACATACCGACCGCGTCGCAACTGATCGTCTCCGTAATGCGGGACTGTACGATCCTCACCATGGCCCCCGGCTCATGACTGGAGAGGATGGCTTGGCTGATCGCCGAGATCGTTTCCAACATCTGGAACTGCTGGCTGAGTTTGTCCGTCATGCTGTTGAACGACCCGGCTAAGTCTTCGAACTCATCGTCGCTGGTGACCGTCACGCGAGTCGAAAAATCTCCCCCGGCTAGACGCGCTGTGCCTTCTTGAAGGAGAGTGACGGGGTGCAAACTCCGCCGTATCTGCGCCAGGCTGAGGAGGACAACCGCACTCAGAGTAGATGCAATCACGAGCAGGAACGTGTGCCGAAATTGGTCGACCGGAGCCAATGCCGACTCTCGAGTCTGGCTTAACACAATTACCCAGGGCTCAATAAGAAATGTGTGGCGGAGCGGCATGGACCAGGCGCCGGAGACATATTCGTGACCGCCTTTCTGCCACATGGCGTCTTCACCCATTGGGGATCCACTGTTGTGCCGACGAAAATCTGGCAGAGTGACCGGCTCTGAGAAGGTGGAATAGATCGCTTGTCGGGCCCCGTCCTCGACGATAAGATCCGTGTTCCCCGGAAGCGTTTCTTTCACCTGCGTGCCCCACAAGGCGACTTCATCCACTTGTACGGACAGGAGTCCCGCCTCCCATCGATCGCGATTGACGACACGGGTTAAGGTCAGTTGGGCAAGCTGCCCAGCGGACGGATGAATTTCCAGGAGCGACTTGCCTCCCTGCAAATGCGTGATCTGGGCTGATGAGAGGCCGCGTCGATCCGCATTCACAGCCAGAAGTTGAATTGCTCGAAACTGCTGGCTCAACTCTTTGACCGATGCCGTGATGGTGACGTCCTCGCTCACCGTTCCATCCTGCGGCAATTCGGCTGCGAGGCGGTCCAGATCGGCCGCCAACGTCAGGAGGTGACTGTACAGCACCATCCCTTGAGACTTGCTCTCTTGCTTGAGGCGAGCCGAGGTTTGCACGATGAGCTGGTCCGTGACCTGGCGGTACGACACCCATCCGAGAATCGACGTCGGCACCAAGGCGCAGAGGACGAAGAGACCGAGGATCCGTCGTCCGATACGGCTCTGGAAGAGCGATTGAGAAAACGAGGTCTGCATGGTCACACGAGGCTAGAAGTTCTTGGCCAAACCGTAAAACCCACCATCACTCGCGCGAATGACATCGTCATGGCTCAACGCTGCTGACAGAGGCATAGTTGAGGCCCGATCTCTTCCCATACTGTACACATCAAAGTCCGAATTCAGCGGGACGAGAAACCGGTCTTTTCTCGCTCCCCCAACACCGCCACAAGGTGGACCACCACCGCCGGCACCACCACCCCCGGCTCCGCCGGCACCACCACCCCCGGCTCCGCCGGCACCACCACCCCCGGCTCCGCCGGCACCACCACCCCCGGCTCCGCCGGCACCACCACCCCCGGCTCCCCCACCACCTGCGACAAGATGCAGTAGATCTTGGTGCTCCCCGTGATCAACGGCAAAGGAGACATGCCAGCCGTCGGAGGTTCTGAGTGAGTGATCGGCCAGCAGCACCCGAGGCGGGCGATTCTTGCGTAATTTCAGTCTGGCCAGATTCGTGATTTCAACATCGGTTGTACAGTTGATGCGGTAGTACTGATACGGCGTTCCCCAGGGATCCAGCATGGTGCTCCGCCCGATTTGAGCCAGAGTATCCGGATAGCCTCCTCCTCCGATCGCGAATCCCTTGATCTCTTTCGCGAGGGCGTGCAGTTCAGATACAGCCCTAGCCACGCGCGCCTTCTCGAGGAAGTCGATGTAATTGGGAATGGCGAGTGACGCCAAGATTCCGACGATCGAAACGGCGAGCATGAGTTCGATGAGGGTAAACCCCTGTGTGTTGCCCGCACGAGACCGCCGTGATCGTCCCGTACATCGTCGTCTGATCAACTGGCCGTCTAGACGTCTGTGGTTCATATTGGGCGTTTATCCGTTGTGTGTCTTGAACCCATCGAGGGAGGTTTTCACGGCGGCCAGGTTCTGTTCCATCTGCTTCGCCAACGCGACGAGGGCAGGATCATTCTTCGCGACTGCGAGCTCCTTCATCCGAGCCGCATCCAGCGCCAGGATGACTTGTGCCTGCTTGATCTGATTGATCTTCGACTGCAGCTGAGCGGTCATGTGGTTCACCAGATCGACTTCCGGTGCCAGGTAATCATGTTGTCGGAGCGTCGTTCGCACACTCAGATTCCCCTCGGCGATCTTCGGGAAGACCTTCCGGAGTCGGTACAGTGGGCCGGCGACACGATGCATGAGCCGCAGCGAATGAATGCAATGGATCAACACCACCATGCTTGCACCCAGTGCCCAGGGCCAGAATCTGGCGTGCAAATTGAGCAGATCATTGGCCACGACGGCGCGCTCCTCCCATGAGAGCGCTGGGTTGTCGAGCGCCTGCATCAGCGGCTGAAACACCGGGATGGCCAACAAGACGAACACGATCAGCGAATAGGCGATGACCTGTAAGAGCATTCGGATCTGCAGCGGATGGACGACCGAAAAGAGTCGGCGCTTGTAGTGAGGACTCTCTCGGGCCTGTGGGTCTTTTTCCGGCGACGGAACCACAGTCAGTTTGGGTGTCGTACGAGCAGCCTCTTCTGCACGATTCGACTGGTCCGCGCCTTCAGGTTGAGGACTCGGCTGGTCAGCGAGACGAAGAGGCTCCCCCATGGTTAGGCCGCCTTCATCTTGGGTGATGGTCCTGTCGACGCCGCATCGGGAAATGCAAGCCGCTGCTGTTCTGATGCTTTCACTGCTGGGAGGTCGAAATCGGCTAAACAGGCCTTGAATCCTCTGATCTCCTCCTCAAGCCCATGCAGCGCCACCTGAACCTGGTCGGATGACTGCTCCTGAACCCGCAAGGCGACGGCCTCATAGGCTTGCGTCACGAGGGCAGCGTGCAGATTGATGGTTTGGATCCTGTTCTCGATGTTGTCGAGCATGCTGTTGAAGGCCTGCGCTTCACGATGAAGATAATCGTGCTTGCGCAATCGGGCCCGTTGATGTAGCTGGCCGGTGCCGATCGACCGAAAGAGCGTCGAGAAGCGGTAGAGCGGCCCGGCGATCCGATGCATGAAATACATCGAATGGAGGAGCAGCACGAGGAAGGTAATGATCAACCAAGGCCAAATCCGCTCGTTCAACTCGAGGAACTGACTTGCAATTTGCGCATGTTGTTCCCACGACACAGAGGAGTCATAGAGCGGCTGCACCATCGGCAGGAACACGACGGCATACAGCACGATCAACAGGCAGGCAAAGTAGATCAACGTCGTCACCACGAACCAGTATTGGACGGGATGGACGAACAACTGTCTCCGTTGAAAGGGGCCGATCATGACTGCACCGCTTTTCTGGTCCAGACCAGATGAGCTTGGTTCTTGAACGTGATGGTTTGGTCTTTGGTGTGGTAGTAGAAGGAGAGGGTTTGCTCATCTTTCCGTGAGTCTCCATAGACCACGGTGTAGAGCGTGCGCGGTCCGTCGGGTGTCGCATCCAGCCGACGGACGGCCTGCGCATCCAAGTGCTCGATTCCGACGCTGAACGCCACGCCGGTTTTGCTGAACACCAGCATGCCTTCCTCGTATCCCTTGGCTGACGTGACCCAGGCACCGATCAGCTCATTCGGACAAGACACGTCAGGGTCGCGGGCGACGACACTATAGATCAGGCCAACCAACATGAGGCCGGCAACAGTAAGAAGAATTTTCGTTGATCGCGTGGAGCGCTGTTCAGCCGACACAGCGGTGGCAGTCGCGGCTTGCCTCATGAGACGCCTCGTTCGGTTGGTGTATGGGTGGAGCCGGCCTCGCCTTGCATCCTATCGTGTATGGCTTATTGGTCAACAATTTGCTCGGTTCTGGTGCGCAGGACATGGCTTCCCTCATTCGGTTGGTTTCAGTATTTTCTTGAGGAGCGCGCTCCTCTTCTTCTCAACCTTCCAATCGAGAAAGAGAAGGGTCTGCAACAAGAATGACTGTGTACCGGTGGGAGAACAGCGGACCGCTACGGCCTATCTGGTGGGAAAGGCTGGATCAGGACACGAGGTTGTCTTGCAGCCAGGTCAGAAGATGACCCGTCACCTGTTCTGGCTTGTCTTCATGGACGAAATGTCCTGCGTCGGCCATCGTCATGACCGTCAGATCGGTCACATAGTCACTCAGGCCATCGAGATTGTGAGCGACCAGCGCCTGATCTTGGAGTCCCCAGATGACGAGAGTGGGGATAGTGATCTTCTGGTACCCCAGGCAGCGTTGACGCCACGCACCTCCACCGCGGAACGCGGCTCGGTAGTAATTGATCATGGCCGTCAAGGCGCCAGGCTCACAGGCCTGTTGCCGATACACCTCCACGACGTCGTTCGGCATCTGTGTACGATCCAATGCCATGCGCTCAAAAATCTGCCCGATCACGTACCCACGACCGGCTGATAGGGCCAGCTCCGGGAGCCGGGGCATCTGGAAAAATCCCATGTACCAGGAGCGGGGCAACTGCCTCCAGCGCCGAACTTCCCGCTCAAAGCAGGCAGGGTGGGGCGCGTTCATGATCACAAGGGCCTCGACGCGGCTGGGATGCCGCATCGCATAGTACCAGGCGATAATTCCTCCCCAGTCGTGTCCCACGAGAATGGCCCGTTTCACCTGTGCCGCATCAAGGAGCCCACTCACATCCTCCATCAACGATTCGATCGAATAGGCCTCGATGTCGGTCGGTCGTGCGGTCCCACCATATCCGCGCAGGTCAGGAGCCCAGACCCGATATCCAGCTTTCGCCAATGGCTGCATCTGATGCCGCCAGGAGATGGCCGATTCTGGAAAGCCATGGAGACAGAGGGCCAGTCGTTCTCCTGCCCCAGCCATGGCGACCCGAAACGACAACTGATTGGCCTGGATCTGGCCAAACGAGAACGCCTCGGTGTCTCGGTCATTTTGGCTTAGGTCGCTCATGTACAAAAAGTTAGAAATTGCTGGTCAGATCGTGACAGGCTCGCTATGCTCACCGGAATGGACGGACCAAATTGGGTATATTGGCCAGATCAGGGCAAGTGGCGCGCCTATCCGGAGGGCTCCCCCGATCGAGAAATACAAGCCGCCTCTTTCGAGGAGCTGCAGTTCCAGATCGAGCGGCTGAGCCGAGAGGTTCCACGAACCTCTCGAGAGATTCCGCGAATCGACCGACCCAGGCGGGTCGTGCTTGACTTGGACACCCCACAATATGTCCTGTCACAGGATCAAGGTAAGTGGCATGGACATCTACTGGGCTATCCGGAACACGCGGCACAAGGGGACTCGTTTGACGAGGTGCAGTTCAAACTCTACCAGCTCTGCCGCAACCTGATCTCCGCCAAACAGCTGCCTCTCCGAAAAGCGGCCTGATCAAGAGGACGGTCAGGGTCCCTTTGCTGAGATTCTTCTCGCGGGGGATCCACTCGCCTTTCGTTTCTACATCAGCCGAGGCCGCACCAGATAGCGTCCTGAACATGTCTCACCGGGTTCAAGCCGTTTCAGCCCCCATTCTGGATGATTGAAGGCATCACTGGCACAGGTCATCGGTTCGATGGCCAGCGCGGCTCGCGGGGCATCTGCGATCGCATCACCGGTGTACACGACGACGGCAGAAAATGACGAATCCATCACAATGTCGATGGCGCGGTTGCTTGGAGCATGACGCAAGGTCGCCGTCGCCAAACCGTCTGCATCGCGGACAAGATTCATGTAGCAATGGTTGAAGCGTTGCCCACCAATCGCCCGAAAATGGCGATAGTCCCAGCAGGTGCCTTCGACATCCAGAATCCTTCCCGTTGGTGCGAGCTGCTCGTTGAATTCCAGATAGCCGGTGGCCGCAATCCGGACGTCAGCTTCATCGATCACAGACGTCCCAACGGTGAAATAGGGGTGAAATCCGACTCCCACGGGCGCGACACGATCTCCGATATTCTTCACGACAAAGTCACAGCCCAGGCCTGACGCCCCCAGCTCGTAGGTCACGGCAATGTCCAACGAAAACGGGTAGCCGCGAGCCGCATAGGTCTCGGCATCCAGACGGACCTCGCACGTCACGCTGTTGACTTGAGCATCCCGCACCTGCCAAGGCAGAGTGCGAACAAATCCATGAATGGCATTGGGACCTTCCTTGTCGTTGCAGTCCAGCTGGAACGGTTGCCCCTCGAATGAGTAGCGGCCGTTGGCGATACGTCCAGGAAAGGGGATGAGGACATCACCTTGACCACCCCGTTTCCGGCTTCCACCGGAATAGCCCCAGACAATATCGATTTCCCGCCCACGATCATCGATCATGAAATACCGCCGTAACGATGCACCCCAGGGCGAGATGACGACCCGGTGATTGTGAAAACTTAGAGTGAGTTCAGTGTCTGTCGTCACGGTCATCATGGTCGTCCGTCTCGCACTGCTGAAATCAATCGTGAACAGAGAAGTGCGGTTCCATGCTCACCGACTATTTCACGAAGGGATTGCCGGTCTGTTGCCAGTCGTTGAGATTCATGATCACTGCGGTCGTCTGCGTGAATCCCAGTTCTCCAAGTCTCTGCGCCGCAAGCGTGGCGCGCTTCCCACTTTGGCATTGCAGAATGATCGGCCGCTCCATGTCGGCCTTCTCCGGAGCGCCGACATGATTCCAGATTTGGGAATCGATGAGGCCGCGGGGAATGTTGATCGCTCCCGGCACATGACCGGCCGCAAACTCCTGAGGTTCGCGTACATCGATGATCAACGCCGAACCAGGATTCTCGACGCGCTTCCGATACTCATCCATACCGATCGTCCTCACGTGCTTCTGCGATGCCTCTACTGTCTGCATGACGGCGGGGGGAGTCCCCTGTGCGAAGATCGACAAAGAGATGCTCAGGGTTAGGGTCAGAGCAAGCGTGAATTGCGACAGGATTGTCTTGTTCATATCTTCTCCTTTTCAGACGGTCGATGATCTACCAGGGTATGCGCATATGACTTTCAATAGGGTGGTCCGATGACTGTGGTGAACCCGTGACACACAGACGCATTCTACTGATTTGTGGCCAGTGGGTCTACGTAGAGGGCCCATGGTCAGGTTGGAAACGAGCAGGGAGGCTCAGTAGGCCAAACTGTGCCCGAGGTGAACGCTCACAAGACATGTTGGACCTTCTGCAGGGCCCGGTTTTTTTTAACATCGAACCAGTCGTGCTGGTTGGTAGCCATTCCTCCACGGCTGATCTCGTTTGTCCTGCAGGCTGTCGGTTGCCCATCTAGTCATCCACGTTCAGATTCCGCTCCACATGGCCGATACATATAGGTCTTGTCCTTATGTTTAGACTCTTCAAGAAGAAAAAGGACGCCGCTGCAACTTCTCAGCACAACACGAAGAATCCGCCTTCATCCTCCAGTGTGAAACGCTCGCTTCTGTCCCTTGAACCACGACTCATGTTCGATGCCGCTGCCGCAGCGACGGCGTCTGAAGTGGCGTCGGAACAGGTGGCGCAGGAGCAGGCTGAGGCCGCCGTCTCTTCCGACAGCGCCGCCGATAGTCGGACGACTGACCAGGCGGAATCGCAGGGAGTGCTTGATGCGATCGCCACCTATAATCCAGGTGAGTCAAGGACGGAGGTCGTGTTTGTCGATCCCACCGTTCCAAATTATCAGGAACTCCTCAGTGGCATGGATCCGAATATCGAAGTGATCATGCTCGACGGGGGACAAGATGGTGTTGAACAAATGGCAACCGCCTTGTCCGGCCGGAGCGGAATCGATGCCATTCACCTGATTTCTCATGGGAGTGCCGGCCAGCTACAGTTGGGGACAGGCACGCTGGACGCCGACAGCATGTCCGGCGAGTACGCAGATGAGTTGGCCACGATTCAGCAGTCCCTCTCAGAACAAGCCGACATCCTCGTCTACGGCTGCGACTTTGCCGAGGGAGACACGGGGCAAGCCGCGGTCAATTTGCTGGCAGAATTGACGGGCGCCGACGTGCAGGCCAGCACAGATCTCACGGGCAACATCTCGCTCGGCGGGGATTGGGACTTCGAAGTCAGCACAGGCACCATCGAAACCGTGTTGGCCATTGATTACGATGCGCAGATGAACTGGGCCGGAGTTTTAGGAACGGAGACGGTCGCGGATACATTCTCTGAAAAATCGTTCGGAAACGATGATGGAACCAGTTCATGGTCTTCAAACTGGTCGGAAGTCGATGTTGGGAAGAGTGACGCCAAGGGTGGACACATTCAGGTCAATTCCGGCGAATTGCGGATTCAGACTCAGATGGTGGGAGCCTCGGTGAGCCGTGGTGTGGACCTGAGCAGGGTGAACAGTGCGATGCTCAGTTTCGACTATAAGAATGACATTGACAAGGGGGGCAGTGTTGAAATCCGCATCTCCACTGATGGAGGAAAAAGTTATAAGACGTTAGACGGTGGGACCTTTTCGAGTTCGGACAATACCGGAAACGGTACGGCGAAGTTTGATATCTCCAGCTATGCATCGGCAGATACCAAGATCCAATTTGTCGTAACAGGGACGAGTGGAGGCGATCGCCTGTTGGTAGACAACGTGCAAATCAGTTATGAGGCCGCAGTAGTGAACCAAGCTCCAACCGACCTGGCCCTATCGGCGAACACGGTGGCGGAGAACGCCACGAGCGGGACCGTGGTGGGAACGATCAGTGCCACCGATCCCGATGCGGGCGATACCAAGACCTATAGCTTGACCGACACAGCGGGGGGGCGGTTTGCGATCGATGCGATCACGGGCGTGCTGACGGTGGCCGATGGCAGTTTGCTGAACTACGAGAGCGCCGCCAGCCACACGGTCACGGTCCGGGTGACGGACAGCGGGGGTCAGAGTGTGGACAAGACGTTCACAATCGGGGTGGACAATATGCCTGAGCCCCTGGTGGTGGGAGGGGTGGAGCCAACGCCAACAGTAGATCCAGTGACACCAGAACCTGTCATGGTTGCAGCGGATCCTGTGGTGGACGTGTCGGCTGGACCAGCGCCAGTCGTGGAGTTGGTGACGCCTGAGTCCGTGGTGGAAGTGGCTGTTGATCCTGCGCCGGTGGTGGAGTCGGTGTCTCCTGCGGTGATGATGTCCGGGACGGAAGCTGGGAGTGAGTCGGAAGGGAGTGCCATATCGGATTCCAGGGTGTTGTCCGAATCACATGACGACGCAGACACAACCGATCCGATCACGGAGGTGATGACGATAGCAGACCATGCGGAGACAGGGATGGTGGTGGGGATGGCGGGGGGTACAGACCCGGATACAGCGGACACAAATACATATAGTTTGACCGACACAGCGGGGGACCGATTTGCGATCGATCCGACGTCTGGGCTGATCATAGTAGCGGACGGCAGTTTGCAGAATCACGAGGCACAAGCCAGCCACACTATCACGGTGCAGGTGACAGATGGTGAGGGGAAGACTCTTGAACGGCCGATTACGATCCATTTGACGAGTGTGAAAGAAGGACCAGTGATCCAGGAGGCGAATGGTAACCGAGATGACAGTTTCGTAGGCTCTCTCTTCGGAAACAGTGGGGGCCTTCAATCCGGCGCTGGGAAATCACTAGGCTCAGTGGGAGAGTCTGCGAGGGGAGACCCTGATTCCGTGTCTATTCTGCCAAATGATTCTCATCACACGGTTGAATGGAACACCGAGTCCGTACCGAGGGGCGAGACTGGATCCATGGGACGAAACGCTGCTCCGTCCATTCAAGAGGAAGTGGTAATCCACGAAAAGGAACACAAGCAAACATCCGTCACGCGAGGGATAAAGGGTATGCCGGAAGATCTTAGCTCGGAGAAAGCTCAGGCTGAGCCTCGTCCTGAAGTAGGCCCTTGGACCTGGTCGCAGAGCGATGAGAGCGAGTCCGAACAGGCTGGATCAGCCGAACTCGGCCTCTCGATGGCTGTTGGTTTAGCTGGTCTGGCAGGGCAGGGCCGTCAGGGAACGAAAGAAAAGATGATGTCGGTGAAAGCCCAGCTTCAGGTTCTTCACCAGAAGAACCCATCTGAGAACACATCTCAACGAGCAGATGAAAACGCGAAAAAAGAGTCTGTGCCAGAAGGCTGAACACCCTTGCTTTATGATCGATTGACTCGGCTACTGTTCACACCCTCTTTCATGAGGGGTCTCGCCCTTTTTTCACCTCACTAACCATGAATGTCGTGTCCGTTTGGGCACGCGTGCCGAGATTCACCGCTTTTGTTTCGGTGAGCTTGGTGATCCACCCGGTCTCCACATCAACTTCGACTTCGGCCTGGTTCTCCAGGGATACGGAGTTCACGGGTCTCTCCTCCGGCACCTGTTTTCCTCTCTGTGCCGCCAAGCCTTTGACGATCGACCGCATGATCCGGTCGGTCTGCTCACGATCAGCCGATTGCCTCCAGTGCAGTACCGCGTGCCCAGACCGATCGTCGAACGACTTCAGCACAATATCGGTGTGAGCCGGAAGCGGAGCACCACCGAGTGGATTGTCGAGCACGCTCTGGTATTCATCGTGCTCACCGCGCGTATAGGTTCTTCCGAGGATCCGAAAATAGGTTTGAGCATCTCGCGTGCAGACCTGTTCGATTTGTGCTTTCGTCGAGAACATGACGTCCCATTGTGCCCGTAGGTTTTTCACCAGCGCCTGGTCCGCATTCTCTCGCTGCGAAGCCGCTGCATTGTCCGAGAGCGCATCGAGCTTCTTCCGCATCTCATTACGCAAGGCCTCCCAGTTCCGCACGCCGGTGATGGCACCATGAGGGTCGATCTCGAGCTGGATCTGGAGGCCCTGCATGAGTCCCACGACTTGGCGGAGAATAGACTCAGATGGGGCCGGGACCTCAAAGGTGGTCTCTCCAACCGTCCATCCCACGAGATACCCTTGTGGACCTGCACGGAGCACCTCAAGGGAAAAACGTGTGTGGGTTTTCCCTGAACGCGTCGACCGGCCATCACGCGATTTCTCCCGTACCCGTGTCACGATAATCTCAACGCGATCACCCGTTCTCCAGTGGGGGATGATCTCGACAGACTGAGCAGCGGCATGCTGAACACCCCATGGCAAAAGACACAGACAGAGAAGCGCTGCCGTACGGACGATGACTGAACCAGAAAGCGCCTTATGAGTCCGAGGTGCTGGTGTAAGCACAGGTATCCCTTTACCAAGTTCCCTGCACGGAACAGGAACACAATCCAGAACAGTGTAGATGCATCATTTCACGATAATCAGCGTACTATGACAGCGGCTTCCTCCTCCTTACAAGGACCATTGAATGAGAGCCGGGGCATCCACACATTCTTCCCTCTTGACCTGCCTATCGGCTGAAGCGTAGGGTACAACTATCTTCCTTCTACCTCCTCATCATCTGGAGGTGGTGTCATGGTCCTCCGAGGAAAACAGTTCCAACGGTCTGGGCCTGTCGGGTTTGCATTCATCACGACACAATCTGTTTCATCGAATAACACCTGGTTGACGCAGGCTTACCGGGAAATGCGTCCGAGTGTTGGGAAACGGTTTCCATCTAAGATCCGGTTCCATGGACGCGTGAAATCCTTGATGGTTCCTAGAGGACTCGCGCAGGATGATGCGTGAGGGTGTGACGTATGTTATCTGAATATTGGGGAATCCTGATTAGTCTGTTGGTTTTCGTGGTCCTGCTTCTTGTCTGCATGGACATCCTCTCGTGTAAGAGCATGAGGCGTCGAGGCAGACCCACAGAGGCTGATGGCACCTCGAGCGATAAGCTGGCACGACCGACGGCACCCGGTCACCATGCGACGTGACGACTAGCGGGTTGCTCTCGTCTCGGACACACGGCCAGATCGTACGACACCTTGATAAGAGGAGGCGTTATGGGTCCGACAAAAGCCATCGTAAAAGGACAGGCACTGTACGAGGTGGTGGGTGGCAAATTGATCAAAGACGGCTTTGTGAACCAGCAACAGATTGAAGAGTATGTGAATCACCATTATCTCGTGCTGCCGGTCGTCGATAAACGAGGGGAGCCGTGGCTCCTCGATGGAATGCCCGTGTATTGTCTTCGTGGAACGCAATATGAAACCGTACACGACGAGCGGGTCCATCTTGCCCGCTGTCCGGATTGCGGAGGCATGGGAATTCGAGTCGACGAAATCGCGGTGGAGTCGGATTGTATCCGCTGTACGGCCTGCGGACATGAATTCGATACCAGGCTGGAGATGATGGAAAACTAGCGGCGTCTGGCGAGGCCACGCCCTACCGGGGAGGGCAGGACAAATCAGAGTGTCTTGTCACCGAGCGCTGTCGGAGGAAGACAGCGGCTTCTTCCAGTGGTAGGTGCCGCCGTGCTCGCGGGGCGGAATACCTTTTTGCTTACCGACCCTCGTGTACCACCAGATGCCTTTCGCTTCTGTGCCATCCTCTGACAGCTGAAGTTCAAACCCTCCTTCTCGGTCATTACCGGATTGATGCCACGTCCCCTCCCATAGACGTCCAGCAATCTTGGTGGTTGTGAACCGCCCGCCATGCTGACTGTAGAGACCATTCCCGTTCCGGTCGAGGGTCGCCTGGTACCGTTTGTCATCCTCGACTTCGAGGATCTCCCACGTACCGCTCACGTCCGGTTCACCTGAGGATTGTGGTTGGCCGGGATGACGTTCCCGTGAATCTGCCGGTGCTGTACTCAACGCCCCTCCGAGATTCGCCGATCGAAATGATTCGTGCCACGACAACAGTTGCCAGCGGCCCTCGCGACGTTCGAGCACGCCTGTTTCTCGCATAGGGAGCACGGTGCGTTTGAGCTCGGCCCCTTCTTGTGTATAGCGGATGTAATCCAGCTCCATCGCGTACCAGGCAAGATCTCCTTTTGTCCAGACCTTAAGTTCCTTGATTGGAATCTCAAGTTTCTTGGCGTTGACGAATTCATCCCGCATGCCCTGTTCCAGTTCGGCCCACCCGATGTACTTCCGGCCGGCCACCGCGTAACTGATGATGTCGGTGTCATGGGCCATCAGTTGGGAGAGAGTCGGTAGGTCTTTTTCTGCGTTGGCTTGGATCATCCTACGAATGGCTGACTCCGGATCGGAACTATCCGACGCGATGGCGATTGAGGGGAACCCAAGAACCAACACAAGGAGAGATCGTACAACAAGTTCCAGCATGACCGTGCCTCTGGGCTGTATCGCGGAGGATTATTGCTCAGATTGTGCGCAGAGGCAATGGCAGCACCTCAGTGCTCCCATCGATACCCGACAAGAAATGGCATGACGGTCAACACGCCAAGTGCTCCGATCGGCACCGTGCCCGCAACAGGATGTTGGGTGGCAAAAAATTCATCGAGAGAGAGGCCGTGGAGGGGAAGGATAATGAGCCACTCCATAAGAACCCAGAACACGAGAGCAACAAGACCGACTCCAAGCCGGACACCGGGCAACGGCGGGAGTATGAATCGGTCGATCGCCCAGCGCGCGGCGATCATCACAGCCAGAAGATGCGTGGGAATCTCCATCACCTGTGCGATACGCTCGCTGAGGTGCAGCCCCACAACTTGGAGTCGAATAATCTCCAACACAACCCCTGCCCCAAGTGCGACCAGAAAATATACAGCGCCGGCGTTCAAGACTTGCATCAGACCATGCGGCTGTTCCTCATCAGGCATATTCTCCGGGGTCGTGTTCTCCGGCAAGGGAATCACGCAGCGCGGGGCTTGACCGATCACGTCGGTCGAGCTTGGCTTCTCCAACTCTTGAACGCCCCCAGATTTTTCCATGACGCAGGAGTCAGTCTAGCCCAAACGTTTTCATTCATCCATCATTCTGTGATTACGTACCAAGCACGTCCGGCATGAGCGAATCATGGAGCTGCGCCGATTCTCTCCACAGCCGTTCTCTACATCGATGAAATATTCTCTTGATGGACGTTCAACGATGCGCTCGTCGAATGCCGCTGAACGATCGTGCGATGCAGCGCCTTGTGGTCTTCTCAAGCAAGATCTTTTCCACGATCTTACCCTTGCGGACTGGTCATATGGTTCGTTGCTGCAAACCATATATCCGCGTGCTAGTCATAGATGTGCGTTCCTCGCTTGAGCCAGAATCCCCAGAACCTTGAGTAGGCATGGATCCGGTCCGTTTCGGAACCATCGGTAGTCACGACTGGGCGCTGGGTGTTGACCCATTCGAAAATGCCGCCATAGACATTGACTACGTTGAGATATCCATCTTGCCGTAGTCGTTCCGCAATCTGTTCGCTGCGGTACCCCACGGCACAGTAGACCGCCACTGGCGCTTGCTTGTTGATTCCAGCTAGCCGAGTTGGAGAGAACTCCTCATACCCCACCCAGACGGCACCTGGAATATGACTCACCTCGAATTCCCGGTACCCACGGGCATCCAGGAGGTGAAAGTTTTTCGAGGAAAGGGTATCGACCGACACCTCCGGCACGCTGTGTGAAAGCAACAGGGACAGGAAGAGATCGTAGGACGTATCGTTTACATGGATAGGAGCCTGGCTATGACGCCCCCACAAGAGGAGGAGAACAAGGAGTAGCGCCAAGACGATGACGATAACATATCGCATCAGAATCCGTAGGAGGACGGCCCCGATCCGGCACTCATCCTGTCGGCGCGTATCGAGATTAGGCAAAAACAGCCAGGTGCCATCGCAACGGCTTAAACACGAACGCTGATATTTCTACCACCATGCCTGTCTGATCCACAGGCCTACGTCAATCTTCTCTTTGCCTTGTTGACTAACTTCCTGCCTATACCTTGCGCTCGACCAAGCATTTTCCCGATGGCCGCTCCGGCTTTACGAGCCCTCGCGTGAGCCGCCATACTCCCGCGGCTCGCATTCTCGGTCGTCGTCTTCGCAACCTTGCGAACCTGTTTGGCCGTGGATCGAGCGGCGTTCCGACCTTTGCCGGCAAGACTCTGACCTTGCTTAACGGCTGCACGTTTCGTTCGGACCGCACGTTTGGCAACTTTCGCTGTGACTCGCTGAACTGATCGTGATGTGGCCATTGTCATCTCCTCTCTGGTGACTCGTCTGTGACGGTGCTGCGTGATGAGTAGCATAGCCCGCAAGGTGGTTCAAGCATTCACGGTCTGAGAAGACCGCGTAGGGTGACAGATCCCACTCCCATCGACACCCATAGTGCACAGCAACGAATGGATCGCGTTGTTCCCGATCTTTGTCTCAACCCTTGCATTGGCGGTGAAAAGAGAAGACTATTGCCCCACACTGAGTGTGCATCACGTGGCTCCCAGTCTGGTGCAATAGGATTTCGACATGAGCCCCAATTCGAACCGCCAGTTCCAACCGGCCAAAATCCGAGACCTCTTCAGACGATATCAGATCGGCGAGTACTTCGATGAAATGTTCGAGGCACCTGATCGACCACGGCCTCACTATCGTCAATTATACGAACAACTCCAATCGCTCTCGGTCGGCGAACTCGCCCAGTATCAAGAGCAGGCCGCCAGAGCTTTTTTAGATCAGGGAATTACGTTCACCGTGTATGGAGACGCACAGGAGACTGAACGCATCTTTCCCTTCGATCTGCTGCCGCGCATCATTCCCAACAGTGAATGGCGCCATATCGAACAGGGTGTGCGACAACGGATCCAAGCTCTCAACGCGTTCTTGCTCGATGTTTATGGTGAGCAACGCATCGTGCGGGAGGGGATTATCCCTCGTGAGCTGGTTGAAGGCGCATCAGGATTTCAACGGGACTTTGTGGGATTCAAACCTCCGCGCGATCTCTATATCCATATCGCCGGTATTGATCTTGTTCGGAATCAGGACGGCACATACCTGGTCCTGGAAGACAATCTGCGGACTCCATCGGGCATCTCATATGTATTGGAAACTCGTGAGATCATGAAGCGTGTCTTTCCTAATTTATTTAAGCAAATGCGAATCAGACCGGTGGATCATTATCCCAATCAGTTGCTGGAAAATCTTCGCTACCTCGCGCCGGACATTCGTGAAAACCCCACCGTGGTCCTGCTGACACCGGGAGTGAATAATTCAGCCTATTTCGAGCATTCCTTCCTGGCGCTTCAAATGGGGATCGAGCTCGTGGAGGGGCGAGATTTGATCGTCGAGTCGGATCGAGTCTACATGAAGACGACGCAGGGGTTGCAGCAGGTGGATGTCATTTATCGCCGAGTGGATGATATCTTTCTGGACCCGGAAGTCTTTCATCGCGATTCATTGTTGGGAGTCCCGGGGCTGATGCGAGCCTACCAGGCGGGACACGTGGCCTTAGCCAACGCAATCGGTAACGGTGTGGCAGACGATAAAGCCGTCTATGCATACGTGCCGCAGATGATTGCCTTCTATTTGAGCGAACCTCCGGTGCTCCCCAACGTCGACACCTATCTCTGCAGTAGGGAGCAGGATCGCACGTATGTGCTCGAACACCTTCCATCCCTTGTCGTAAAAGCGGTCAATGAGTCGGGTGGGTATGGCATGTTGATGGGACCGGCCTCCACCAAGGCTGAGCAGGAAGATTTTCGAGCGCGCATTCTTAACAATCCCAGAAACTACATCGCGCAGCCGATCGTGTCGTTATCCAGGTCGCCGTGCCTTGTCGACGACCATGTCGACAGCTTCGAGTTTGGTGGACGCCATATCGACCTGCGTCCCTTCGTGCTCTCCGGTAAGGACATTACGCTCTCACTGGGCGGGCTCACACGCGTGGCATTGCAAGAGGGCTCCCTCGTCGTCAATTCTTCGCAAGGCGGTGGGAGTAAAGGAACCTGGGTGCTGTATGGAGAAGATTAACCATCGATGTTGAGCCGAACCGCCGAGTCGTGCTTTTGGATCGCCCGCTATACTGAACGAGCCGAGTATACGGCTCGCCTGATCAATGTCCATTATCAGTTGTTGCTGGAAAGCTCCAACCAACAAGATCAGAACACAATTTGGCGATGGTATCTGGAAAGCACCGGGCAACTTTCATCCTACGAGGAACGGAGACAACCACTTGAAACCATGGTGGCACTGCAGTTCCTCACCCTTGATGCCGCCAATCCCAACGCGCTCGTCAATCTGATTGGCGCCGCCAGAGAAAATGCGCGTGGCATTCAGGACCAACTATCCAGCGAAGTGTGGCACCATATCAACCGAATGCACCTCGCGTGGAGAACCTACACGCCTGGGATCATCGCCGCCACACCGCATCGACTGCTGACCGAGGTACAAGATACCTGTTACACCCTGCATGGCATTATGGCCAGCACGATGCTGCACGATGAAGGGTGGACGTTTTACCGCCTCGGCAAAGATATCGAGCGCGCGAACCATACGGCACGGTTGCTGGTCCATCCGATCCTTCTTCAAATGTCTCACGAGCCTACGGAACTGTCCGATTTGCATCAATGCGTCGCCGTCTTGAAGTCGGCGAGCGCCTACGAGGCCTACCGAAAAGTCTCACGCTCTGTGGTCCTGCCGGAGAAAATCGTCGAGTTCTTGTTGTTGAATCAATATTTCCCGCGGTCCGTTCGGTTCTGCGCCCGAGGGCTCCGTCAACACATCGAACGGCTGATGGATAAGTCATCACGAGTGGTGGATCGTGAACCAGCCCGACTGATCGGGCAGATGGCTGCTGATTTGGACTTTGCGACATTGGAAGAAATCCATGAGATCGGACTGGAATCGTTTCTAACCGAGGTATTGCGACAACTTGATCGCATCACGATGGCGGTATCGCGCACCTATTTCAGGTCCGAGGACACTGAAGATGTGAGAATTTCGAGTCCACGACGTCATCTGCGGTTAGAGCATCACGAGGCAACGGTTCACCAAGTGAAAGCCTTACTCTCGGCACGCATCCAATTCACGTACACCTATGAGGCGCCGGTGATGAATGTCAGGACCATCATGCGTGTGGCTCCTCATCAACATTATGGAAACCAGCGACGGCTCGATGTCCGATGGCATATGGATCCTCCGGCCGATTACCGGCATTACACCGACGCATTTGGAAATCTCGTGTGGCAGATGGATCATGCGCGCGTCGAAAAGGAAATTTCCTGTACCGTCGACATGCGTGTTGAAACACAAACCGGCTACCTCACAGACGGGTCGTTGGGGATGCAGGGCACTGATCCCCTCGATACCGATTGCACGGTGGCCTCTGCCGAGTTCACCAGACTCACCCATCTGGTCGACCGGTCTGAAGTCCTGGTGCGTCTCAGCGAACGTCTGCGGGGAGGAGGAGGCTCACCGGGTAAGCTCGCAGAGGCCATCCTCCATCACGTGCATGCGGCCTTGCGTTATGAGCCAGGGCGAACACATGTCGGAACAACAGCCTCCGAAGCCATGGCCTTGGGATCAGGGGTCTGCCAAGATTACACGCACGTGATGCTGGCGCTCTGCCGTTTAGCCGGCCTGCCTGCTCGGTATGTGTCCGGTCTCCTCCCAGGCGAAGGGCAAATGCATGCCTGGGTTGAAGTTCTGCTTCCGGCATCAGGGCAAAAACTTCCGATATGGGTCGGGTACGATCCAACCCATCAGCGACGTTGTGATGAACGGTACATCACCGTCGCCGTCGGGCGCGATTACCAGGACATTGCACCAACCAGCGGGTACTACGAAGGAGAAGCCAACAACCGTCTCGACATGGCGGTCTCGGTGACCTTGGAGTCTCATGGCCCGATGGAACGTTGGATCAGCAGCCAGACACAGGGCACCGCTCCAACGTCGAATGTTGACGACCATCAACAACAGCAGTAGGGGATGACATGAATCTGTGTTCGATTCCTTGCTCCTTGTCTCACTGCTTGTGATTCGTTGGCCTGCCCAGTCATGCACAGAGGGTTCGAAGATGGTCCGGTTCGTCCAACACAGTAGATCCCCCCTCCCAACACGGCCACTTGGTAAGACCGGTGTGACGCTCCCAATCCTTGGATTCGGGACCGCTGCGGCTGGTCGGCGTTTGAATACGAGAGATGCCGTTCGTCTCTATGAAACCGCCTTTCGTGCGGGGATCACCTATTTCGACACCGCTCCTGAATTCGCCGGATACGGGCAGGCGCAAGTCCAGCTCAGTCACTTGCTCAGGCAGGTGCAGTCCCAAGTGTTCTTGGTGACGAAGTGTTATGAACCGGACGGGGAACGTGCGTTGCAGCTGCTCGAACAGAATCTCAAGGAGCTCGGGACTACCTATGCCGATCTGGTCTTCGTGCATAGTGTAGGGGCTGACAAGATGGATCCGAAGATCGTCTTCGGCAAGCACGGCACCTATGCGGCACTGATGAAAGCCAAATCACTGGGGCTGACCCGATTCGTCGGCCTATCGGGGCATAGCCGCCCGTCGCGGTTTCTTCCGGCGTTGCGCCACCTTGAGATCGATGTCTTGTTGAACTCAGTCAATTTCGTCGATCGTCATACCTACAATTTTGAGGAACAGGTCTGGCCCATAGCCGCCCGCCAGAACATCGGACTCATTGCCATGAAGGTCTTCGGAGGGGCTCGGCACCCGTCACCGAACACGCTCAGCCATGCGCAGATGTCGTCCGACTATCACGATGTGGCCTTCCGCTATGCCTTGAGCCAACCCCATGTGTGCTGTGCCACGATCGGCATGGCTACCCCTCGCGAACTCGAGGAAAATCTCGACCGTGCGAGGAGATTTCAGCCTCTGTCTATGGCGGAAGGGCGGCGCCTCCACGACGCCGGCGCACGCCTTGCCCGTCAGTGGGCCGACCATCTTGGACCCGTGTCATAAGAAAAGGTCCACGTTATGGACTCGACCAGGATTGGATCGGGACAGTCGAGATGGCATTGTGCGGCGAGCCCTCGATCACACGATCGCTATAGACGAGATAGATGTAGGTCTGGCGTTTTTCGTCGAAAAAGCGGACTACTTGGAGTTTCTTGAAAATTAGGGACCGACTCTCGCTGAACACCCGTTCCCCTTCTTTCAGCTTTTCCTTGACGCGAATGGGACCGACTTGACGGCAGGCGATGGAGGCATCAGAGGTTTCCTCCGCCAATCCGACCATCCCTTTGAAGCCACCTTTCCTTGTTCGACTCAAGTGACAGGTGATGCCGTCGATCTTTGGGTCGTCAAACGCTTCAACCACGATCTTGTGATCCGGCCCAAAAAACTTGAATTCCGTATCGACACTGCCGATTTCCTCCGCGTGAGCTGTTGCAATGATCGCGGCCCAACAGAGTAGCGTGGCTATCAATATGTTTGTCTTCATCTACTGAGTCTCCCGTCATGGTTGAGCCTTATCTCCACGTAACATAGCATTCAGGACGTGCTCGAACGCAAAGGCATCTGCGTAAGGTGTTAGATGACAGTCCCTGACTCGTATTCTCATCACATCCTGGCATTGCATGTATCCCATCTCTAGTCACATTCCTGAAACTGGGATTGTTGACATCGTCGTGCCATCTCTTGCGCCTGTTCAATCTGCGCAGCCGTCATTTTTGAGATCAGAAAGTCTCGGCGTTTCAATGCCGCCTTCCCCTCATCGCCATCTAACAGGGCGCCAGCGACGTGGTACCACATGAGGGCGCGAACCAAGTCTTTCCGGACGCCTCGTCCTCTCTCGTAGATCAGGCCCAAATTGCTCTGCGAACCAGGGTACCCCTGCGCCGCCGCTTTGCGAAACCACACCACTGCTGTTTGGTAGTCTTGTCGAACGCCTCGTCCTCGATCATGCATCAAGCCCAGATAGAACTGGGCCGCTGCCACACCTTGCTCTGCCAGAGGACTGAAGAGGCGGGCCGCCTTGGTATACTCACCACGATCATAGGCAAATTCCGCCTCTTCAAGAGAACCTGCAGCCACAACGGATTGTGCACCTGCCACACAAGTCAACGCCATGAGGAGCATAGGGAAGAACCACTGCATCGATCACCAACCTTTCGCTAGAATCGCCACATCATCAAGCCTGTTAGGGTAAGTCTACTGTAAAGTTGGAGACCAATTCATCATTCCTGGGACGATAGGGGACTCCGGACCTCTCGTTCATTCCAGTTTGTTCCCTGAGAGGTCAGCGCATGAGTCCACGCGTGTGGCTTGGATGTGATGTGTTAGCTTAGTGTTGTGGTTTAGCCTGGCGAACCATTCGTGGGCGGAAGTCCTCAGTCAAATGAAACATGAGTGTAGGCACCATCTCCTTGCGTGGATTGAGGTCTCCGATGGTGGTGCGCACTCCTCGCTTTGGTGACACGCTGACACCGGTGAGGAGACGTTTCGCCCAGGCAGAGCTGCTCCACACGCTGGCTCCCACTTGTGTCTCCATCAGTTTCCCAGACACATCGCCTCGGATCTCTGTCCGCATACTCCCATTTAATGTGGTGATGTCGTTGAGAGTGACATCAGTCTTTGGATCGGAATAGACGATCTCCCCCAGAAACACGGCAGAGACTCTATATTTCTTGCCGATAAGTGTCATGGCGTCGGCGTCCAACTGTGTTGCGCCGATGGCCTTCAGCACCGCCTCTTTGGTGCCCAAGTCAAGGATCGGCGTCCCAGGGAACGCGCCTTGAATGTGTTCTTGAAACTGCTGTGTGGCAAACGCCGTAAGTGTCGCATCGGAATTGGTGGTGAAGTGAATAAGGCCAATCGTGTCATACTTCTTGAGGTCCATCCGTGGGGGAACTGGGACCAGGATGGCGTTGGAGCAGCCCCAGAAGAAAAGCAGCGTCAGCGCAGCTAGAAATCTTGTCATTCTTCGCATCGAATCCCCCTCCAGGTTAACCGGGACCCCACTCGGAAAGTATAGCTGAAGGCAAAAGGATGCCCAGAGTAGGGAACTCGGTGGGGTATCGGACGTCGAAAAGTACGGAGGCTGTGATGGCTGCAGAAAGTATTGAAAGGCTTGTGCTGCCGTAGACAAGGCAGTTAGATCAATACTTTCGACTCTTGTAAACTGCTCATTTCTATTCGCTATCAGAAGGGTTTTGGTTTGTACCCATGATCATGGCCGTTCTCGTCTTCATGTCGAGTCCGATCTCTCAATTCCCGTTCGGCTTCCACGCGACGTCGCTCTGCCATGATCGTTTGATCGAGCTCGGCCATGAGCTGCGCGGCAAAGGCTGTGACCGCTGTTCGCTCATCTGTCAACCAGCGCGCCAGTGACTCCTGCTTAACCCGCCAGGCATTCGCCAACCCAAATTCACCAGGACGTGCGCCTGGGCTATTGATGATGGTCCGGACTTCGTCCATTTTTTGAGAGTCCTGTGGGAAATGGGCCACGATCTCTTTCAGGACGTCATCAATGGAGGTCGAACCAAGATAGTTCTGAAGAAGTGCGAGAGCGAAATCTGCCTCCCGGTCGTCACCGGTCTTCACCAACTCACCAAGCGCGGCCGCGAACTCAGGCGTGCAGGTGGGGAACGCTCTACCGAGTAGGTTGCCTCCACGAAAGTGAAATTCCGCTTGGTCGTGAGCGAACCACGCCAGGCCCTTACTGATGGCAAGTTCAGGATCTTTCGCGAGCATCGCCTCCAATCCTTGGAACTCAAAGGGGATCCGCTCATCCTGTGCATCGTCGCCGGTATCAGCCTCCTTCACGAGTCGAGCCGCCACTAGCTCATCCAATCGCTGCCGTTCCGTCTCTCTGATACGAACAAACGCGAGTCCAGCGATATCCTCGTCCGCCCATTGCACATCAGCGCCTTCAATCGCCAGCGCCCACTCCAAGCCGGGTACTGCGATGCGGAGCTCTACTGAGATGCCAGGCAACATGAGGAGTGGGCTTTCCAGTCGGCATCCGCTCCGTGAGAGATCGAGAATGATACCCCTCCCTTCGAACTCCACCGAGCCAGACACCATTGCCTGAAATTGCACCGCCCCTCGGGGTTCAGTTCGTTGTTCCTCGACCTTTAGATTCATGACTTATCAATGCTCCACTTTTCCATCAATGGGATTCATTGTGTCCCCCTTGGTAAGAAGATGGGAGGAGGGGATTTGTGCGAGTGCTCTGAGTAACCCACTGTGCATGGTTCGATCCGAAGCCTATTATCCCGCGTAAGGGTATCAACCGGCAATAACCCTTCCCGTGGAATACACTGGATCATGAATCGCTGTTGCAGGCAGGAACCAGAATACGAGATGTGAGCTCTCAGACAGCCAAACGAGGACGGCGAGCGATGCCAGAACCTCAACGAAGTCGCTACATATCGGTTATGGGAAGAGACTCCAAACCATCATGATTGGTCGCGTAGATGGTTCAGGGCATACCAGTCGAGGACACTGGCAACGAGTTGGGAACGGCGTGGCACCGGAGATCTTGGGGAGGAATGGGGGAACTCACTTCGGTGCAGCAGCCAATCGGATGGTGTAGATCCCCACACCTCGCGTAATAATAATCTCCCCAATTCGGCTTAACCGAGAGACTTCGGCATTGAGCTCATTCCAGGTAAATTGCGGCAAACGGGTCACCAAGGTTTCGAATTCGCATTCGGCAGGACCTCGGAGTAATCCAAGCACCTGACTGCTAATGGGTGTCTGCTGTTCCATTGCAATGCCTCCTTATTCGAAGTGACTCCAAGCGGACATGAATCAGACTATCTCGCCGAAGATGCGTAGAACGATCCCGATGTTGGAACGGCGAAGTCCGAATGATCGCTCGACTGAGGGAGACTGAAAAGCACCAAAGATGAGCCAGAGGGCGTGGCTGATACGTCTACGATGCATGCTACGCGCTACGATGCAACAGGGTCAAGCGATCATGCTGGCAAAGATACGCATCGCCCTCTTCAAAACCAATCGACAGTCTGGGAACCAGGATCCTCTCACACGTCGTGAGTTGCGGACTGCCACGATTGTGATCCTTTCAATAGATCCCGACTCGCGTGTGCCTCCACGTGGTTCCTCGCACGGTCTTGTTGTGGGAAATGAGGACATGTTTCAGCAGGAGGGGATGGATGCCCATGGGTCATCCGCAGGTTTCAGTCGTGCCGTCGCATTCCACTGGTTAGCTAAGTGGGGGAAATCATGAAGAAGAGATGGATGTACTCGCCGTGGAAGTAGACGACATTATAACGCTCGCTAAGTCCGCTGGAAGCGCCTATGGTGAAAGTATGGCATTTAGATGAAAGGAGCCGCCATGGATATGAACCTCTTCACATTGGCAGTCGCGTTGCTCGGACTTGTGGGTGCTGGCATATGGGTCTACAAGAAAGGCACGTGATTCCACATAGTCGCCCCGCCAGAGTCCCTCGGTGATGTTTGAGGAGCGTATATCGCAACGTGTTTCAATCTCGCAGCGAGATGCGCTCCCTGAATTCCTTTCTTTGTTTTGGCTTGGCCAAGGAGCCAGGCGTTTTGCACGACGCGCGTCGCTTAGGGCGGACCACCGAGAAGTGCCTAGCCGTGCACACAACAGTTTAGGGGCAGGTCTTGTTTCGTGCATGGTCAAGAACTGAGGCGGCCACGAACAACCTGCCCCTTTATGCTTTACGGTCTATTCAGGTTTATTGAAGAAGTGAGCTCTTTTGACCAGCGTGACGCGTCTTACGTCCAGCAGAATAGGCAAGGTTAATGATCTACGTCTACATAGGAGGTCGCTTGTGAAACAGATTTCTATGGTTCTGATTGTGCTGCTGGCAGGGTTCGTTCCCATCCTTGCATCGTGCGATGGAAATAAGCCGGCCATTCCTACGGCACAGACGAAAGCAGCAGAAGCCGTGCCCGAACCAGAGACTGCGCTGATGGCGGCTGCAGATTCTCCCGGCCAAGCGGACAATAACGAGGCTGTCTCGCAGTATCAGCAAGGGAAGATAGAGGTCGCGATCGAAGGCTTCCAGAAGGCGATCAAGGCTGACCCGAAGTCAGCCGAAGCCCAGTATAACTTAGGCCTCAGTTTTGACAGGATGGGAAAGCACGACGAGGCGAAGGAAGCCTTCAAGGAGGCAACCGCACTGTCGCCGACGAATCCGGCCATTAAAGAGTCGGCGATCCTCAAGAAACACACGTCCTAACACGTCCACCATGCGCGTCGACGGGGCTCACCCTGTCGGCGCCCGTCCTAGATAGACAAAGACTTGGTGACTCGAGCACTAACGGCATGGTTAGGGCAGGGAGATGTGGCCGAACGGCGTGGCATCGGCTGAGATATTCGAAGGCAAGACCGCACGTTCATTCCTGAGTCATGCACGATACAGATTCGTGCTCTACTGTTCATCTCGATCTCGTCACTGCAAACCGCAAGCGAACGTAATCCACCTGCCAATGGCCTTGTGCATCACCTAGGATCGGTCGCAATACGGTGACGACCTCCGAAATGAATTCCTTTTGCTGGTTGGGAGGCACAGCCAACAGGTATGGCTTGGCAAACGTCTCAAGCCACCCACAGATATCGCCTGAGAGGGGCGTTGGGCGAGGAATAAGGGGCATCCTCTTTATCGCAAACCCTTTAGGCTGAAGAAGATTTCGATATTCCTCAGGCCTTGGGAAAAACCAAGGATTCGGCACCGCAACGCCGCGCGAGGAGAGTGCGGCTTCGACAGCAGTGACAATCGATGAAACATTGCCGAATCCTCCACAAACTCACCAACAAATCGTCCACTAGGCTTGAGAGCTCGCCAGACACTACTAATGACCTCCTCAGGGTGTCTCATCCAATGCAGGGCAGCGTTCGAAAATACCGCATCGAATTCACCGACGAAGGGAAGTCTATGGCCGTCGATGACGTGAGCGTTCGCTCCTAATGATCGGGCAGCCGCAACCATAGCGGGACTCGAATCGACACCGACAACCTCACAACCACGTTCGCCTAGCTTTATCGTGAGTATGCCATCACCACAACCGAGGTCGAGAATCCGTTCACCTGGTTGGGGAGACAGGAGCTCGACAACGGGCATGCCCAGTTCAGAAACAAACCGAGCGTGCTCAGCATACTGTTTGGGATCCCACTGTTGCATGTGTGGTACAGGCTCTGACTGAAATGAAATCTGGCATGAACATCCTACGTCTTTAACGTCGGACGGTCTATGGCCAAGTAGTAGATCCATCCCTCAGGAGGATTGGCCTGACAAGACTCCTTACATGCAGGACAAGCAGGACGAGGGAACTATAGCCGGAGGAGGTTGGTGTCTCTTGAGGCATCAGGGTAGAAGACCTCACCCCTCCAATGTTTACGACGAGGAAGCCAGTAAGGCCCTCGCTGATATTTCGGGCCGACGTTTAAACCTGCTGCAACGAAGTAGGGGGTGGTGGGCCCCGGCGTCGAGCCATTCGCGCAAAGTCTCATGGCCAAGAATTCGTTTCCATTCAATGGTGCTCAATGTGGTTTCGGGTTTTCCGCACATCGCGTCATCATCTTCAAACGTGGCAGCCCTTGCCGATTCCAAGCCATCATATTCTCTGAGACTCAGGAGTCGGCCACCAACGTCGGGAAATAGGCTTGCCACCCATGGAAAGAGATGGATGTCTGAACGGCGACAAACCGCGCGATTTCTGTATTCTTCCGCACGGCACTTTTCGGCGTGGGTACAAAGCTCAAGCCGTTCCTCCTGAATGGACTCTGCTATGAAATGCTGACGCTATACCTCCATACGACGCATGGCTGCACCTGTTTCGCATGGATCTGTTCGATCTTCGTGTGCTTCGATCACAATACGGTGTCCAGGAATACAGTGCGCTCTGAATAACGGTTGCTCCAGAGCAGGTCTGTCCTGGATGGTTCTGATGATTTCAGTAGAGCCTCCAACGAATTGAATGAAGTAGCTATAGACTTTCGTGACCGTCATAGTGGCAATCGATCCTGCCCACGGAAACGTTGTCTTGTAGGTAGGCCATGGGTTGAAATCGGTCAACCAGATTCAGATTCTACGGGGGCTTTCAAACGGCGATGTGGAAGGGGGGAAGGAGAACAATGCAAAGAAGGGGAGCTTCCAAGGTACTCGTGGCAAGTGGTGAGGATTGAAAGACTGAATGAATTGATTGTAAAAACTTGGGGCTCATTACTCAGCTCAGCGCAACGGAAAATCAACAGGACGAAACGGGAATCTCAGTCATGGTTCTGATGAAGGGGTATCGGAGTTGTTGTCGCACCCATCATGATATTGCCACGTAGTTTAACCCACGGGCAGATATAGTAAGATGTAGAAGCTAGAACTTAATCTGACAGTCCGGTAGAGTCCTCCCCTTCACGGAAGGAGAGGATCATGACAACGAACCAGAAGATTATCAAGACGAAGGTGGGTGTCCTAGAGTTAGCCAAGCAGCTCGATAATGTTTCCAAAGCGTGTCGGTTGATGGGCTACAGCCGCGATAGCTTCTACCGCTTTACTCAGAAGTCAGCAACTAAGACAACAGTAGTGGGAGTGGAAGCCGCATAACATAAGGGTTGTCGTGACGTTGTGTGCTGAAAATTGCTGACCTCTGAGTAAGGAACTGTATGAGACAGGCGGCGAGGCTGCTCTCCAAAAGATTTCCCGACAGAAACCGCTCCTCAAGAATCGCGTAGCTCCTGTAGTGGAACACGCCATTATCCAGATGGCGCTCGATCAACCGGCATGGGGGCAAACGCGCGTGGCGAATGAATTGTGGAAACGGGCCCTGACCATCTCCCCGGCAGGGGTGCGGTACATCTGGCTACGGCATGACCTAGAGACGATGCGAAAGCGGCTGAAGGCGTTGGAGGCGAAGGTGGCCCAAGAAAGGCTCATCCTGACGGAAGCCCAAGTCGTGGCCTTGGAGAAGGCCACGGCCGACAAAGAAGCCCACGGGGAATTCGAGAGCGAATGTCCTGGCTACTGTGGCGCCCAGGACACGTTCAATGTCGGTACCTTGAAAGGCGTGGGCCGAATCTATCAGCAGACCTTCATCGACACCTACAGCAAAGTGGGCTTCGCCAAGCTGTACGACCGCAAGACACCGGTGACCGCCGCGGAGCTTCTCAATGATCAGGTCTTGCCGTTCTTCGAGCTGCACGAGATTCCTGTGAGCCGGGTCCTCACCGATCGTGGTACTGAATACGGCGGAGCACCGGAGCGCCATGAGTAGGAGCTCTATCTCGCGGTGGAGAACATCGATCACACACGCACCAAAACGCGGCATCCGCAGACCAATGGGATTTGTGAACGGTTCCACAAGACGATGTTGAACGAGTTTTACCGCGTGGCATTTCGCAAGAAGGTCTATCGCACGTTGGAGGAACTCCAGGCAGACTTAGATGCGTGGCTGCAGGAGGATAATGCCCGGCTGCCGCATCAGGGCTGCTGGTGCTACGGCAAGACACCGATACAAACGTTTATCGATAGCGTGCCGCTCGCAAAGGAAAAAATACTCGCGGCCTAACCCGGTGAGGACCTCACTGTCTGTCAGATGAAGTCGTGAGTTCTACAAGTAAGAACCTGTTATGTCGGGTCAGAGTTTTCGCGTACAAGACTTGAGTGCGCATCATCCTCTCCAATTCAGAATGGTTTCGGCCTGTAGCCATGATCATGGCCTGACTCGTCCTCATGTCGGGTTCTCTCACGCAGCTCTCGATCAAGCTCGATACGCCGACGCTCTTCCATGATCATTTGATCGAGCTGGGCCATGTGCTGTGCGGCAAAGGCTGTGACCGCTGTTCGCTCATCTGTCAGCCAGCGCGCCAGTGACTCCTGCTTAACCCGCCAGGCATTCGCCAATCCAAATTCACCGGAACGTGCGCCTGGGCTATTGATCATGGTCCGGACTTCGTCCATTTTTCGAGAGTCCTGTGGAAAATGTGCCACGATCTCTTTCAAAACGTTATCAATCGAGATCGAACCAAGATAGTTCTCCAGAACTGCGAGGGTGAAATCTGCCTCCTGGTCGCCACCAGTCTTCACCAACTCGCCAAGCGCAGCCACGAACTCAGGCGTGCAGGTGGGGAACACTCTGCCGAGTAGGCTGCCTCCACGAAAGCGGAATTCCGCCTGGTCTTGAGCGAACCACGCCAGGCCCTTCTTGATGGCAAGTTCAGGGTCTTTCGCCAGCACTGCTTCCAATCCTTGGAACTCAAACGGGATCAGCTCCCCCTGTGCATCATCGCCGATATCAGCCGCCGTCACGAGTCGAGCCGCCACTAGCTCATTCAATCGCTGCCGTTCCGTCTCTCTGATGCGAACAAATGCTAGTCCGGCGGTGTTCTCGTCGACCCACAGCACATCAGCCCCATTAATCATCAGCGCCCACTCCCAGCCGGGTACCGCAATACGAAGTTCCAACGAGAGACCGGGCAACATGAGGAGCGGGCTTTCCAGCCGGCACCCGTTCTGTGAGAGATCGAGAATGGTGCCCATTCCTTCGGACTCCACGGAGCCGGTCATCATCGCGGGAAAGCGCACTCCAACTCTGGGTTCAGTTCGTTGATCCTGGACCTTCAAATTCATGACTTATTGAATCTCCACTTTTCGATCAATGTGACTCATTACGTCTCCCCTTGCGAAGAAGCAGTGAGGAGAAGACTTGTGCGAATGCTCTGATTGCCTCACTGTGCATTGTTCATCCCGGAACCCATTATCCCGCGTACCGGTGTCAACCGGCAACAGCCGTTCGAGATGCTGCTGATCCAATGTGCTTGGAGAACTTGAGGGAATGAGATATGACATCGAGCGGGTGTGTTGGCTGCGCGGATGGCTGAAGTACATTCTCTTGTAAAATTCTAACCCCCTTGCCGCGCCCTACACACTGAATATTGTTTTCACTGTCAAGACTGCGCATGCGCGCATATTAAGGGACCGCTGTTTCTCCATGGAGCTTCAGCGAGCATGAGGATTACCTGGGCGCTCCACTCCCGCCCTTGCATCTCAATCTTTGGCCCTCGTACAATAACCCACCGTTGTAACTCCTTGTCATTCTGGCTGTTTCAGGTCGCTTCGCGGTCGGGCGAAGAAAGGACCAGTTCTTCATGAAAGTGGAATATTCCAAGGGTAACCGCGCCTCCAAGGAGCTGATTCTCCTCAATCGCCAGCAGTTCGAAGCTTCTAGCAGACGGAAAATGAAGATCATGTTGATCTTCCCGCCTGATTGGTTTCCCTCGGAACCCTATCTGTCGCTGCCCTCTCTCACAGCTGTTCTCCGCCAGGCAGGCCATACAGTCATTCAAAAGGACATTAATTGTGAGATGTGGGACTGGTATTTCAGCGAGGACTTTTTTAAGAAGGTTCTGCGTCGAGTACCGCAGCAACTCGACCGCCTACGGAAACTTTCAAAAAAGCGAGAATTGAGTGAAGCCGAGATGGACGTGCAGCTCGCACTCTGCGATGTCACCCATCAACGGATGGCAAAGCTGATCCAGAATAGCGAGGAAGCAAAGCGCATCATCAGAAGCGAACAGTTCTATGATGTCAATATGTTAGAATGGTCTCTTCAAGTCTTTCGAGAGGTCATGTCGATCATCTCGCTCGTCTATTTTCCAGCAAGAATCTGCATGCCGCCGATGGAGACCAATCTCTCGTACAAGGTCTATGTCTCGTCCGAGGTCATCGATGCGGTGAACGATCCCCAAGTCAACATCTACCGCGATGTGTTCGACTCTCTCGTGAAACCAGTGATCGAAGTGGAACAGCCGGACGTGATTGGCATCTCGATCGTTCTCCAGCAGCAGATGTTCTCGACGATGACGTTCTGTGCCCTCATCAAGGAGCACTTCCCTCACATCCACCTCACGATCGGCGGCAATACGGTGACACGGCTGCGAGACGTGCTGCCTCAGTCGCCACTGTTCCAGTACTTCGACAGTGCCGTCATGTATGAAGGGGAGACGGCCTTCGTACAGTTGGTCTCGGCAGTGGGGGCAAAGAAGAGCCTGGCTGAGGTGCCCAATACAATTTATAAGGACGAGAGTGGGGTTCATACATCACCGACCAGTTATGCGGAGGATCTCGCGACACTCCCGCCGCCGGATTTTGACGGGCTACCCCTGGAGAAGTATTTCGTGCCAACGCGAATCCTTCCCTATCTTGCGACGCGTGGCTGCTACTGGGGCCGTTGCGAATTTTGTGACCATGGCGAGGGCTACACGGCAGGCTATCGATCAAAGAAGATTCAGGATGCGCTCGCCGATATTCGGTTTCTGCGGGACAAGTATGGCGCGCAGCACTTTCACTTCACCGACGAGTCCTATCCACCCGCGCTCTTTCGCAAGCTCACTCGTGGGCTGATAGACAACCAAATGGGCATCACCTGGACAACACATATGCGGTTTGAGAAGAGCTTGCTCGACGAACAGGTTTGGCAGGATGCAAAGGAGTCAGGTTGCCGCTACCTCCACTTCGGCTATGAGTCGGGCGTCGAGCGGGTACTACAACTCATGGACAAGGCGACCACGGCCGAAGTGATGACGACGCATCTCAAGCTGACGGCAGAGGCTGGAATCTGGAACCACTGCATGGGCTTCTTCGGCTTTCCGGGCGAGACGAAGGAAGAGGCGTGGCAGTCGGTGCAGTTCTTAGAACAGAACAAGGACCATGTCCATTCGCTCGGGTTCGGCACGTTCGACCTTGGGCGGCACAACCCGGTGGCGAAGCATCCGGAGAAGTGGGGTGTGACGGCGTACAAGAATCCGGAGTGGGATTTGGCGCTCGATTATTACTACACGGTCAAGAACGGCATGAGTATCGAAGAGGCGGAACGAGTCTTCGAGCAATTCGAACAGCACCACAATCCCGGATGGGATCTGCGTCTCTATATTCGTGAATATATCTTCCTCTATATTTCAAGGTTTGGATTAGGAAAGTTGTCAGAGCTGCAGTACCAGACTGTAGGAACGAAAGGGGTTACCCCAACGTTAGCTGGAAAGATGTAGCGCGCAGTAAAAAGTGAAAGGTGAAATGTAATCGGTAGGGCTCCAAAGACAGGTATTCACCTTCTTACGTTTCACCTTTTACGTTTCGGGAAGAAAGACCATGAGCAGTAACGGACTCGTCCAAATCGACGGCTTGGCCCCGATCAACAAGGAAGATCGGAAGAAGTCCAACGTCATGCTCCTGTTCCCGCCGGAGTGGGTACCGACGGCGCCTTACCTTGCATTGCCTTCGCTCACCGCAGTGCTCCGCGAGGCAGGTCATACGGTCATTCAACGCGACATCAACATCGGCATGTGGGACCACTTCTTCAGTATGGAGTTCCTGATCTGGGTGAAGGGCCGGTTGGGCATGCAGTTGAAGTCTCTGCAGGAGAAAGAGAAGACGGACCCTCTCACGGAACGGGAACTGAGTCACAAGGCCGTCGTTGAACAGGCCTATGATCTTGATGTCTTCGATCTTGCAGAGCGAGCTGAGGATGCCAAGCGAATCGTGCGCGGAGAGCGGTTCTATGATGCCGAACTCCTAGAGGGCGCGCTCAACACATTCCGTGAGACCATGACCTATATCTCTGCCGCCTACTTTCCTGCCTCGCTCGTGTTCTATCCGATGGAAAGCAATCTTGGTTATCGCCCCGGAGTCTCACAAGAAGTCTTTGCCTGCATAGAGGATGAACAGGTGAACGTCTATCGAGATCTCTGCAATCAGCTGGTCATGCCGGAGATCGCCAAAGAGAAACCGGATGTGGTCGGCATTTCCATCGGAACGCAAATGCAGCTACTGGCTGGTCTCACCTTCGCCAAGATGATCAAGGAAACATTTTCAAATATTCATCTTGTCGTGGGCGGCAACGTCATTACGCGGCTGCAGGAAGACCTCGTCAATCATGAGATGTTTTTCACGGAAGTATTTGATTCAGCAATTCTTTATGAAGGCGAGCACGCACTGCTGTGGCTCATTGAAGCCCTGAATGGACAGCGTCCGATCTCCTCTGTCCCGAACTTGATTTATCGAGATGATGCCGGTCTCCATCGGAATCCGGAAGTCTACACCGAGAAGACCACCGCGTTGCCGTTGCCGGATTTTGAGGGGCTGCCGCTCGATCGCTACTTCGTTCCCGATCTCATCATTCCCTACCTCGCGACGCGTGGCTGTTACTGGGGACGCTGTACGTTTTGTGACCATGGACAAGGTTACTTCGATCAATACCGTGGGATGCCGGCTCAACTGGTGGTGGACCAAATCAAGACACTACGGGATAAGTACCAATGCCGACACTTCCTGTTTAGTGACGAATCCTATCCGCCTGCCCTATTCAAAAAAGTTTCGCAGCTGCTGGTCGACCAGAATGTCGGGATCAAGTGGACGACGCTGATTCGATTTGAAGAGACGCTCCAGGACCAAGCGACCTGGGATCTTGCCGCCCGGGCCGGCTGCTGCACGCTCTATTATGGAATGGAATCCGCCAATGAACGCGTGTTGAATCTGATGGACAAACACGCTCGGAAAAGTGTCATCGAACGGAACCTTCAGATGGCATCCAAGTCTGGGATCTGGAACCATGTCATGGCGTTTTACGGGTTTCCTGGAGAAACGTTCGAGGAAGCGATGGAAACCCGGCAATTCGTCCTTGACCATCAGCCGGTGATTCATTCGCTGGAACTCTTCTATTTCGTGGCGTACCGGCACACGCCGATGGTACGCCATCCGGAGAAATTCGGAATTACGATTCATAAGCAGGAGGAATACGATCTCCCACTCGACTACTACTATACCCTCAACGATCCCAGCACACTCTCGTGCCTCGATGCCATGCAGCTGTGCGAAGAATTCTACCAACGCGATTTTCATCCATGGGCCGTGCGAGTGAACTCGCGAGAGCACGTGTTTCTCTACATTTCCAAGTTTGGGACAAACCATTTGCCACAAATTTATGCTCGACAGACACAGCCGGTTGGATCTCGGGAAGGGGTCTCAGGCCTGGTGACATGGCCGGTGGCGCAGTCTCAAGGAGACGAGGGGATGTCGCGCGTCACGAGCCACGATGTTGAGTGAAGGTGGAGGTTTAAAGAAAGATTGACGGTCAGTGTGCCGCGTCATCGGGAACGAACACCGCGGATACTAGAGCGAAAGCGGCTTCGACGGTCCGCGTCATCTCTTCGGCCTTCCGGTACTGTTCCATGTATTGCTTGGGATTGTTCGTGAGGCCGGCATAACGCGAGGGATTCCAATTATAGAGCTGGACACGCCTGGCCCGTTCCAGGTCTTCTGAGGTGATCGGGAGCGTGAGGCTCAACACTTCCAATGCATGCGCGATGTCTTGCTCGGTAATGGGATTCATGAAGCGAGTTTGACAAAGTTGAGGCGACCTGTCAAAGGATGTTGGAGATCTTCTTGCTCTGCCGACTTGATCACAGAGTAACTGAGTGGACCGACGAGGAGTGGCATGACCGAGCAACGCTCACTGAAGTTCTACCAAGCTGACGTCTTTACGGGCCAACCGTTTGGCGGCAATCCCGTCGCTGTCTTTCCTGACACAGAGGGCTTGACTGACGACCAATTGCAACGGATCGCGCGGGAGATGAATCTCTCGGAGACCGTGTTTGTCTTTCCACCGACTGACCCTGCCGCGGTTGCGCGGTTGCGCATTTTCACACCGACCCAGGAAATTCCCTTTGCCGGTCATCCGGTACTCGGGACGTTTTACGTCCTGGCCCATCTCAAACGGATCTCCGTCACGGACGGCATTACTCGTGTGACGCAGGAGTGTAATATCGGCCTATTTCCCATCGAGGTTCATAGCGAGCAGGGGGCTGTGGTGCGAGTCGTCATGGCTCAGCCCAAACCGGAATTCCTTGAGCCGATCACGGCCGTCGACGAGCTCTATCTGATCGCTGCGGCGCTGGGCATACCAAAACACGTCATTGCTGACGCAAAATGGCCGCTCCGAGTCGTCTCAACCGGCTTGCCGGTCTTGATCGTGCCGGTTCGGACATTGACGGCCGCACGGTCCATCAATCCGGATGCCTCAGCTATTATCAAGGTCTGTGAGCGCTTTGGCGCCAATGGCATCATGGTCTTCACGACGGTGACGGTTGAGTCGTTTGCCTCTGTGCATGCACGGATGTTTGCACCAAAGATCGGCATCTTGGAGGATCCTGCGACGGGGAGCGCCGGTGGAGCGCTGGGGGCTTATCTGGTCCAAAACGGCGTGGTGGAAGTGGGGCCTACAACGGAGATCCTCATTGAGCAGGGGTATGAGATCGATCGCCCGTCTCGAATTCTCGTGCAGGTCAAGTCGGAAGACGATGTCATTCAAGGCGTCACGGTCGGCGGGCAGTGCGTATTGGTTGTAGAGGGAATGTTGCGGTTTTGAACCTGAGTGTAAGGAGAGAGGGAACAGATGAAGGTGGTGTTGTTTCGTGAGCATGGTGGGCCCGACAAGCTGTCATATGAAGACTTGCCCATGCCTCAGATCGGCCCACAGGAAGTGTTGATTCGGGTCAACGCCTGCGCGCTCAACCACCTTGACATCTGGATCAGACAGGGAAGTCCCGCCTATTCCATCCCCTTACCCCACGTCGGAGGCTCGGATGTATCGGGCATTGTTGAGCAAGTCGGCACCCAGGTTGAAGGGGTTTCCATCGGTGCCCAGGTCTTTGTCTCACCGGGAATCAGTTGTTGGCGGTGCGAATACTGCCTCGCTGGCCGAGACAACATGTGCCGGAGTTATCATCTGCTCGGCACCAAGACGCATGGTGGCTATGCCGAATACGTGAAGGTGCCATTTCGAAATGTCCTTCCGATGCCGGAGAATCTGACATTTGAACAGGCCGCAGCTTTTCCGCTCGTGTCCGTTACCGCGTCCCATATGTTGTTTCCACTCGCCGGTCTTCAGCATGGCGAAACTGTACTCGTCATGGGAGCCGGGAGCGGTGTCGGAATGATGGCGGTGCAACTGGCCAAGTTAGCTGGGGCTCGCGTGCTGGCCACAGTCGGCAGCGACGACAAGGTGCCCAAGGGCGTGGTCTTGGGAGCTGATGCGGTGATCAATCACACCCGAGAGAAGGTGTCAGACCGTGTTCGGATGCTGACAGAAGGACGAGGCGTCGATGTGGTCATTGAACACATTGGTCCGGAGGTATGGACCAGTTGTCTAGACTCACTCGCGAGAGGAGGACGGCTGATCACCTGTGGGGCGACGACCGGCGCTGACGTGACATTGAACCTACGCGATCTCTACTCTCGTCAACTGACGGTCAAGGGATCCTACATGGGTACGCGCGCAGAACTTGTGAAGGCCACCGAACTCATGGGGCAGGGGCGATTAATGGTTGTTGTCGATCGTATCTTCCCACTTCAAGAGGCCCGTGCAGCCCAGGAACTGATGGTCAGCCGGAAATTTTTCGGTAAGATCGTGCTGACCTGCTGAGCTTGAGAGTGCTGCGCGCTAAGTACTGCGTATTGGTCTCACTGAATCGAAGCGGGGTGAGCTTTGCGTCTCTGACGTGTTACATCGTCTCGCTTCGTCAATCTGCAATGTTGTGACGAACCACCATGAGTAACGTGCATAACGGCCTCGCACGTTTCACTTATTCATGATAATCTAGGCCCGACCGAACAAGATCGGTGTTCGAACGTCGGCAGTCAACCGTGTGTGGAGATGGAAAGATGAAAGGGGGAGGGGATGGCCACCATTAGTCAGCTTGCGAACAAACGACTGAAGTTCATCGGGCCGAAGGCATCGATCACGAGTGCTGCCAAGACGATGCGCACGGCACGTATTGGGTCTTTGTTTGTAAAAAAGGGAAAGCAACTGGTTGGGATCGTGACTGATACCGATATCGTGCGACGGGCTGTCGCAAGCGGCAAACCATTGGGCAAGCTGACGGTCGAGAAAATCATGACGACTCCGATTTGTACGATCGAGGGGAGTCAGTCGGTCGATGACGCACAGGACATGATGGCTGACCTAGGTGTGCGCCATCTCGGAGTCACCAAGAATGGCGAGATCATGGGTGTCGTCTCTGTACGCAACCTCCTACTGCACTACAAGCGCTACGCACAGTCGAAGATTTCACAGGACATGGGGTATTCGGAGCCCAAGATCTCACAAGATTAGGCACGTCCGTAGTGGTGAGTGCTGACGTTGAGAAACTCAGCACTCACCGCAGAGGACATCGCGGTTTACTTGCTGAGTTCTCCAACCAGATGCCCAAGCTCAGGAAGAATGAGCTTTTCCATTGCGAGGCGGACGGCATTTTCGGAACCTGGAATAGAGAATACGACACGGTCCTTCACAATGCCCGCTGTCGCTCGACTCATAATGGCCGACGACCCAATCTCCTGATAGGTCAAGAGGCGAAAGATTTCTCCAAATCCGCTGAGCTGCTTGTCCAACAGTCCGTCGATCGCCTCAAACGTGGAATCCCGCCTGGAAATACCGGTTCCACCATTGACAATGACCGCGCGGATTGCGTCGTTGGCGGTGCCGAGAGTAATTTGAAATAGAATCTGTCCAGGTTCGTCCTTGACGACGTGATAGCTGACGACGCTGTGGCCTTGCTCTCGGAGGAGCTTCTGAATCAGCTGACCACTGGTATCAGTGTCGGGCGTGCGGGTATCGCTACAGGTGATGACCATGCATCCGATTGATGCTGGTGCATGGGTTTTGTGTTCTTGATGAGTTGAAGTTGTCATGTTGGGATCGAAATATAGGTTAGTGATTGACCGTCATGCCTCGCCATCGATCAACCGACCAGTATCGGCTGCTATTTCCATACGGCATCAGGATTTAACTGTGCAGCCGGTGCTCCTTTCGCCACATGTTCATCGAGAATCGTGGCGACGTCGGCTTCAGTCACTTTAGAGTACCATGTGTTGTCAGGATACACCACGACCGTGGGGCCTTGCTCGCATGGCCCAAGACATCCTGTGGCACTGACCAATACTTCTCCGGGCGGAACAGCACGTTGCATCAATCCCATGTTAAAGGCCATGAGCAACTGGGCGGCGCCAGCCGAACCGCATGACGGTTTGGGATGTCCAGGGGGGCGGGAATTTGTGCACACGAGTATATGATACTTAGGTTTTGGCATAGTCTCCTCAATAAAATCGGTACATCACCGTTTCCACGATATGTCTATCGTGGTCTATACGACTCCCATTGTTGAATGACTTCCTCTGGAAACTTCCACTGTTTAAGGCCCTTTAATACCCAATCCAAATAGTGGTCTTTGGGTTTAAACTTGCCGATTGGCTTGGCAGCATAGGTGGTCACCAGTTCCTTTTCTCCACCCTCGGTCGAGACGGTTACTTGCAGATGGCGATAGGCTCCCTGAGGCACATCCTGTTCGAACTGATCCATGATCGCGACATCTTCATCCGTCAGTTCAAACACGCCACCCCAGGTCTTTTCACCCACCGAGTGGACGACACTGGCAAGCCCACACCGCCACTGTGACGACCATCGGCAAAACTTCACCGTGTGGTCGGCCAAGGTCGCCAGGTGCAGGAACTGATGTTCCGGGGCTCGTCGTGTGAGTTGCGAGGGATTGAGAAGATCGCCGTACAAAAAGAACTTCATGCATCTGACTCAGCTGTAACCGACCACGACATTCACGTGTGGCTACTTGTAACACACCGGCTTTTCACCAGACAAGCGCCATACCTCTCGATGATCGGTGATGCCTACCCACGACATTGACATGGCGTCCGAGCCTTCCTAAGATGCGGGACGTCCACACGGAGATCGGGCCTAACGTACAACCACATCCTGCATGGCGAGCACGAGACACTCCCAAGACCATTCATGAATCGCATCATCCACTACACGGTTGTGTGTGTTGTTGTCTTGGGTGCGCTCTACTATGCGTGGACGACGTTACCATCTGGAGCCCCATCAAGAGAGCCGCAGGAAGCCGAAGCCTTAGCCTTGGTGAAAAATCACCCTGCGATCGGATATCCGACGATCGCGCAGGCCATGGAGGAGCATGTCCGTGCGATGAAAGCACGCGGGCAGGGGGTCCGTCTGGGCGAATGGCGAGTGAAACACGTCGAAGGAGATATTTTTGAAATTCGTGTCCAGCTTCGTGACCAAGGGGTTCGGGGGCAGTGGTTCGAGCGGGAATTCATTTGGCATGCCCACCTCGAACTCAAGAAGGTTAACGCCGCCTCGTTGCCGGCAGATGGAGTCACTCCGAAAGCGCCAGATCCCGAATCTCCCGTTTCGCCCATATCACCCGGTCTCTCGACGAGCTAAGCCGGCTCTCGAAGAGATGGTGGAATGGCGATTTGAATTTCGTCCCCTTGAACACGCACCTCGCAACGCGTCACCTGGAAATTGGGGTTTCCGACTCGTTCTCCAGAGGCCACGTCGAATTTCCATCCGTGCCAGGGACATTCGACCACCCGTTCGCATAATGTGCCTTCTCCGAGCGGACCACCCGCATGAGGGCAACTGTTATCGATCGCATAAAACATTCCGTCCACGTTGAAGAGGGCGATCCAAATTCCGTCGACTGCGACGGTTCGTCCGGTGCCGGACGGAATTTCGTGCGCGCGGGCGACTACAACGAAATCGTTCATGGTCCGTATATCTCCATTGGATTGCTAGAAGCCGTGCCGGAAGGCGCAGTTGCTTGATTTCAACACTACCTTATGGCATAGAATTATGAGCTCATAGTCCTACCCTGCGGAAACACTCCGTGATTACTATGGAGGCCCCTTTAGGGGATGAGGTTCCTGCATGGAAATGACCCTCCTACTTAACGCGACCTACGAACCTCTGCGGGTCGTGCATTGGCAAAAAGCGATCGCGCTGCTCTGGCAGGGAAAAGTTGAAGTTCTGGAAGTGTACGACCGGGAAATCCATGGGATTTCGCTGTCGATCAAGCTGCCGGCGGTGATGCGGTTGCTGAAACTGGTCAAGTTGAAGGATAGCCATCGCGCCGTCAAGTTTTCCCGTATCAATATTTTTACCCGAGACGGATACTGTTGCCAATACTGCAACCGCAAGTTTCGAACCGAAGAACTCACCTTCGATCACGTCGTGCCGATCGCAAAGGGAGGGAAGAAGACGTGGGAGAACATTGTGACCGCCTGTTGGCGCTGCAACAACCGTAAAAGTGGGCGGACTCCTGAAGAAGCCAACATGAGGCTGAAGAAACGCCCGATGAAACCTCGTTGGAGCCCCGTCATTACCATCACCATTGGCATTCGCAATACACCGGAGAGCTGGCGCGATTATCTCTATTGGAACATGGAGTTGGACGCGGATCCAGCCGAGACGTAATTTCCTTCCTTTCGCGTATCACTCAACAATCACGTTCGTTCGAAACGATGCTACTTGTACATCTGAATTCCCTCTTGCATGATGGCGCTCATTCTCAGATACTGAGCCTGTGAGTTGAGAATGAGAAAGGGGAGTCCCGTTCATGGCTGCCAATCCTGGGTTTCCGCTCGTCTTAGATGTCAAGGGCTGGCCTGTTGCGGTCATTGGTGGCGATGAGGAGGCAGCAGAGAAATCCCAACGTCTGCTTGATTCTGGAGCGCGAGTCACCGTCATCAGCCCAACGCTGAAAGAACCACTGCGCCGCCTCGCAGCCTCAGGCAAGATCATCCATCGAGGTCGTTTTTTCCGCGATGCAGACCTGGAACACACGATTCTTATCCTCAACACGATTCGAGGCGATCGCGATTTTGCTCAAATGCTTCTGGCTCAAGCTCGAGAGAAAGGAGTCCTGCTCTGGTCTGTGGACTACCCAGAGGCAAGCAGTGTCACGATGCCGGCGGTGGTAGCCGCAGGTCATGTCCGCATCGCCATCAGTACAAGCGGGATGGCTCCGGCTCTTTCAGGGTTCATGAAGGAGGATCTTGAACATGTCCTGGATAAGGAATTCATTGAGTTCGTGGAATGGCTCGGACAACTGCGTGAACAAGCCAAAGCCGATGAACCAGATGCCGAGAAACGCCGCGCACTCCTCCATGAGGCTCTAGACGGATTTCGATTCCTCGGTCGTGTACACTATCCCAAAGTCTGGCAGGACAAACGATCCCAGCCTGCAACAGATCTACAATCTCATACTGACACACAATAGGAGCGCCGATGGTTCTACTGGAATTCAGCATGTCGCCATTAGGAAAGAGTGAGAGCGTCGGGAAGTATGTTGCCCGCTCGCTCGACATTATCGATAAGAGTGGAGTTTCCTATCGACTGAATCCTATGGGAACCGTCTTGGAAGGGGACTGGGAACAGGTATTTTCGGTGGTCCAAAAATGCTACGAGCGGATGAGAAAAGACTGTAACCGTATCTCATGCACGATCAAAGTCGACTACCGCAAAGGCCATTCCGGCCGTCTTCAGAGTAAGGTTGCCAGTATTGAGAAGACGCTGAAACGAAGAGTGAAACAATAGCGGCTGCCACTTTCGACAGACCTCAGACCTGAATCGCACGCGACCAGCACGTGTTGCTTCAGAGTGACAGAAACCGATCATCGTTCAAATCTCACCCGGCTTCTCCGTACGATTTCACCGAGCCCATCCCATCTTTAGAACAATACTCCCCCTCTGAGGCAAGGGGAGAATGCTTCGTATTGAAAAGCATAGGTATCGTCTATATACTCGCGGAGCATACGTGGTATTCCTGTACGTGAACTGCGCATGGACCCTTCTGTGACCCGTGCAGTTTCTGAGCCGTCGGCATAACCGACCACGTTCCGTACCACGCCCAACTCCGTCCACTGAATAGATTGACTCAGGGGATGATGTCGTGACCAGCAGCACGCTCGACGCCCTCGAAGCGAAATCCCTGCCGAACGTCGAATTGTTACCAAAGCATCGTACCATTCTTGAGCAAGGTGCGATGGTCTTTCGTCCGTTCGGTTTGGATGAACATGGACAAACGATCAGAGACCTGAGTGGTGTCAGCATCAGAGCCGTGACGGTCTTTCTGGAAAAACTGGTGGCTTCCGAACGCGGAGCACCAGCCGGCAAAGAGGCGGTGGACAACTTATGCCGTCTCCTGAACGATCAAATCAAGGATCCGGTCTACCATGTCACTCCTGATTTTCTGAGAAATCCATGGAATAGCTATTCTTACGAATTCACCTGCTACCTATACGAGTTTTGCGAACAGATCTCCGGTGACCCCCGCTTTACCTTCAAGGCTGGAGCGGAAAAGGTGTCTCCGATCATGCTGGCGCTGACGCGACCGTTTTCGCTCTCTCAGATTTACACGATGTTTCCGTACTTCGGGAACAAATTCACCTCGGGTTCAGTCGAGTTTCGCGCCTTGCAAGTGACCAATGAAACCGCGACGGTGGCCATGCGGTTCACTGACCGGACCCTTCGTCAATTTGGGCCCTACCGGAGGCGGTGTGCTTGTCTGGTTTGCCAATCCGCACAGGGAATCATGGTCGCGATGGCCAATCGAATTCATGGCCTTTCTCAACCCGAAACAATAGAGACATCATGTATCGGCAATGATGATGAATGGTGCCAATGGACGATTCGCTGGCATGAGGAGGGAAGGTATCCAAGTCGATTCTGGCGAGCGACATCCTCGATCGAACAGGTACGACCCACTCTCCCAAGCAGCGACGTGGCCACTAGCGCCGACAGTGAACACACCGTCCCCAAAGCGACGACCAAGCGAGTCGGTTCTCCAGCTCATACTCAGCAGCATTTCACCTGGTTCTTGTGGGGAGGCCTGCTGGGGCTTGCCCTCATGGCAGGAGTCGGCATACTCAATCCAACGGTCACTTTCGGCGAGGTCGTGTTGGTTGGGCTGTGCCCGATCCTCGCTGTCGGCATCATGGTCAACCGAAGACTGCTTCGAGAAAGTGAACGACGCGAGGCCTTGATTCAAGAGCAAATCACTTTCGTCGAATCACGCCATGAGGAATTACGCGAAGCGTACCTCGAACAAGAACAGATGCGTGTCGAGCTCCGTCGCAAAGTCGCGCAACTGACGGCATTGCATCGGGCAGGCCTCTCGTTCAGCTCGACCTTTGAGCAAGATGCCCTCCTCCATCAAGTATTGGAAGCGCTCACGCATGAACTCAACTACAACAGTGCCATGGTGTCGATGTTCGATCCCTTCGAGCATGTCATCCAGCACATTCGTCTGATCGGTGCGCCTCCGGAAGTTGAAACATTCGCCCAATCTTGTCGAATTCCAATCACCGATCGTGAAAGTCCTGAAGGGGTGGTGGTGTTGCAGGGCAAGCCTCTCTTGGTAAAGGACATTGAAACGATTCGGCAGCGACTTCATCCGCTCAATCAACGTTTGGCGGAGTTGAGTCGCACCAAGGGCTTGGTCGTGGTCCCCATCAAGACCAAGGGTCGTGTGTGGGGGATGCTGACCGTCGATCGGTCGCACAACCAAAGCGTGACGGAAGACGACTTGGATCTGATGAAGACGGTCGCGAGTCAAGTTTCGATCGCGTTAGATAATGCATCCGCCTACCGACAGATCGAGGAGTGGAATGAAGGCCTTGAGTTGAAAGTCAAAGAACGGACCGAAGCGCTGGAACGAGCCGATCGACTTCGTGGACAATTTCTTTCCCATGTCTCTCATGAACTACGAACACCGCTGACATCGATCAAGGGGTTTATCCAAAATCTGCTGGACGGCCTGACCGGTCCGTTGAACGACAAACAACAGCGCTACCTGGTGCGCATGTCGGACAACTCGGACCGACTGGTACGGATGATTGAAGAGCTCCTCGATCAGACCCGTATCGAGAACGGACGATTGGAAGTCCGACAGACCGATGTGCAGCTTGAACCCTGCCTGACCGACGTGATCGAACAACTGAAGCCGCTGGCTCAGGCGAAACAGCAAACACTTGAGTTCTGTCCTCCCGGATCCAGCGTCGTCGTGTGGGCGGATCGGGATCGCTTGATCCAAACCGTCGTCAACCTTGTCCAAAATGCCATTAAATTCACACCTCCTGGTGGGCACGTAACCCTCGCTTGTGAGCTGGGGAACGACCGAACGGCCACCGTCTTTGTGCGAGACACCGGCCCCGGCATTCCTCCCGAGCACCTCGACAAGATTTTCGATCCATTCTTCCGCATTCAGCAAGGCCAACGTACCGCCCCCAAAGGCTTGGGTCTTGGCCTTTCGATCGTGAAGACATTGGTTGAATTGCAAGGGGGACAGGTCGCGGCACGCAATCATGAAACAGGAGGTGCTGAGGTATCGTTCACGATTCCCATTCATTCCATCGAGATCACGCCGGTTTCTGGTTCCTCTCTCATTGATCGACGGATCTTGGTCGTGGATGACGACACCGACATTCAACAACTGCTCCTCGATCGCCTCCGCGCCAACGGGTACCAGACCTTTTCCGCCGCCGACGGTCAACAGGCTTTAGAAGCTCTTCGGTCACATGAGTTTCATGGATTGATTCTGGACATCGGAATCGGCCAGATCGATGGGTTGGAAGTGCTTCGGCGAATCCGCCAGACCAATCAGCAGCTCCCCATCATCATGATTACCGCGTCGGGATCCCAGGAGCTGGCCGTTAAAGCCATCGAGATGGGAGCTCAAGCCTACTTACTCAAACCGTTTGACGCAGTGGCACTTCAGCAGTCCATGGATCGATGGTTTCACGGTGCGTGATGTCAGGCCAATTATGATACATCGAATTATCTCTGAGTTTCTTCCACACACACGATGCGGGGTTACCCAGGATACTGCGGTGGCCTATCGCACGATCGCGCTGGCTTTCCTGCTTGTTCTGGTCGGAATCGGTGCCGCCTATCCGGCATTGGCTCAAGTTCCTCGGGTCTATGGACAAGGGGCAGCAGCCTCCGGAATGGGAAACGCTTTTGCCGCACAGGCAGACAATCCTTCCGCTCTTCATTACAACCCGGCTGGGATGACTCAACTGCGAGGTGTGCAGACGATGGCTGGCGGAACCTTCGTCGGTGGAACTTCCGACTTTAGAAGTCCGACTGGGATTTCAGTCACCGGTGACCACGATGGCGCTTTCGCCTGGCCTGGTCCAGGCCACGGCTATATCACAGCTAACTTGAGCGATATCGGTATCTCCTCACTTGAGAAACTGACTATCGGCGTGGGAATTACCACTCCCTTTGGGTCGGTCATGAGGTGGCCTGAAACTAGTCCATTCAGCAGAATCACCACGTATACAGCATTCCCCCTCTTTGACATCAAACCGACATTCGCCTACCAGCTGTTCCCCAATCTTTCGATTGGTGCCGGCGCTGACATCTACACATTTGCCGGTTTTTTCGGTGAAGGACATGCCGAGCTGCAATCCGTTTCACCTGGCGGTCTGGCACCCGCAGGAAGCAAGCTTGAATTTAATGGCAGGGGCACCGCCCCCGGATTCAATATCAGCGCCCTGTATACTGCGCTTCAAAATACGGATGGGTTACCCATCGCAAACGTTGCCGTCGTGTATAGAAGCCAGGCGACCCTTCATCTAGACGGAGCCTTACTAGCCAACGGCGTGAAGGTCCAAGATGCGACGACAACCTTCGTCTTGCCGCAAGTGATCACCGGTGGCGTGGCGCTGTGGCCCATTCGAGACGCAGCGCGCGAATGGAAACTTGAACTCAACGTCGATTACGTCGGTTGGAAATCAGTCAGGAATTTAGATATCCGTCTAGCCAACGGCATAGTCATCCCCCAACCACAAGACTGGAGAGGCACGTACGCTATTTTGGCTGGAACTGAGTACCGATGGTTGAAAATCGATCACCTACCAGGCTGGGAGATCGCGATACGAGGTGGCTATACAAACCAGCAGGCACAAGTGCCGGACCTCAATTTCAATCCCGGGGTTCCATCGGCCGACTTGCATGTGATTTCGACCGGCATCGGCCTGATCTGCCAAGGAAATGGGTCGTTCCTGGGACTCATACCGTGCGGAAGCTTGGGAATGGGGTCGGTTAGGACCAAGCTCGTTGGTCTGGATATTTTTTACCAAGCGTTTCTCTATGAACCTCGAAGCATTTCAGGAAATACCGGTCTTCGCGCAACGGTAAACGGGCTCTATAGTTCCACATTGCACGCCGGTGGGTTTTCCATCCGTGCTAGCTTCTAGCTATACTACTCCACCAGATGTCTCAGGCATTGAGAGTGTGGGCATAGCAGGACCGAGAGGCATTATGAAGAACGATAGAACCGTGGAATTTTTTGACTGATCGCGCAGAGCACTTCATAGGAAATTGTGCCGGTCCATTCTGCAATGTCCTGGGCCGTGATTCGTTCAGTTCCCTGTTGTCCGATCAGAACCACTTCGTCCCCAACAGCGACGTCTTGGACTTCCGTCACATCCACCATCACCATGTCCATGCAGACAATACCCGCGATCGTAGCCCGTTGTCCTCGAATCAGCACCTGGCCTCGATTTGACAGGCGCCGGCTTACCCCACTGGAGTAGCCGATCGGAAGAACGGCTATTCTAGTCGGCCGTCTCGCTATGAATGTACGACTGTAACTAACAGTTTCCCCCGGCTGAATCAACCTGAGCTGCACAATCCTGGTCGTGAGTGAGAGAACTGGTCTGAGGTCAGGAGGCTGAACGGAAGGAGGCAGCGTGTGATAGCCATAGAGCATGATGCCTGGCCGAACCAGGGAGTAGTGAGCTGATGGGAACCGAGCAATACCGGCGCTGTTCGCGAGATGCATCAGAGGCGCGTTAAATCCTGCTTCGCGCACGACCTTGAGCGCCTGATCGAACAGATTGATCTGCTGCTCGGTCGCACCAGGCTCCAACCCATCCGAATCAGCCAAGTGAGACATCAAGCCTTCCAGATACAACGACGAAGGTAGCGCGTGTTTCCTCAAGATCGTTTCAAGCTCACTTTGTGTGACGCCCAACCGTCCCATGCCGGTGTCAATCTTCAGGTGAATCGGGTAGGGGGAGGAGTATCGAGCGGCGCACTGTCCCAGCCGTGTGAGGATAGCCGGATCACTTACCACTGGAGTGAGCCGATAGGCAAAGAGGTCCTCAACTTGCCGTGAAAAAACCGGCCCGAGAATCACGATCGATGCTGTGATACCGGCTTGACGGAGGACGATTCCTTCTTCGATCGAGAACACGGCAAAACGAACGATGCCTTGATGGCTCAAGGCCTGTGCTGTTTCAACGGCCCCATGACCATACGCATTGGCCTTGACTACCGCCATGACGTCACAGCCGGGCGAGAGAAAACGGCGGAGTTGGAGAAGATTGTGGGCCAGAGCCGTCAAATCAACGGTGGCTACGGTGGGGAAAACGTCGGACGGAATTGGCACGTGCTGAAAAGAGAATCAGGAAGTCAGATTCAAACCTCCATGATTTCTTGTTCCTTTTTCTTGATGATCTCGTCGATCTTCTGCCCATATTGCTCAATGAGCTTTTGAGTCTCTTGTTCCGCTTTGCGCAGCTCGTCCTCGGTCAGCTTCGCATCTTTTTGGAGCTTCTTTAACTCCTCATTTGCGTCACGGCGAAAGCCGCGTATTTTCACCTTGGTCTCCTCACCGTGCTTCTTACAGATCTTGGTCAACTCCTTGCGCCGCTCCTCCGTCAACGGCGGAAGCGGAACGCGAATCAGTTTGCCGTCGTTCGACGGTGTCACACCCAAACCCGAGTTGGAAATCGCCTTCTCAATCTCCTTGATGAGGTTCGGCTCCCACGGTTGAATGGTGATCAATCGTGCTTCAGGAGTCGCCACATTCGCCACCTGTTTGAGCGGTGTCATCGTGCCATAGTAGTCGACACGAATACCATCGAGGAGGGCAACCGACGCTCGTCCGGTTCGAAGACCGGACAAGTCTTTCCGAAGATGCTCGAGAGCCTGATCCATGTGAGTGATAAACGACTGCCGAATCGGCGCTACATTGGACATGAACCACCTCGTGAGAGAGTCAGCGGTCGCCAGCCGTCACTAACGTTCCAAGCGACTCACCTAAAGCCACACGTTTGAAATTTCCACTAATTTTTAAGTTGAATACCACGAGCGGTAGCTTATTATCCATACACAAGCTAATCGCAGTGGAATCCATGACTTTCAGGTTCTGATTGAGAATGGAGAGGAAGGAGATGGTATCGTATTTTTTTGCCGATGGATTCGTCACAGGATCGGCCTCATAGATCCCATCGACTTTGGTCCCCTTCATGATCACCTGAGCGCTGATCTCCATAGCTCGAAGGACAGCAGCCGTATCCGTTGAAAAATACGGATTTCCCGTCCCACCGGCAAAAATCACCACCCGATTCTTTTCAAGATGACGAATCGCCCTTCGGCGGATATATCCCTCCGCAAGTTGGCGCATCTCGATTGCAGACTGCACGCGTGTCATCACACCGACGCGTTCCAGCGCATTCTGGAGGGCCAGCGCATTGAGTACCGTCGCCAACATCCCCATATAGTCGGCCGAAGCACGCTCCATCCCAGCCGCACTCGCTGCGATCCCTCGAAAGATGTTCCCGCCTCCTATGACAATCGCAACCTGTACATCGAGCGCGACCACTGAGGTGATTTCCTTGGCAAGATTTTCAAGAATAGACGGCTGAATACCGTAGCCCTGCTCTCCGGCCAACATCTCCCCACTGACTTTCAAAAGGAGACGTCGGTATTTAGCAGTGCTCATGCTTCGCCTAACTGATAGCGGGTAAAACGACGGATGTTCATATTCTCACCGATCTTGGCGACCTTTTGGGCGAGGAGGTCCTTGATGGTGACGGCCGGATCCTTGATAAATGACTGTTCAAGCAGACAATTTTCCTGATAGTACTTCTCAAGCTTGCCTTCGACAATTTTTGGCCATGCGGCAGGAGGTTTCCCCATTTCTTTGGCCTGGCCCTCGTAAATCGTTTTTTCCTTCTCGGCCACATCAGAGGGCACATCTTCGCGTTTCACAAACGATGGCTTCGCGGCGGCGACTTGAAGCGCAAGGTCGTTAACGAAGGACTTGAATTCTTCGTTACGCGCCACAAAATCGGTTTCGCAATTGACCTCAATCAGAACTCCGATCTTTCCGCCCATGTGGATGTACGAATGGATCAACCCTTGGTTGGTCTCCCGCCCGGCCTTCTTGGCCGCGGCGGCCAGCCCTTTCTGACGCAAGTAATCGACGGCTTTCTCAACATCATTCCCGTTTTCGGTAAGAGCCTTTTGACAATCGAGAATTCCGGCTCCTGTTTTTTCACGAAGTTCCTTCACTAACTGACTGGATCCTGCCATGGTTCATTATTCCTTCACGTTTACATTGATGATGAGCATTTACCGGGTCGATCCTCGAGAGAATTAGGAAACCGGAACGGTCTCAGCCCGCATGGCAGGTTTCTTTTCTCCGCCAGAAGGAGCTGACTGGAACTCTGCTTCCTCTCGCTGGGTTTTAAGATGCGCGCCCTCGATGCAAGCATCAGCAATCTTAGACGTGATCAACTTGATCGAGCGAATGGCGTCATCATTCCCAGGAATCGGGTAGGTAATACTATCAGGGTCACAGTTACTATCCAAGATGGCAATGACCGGGATATCGAGTCGCTTGGCCTCCTGTACGGCGATTTTTTCGACTCGCGTATCGAGCACAAAGACAGCGCCTGGGAGGCTGCGCATGTTCTTGATGCCTGAGAGATATTTTTGGAGCTTAGCAATGTCCTTCTGCATCAGAAGGATTTCTTTCTTTTTGAGGCCATGTTCGCTGGGATTGAGGAGTGTGGCCTCCATTTTCTTCATTTTATCGATACTACGTCGAATGGTCTGGAAATTGGTCAACATGCCACCCAGCCATCGCTGATTGACGAAGTACATATTGGCCCGTTTGGCTTCTTCTTCGAGGATTTCCGCCGCCTGCCGTTTGGTGCCGACGAACAACACCGAATCTCCCGCCGCGACTAGGTCCCGGACAAAGGCATAGGTATGTTCCATCCGCGCGACGGTTTGTTGCAAATCGATGATATAAATACCGTTTCGTTCACCGAATAAAAACTTTTTCATCTTTGGGTTCCAGCGATTTGTCTGATGCCCAAAGTGAACTCCAGCTTCTAACAAGTCCTTGATTGCTACCACTCCCATGCCTTCACCTCCCTTCGAGCTTGCAGAGCACCCATCAACTGGGTGAGGGAACCGCTTCCCTTATTCTCAAGCCACGCAGCGTATCGTACGCTGAACGTTATTTTATTGGTTCGTGCCGAGTCTCACGCAGACGAGTCGGCCCCTCTCAAATACAGACCGGCGACGCTATCATAGTCCTAGCAAGGTTTCAAGCTGCATACCCTCTTTAAGCTAGGACCGATAGCTGGCATTAATACGGACATAGTCATAGGAAAGGTCCGTGGTCCACATGTGTGCGCGAGCTGAGCCTTGTGCGAGATGGATCACAACAGTAAACTCTTTCTGCTTGAAGATTTTGGCGATCTTCTTTTCCGTATCAAGTCCAGTGCCCACACCGTGTTTCACCATCATAATGTCATCGAATCGCACCACGATCTTATCGGGATTGATCGCAACACCGGATCGCCCGATCGCCGCCATGACTCTGCCCCAATTGGCATCCTCCCCGAATAATGCGGTCTTGAATAGGTTCGAGGTTGCTACAGTCGCAGCGATTTTTTTCGCCGCTGCCGGCGTTACGGCCCCTTCGACTACGACTTTCACGACCTTGGTCACTCCCTCACCATCGCGACAGATCATGAGGGCTAACGCTTGCGCGGCCTCGGTTAAAAGACGTTCGAAAACGCCGTAGCAATGCGTACCCTGTTGAATCGTTCGATTCTTCGCGAGCCCATTGGCGAGACAGAGTACGGTATCGTTCGTGCTGGTATCACCGTCGACCGTAATGCAGTTGAATGACCGATCGGCCGCTGATTTCAGGGCACGTTGAAGGGCCGATGGAGCGATCGCCGCATCGGTCGTCAAATACGCAAGCATGGTTGCCATGTTCGGATGAATCATTCCTGATCCTTTTGCCATCCCCCCGATGGTGACGAGGCGACCACCAATTTTGGCCTGCACTGCAACAGTTTTTGGCCGCAGGTCGGTGGTCAAAATCGCCTGGGCGGCTTGATCGCCCCCCTGAACACTGAGATCTGAAATCATCGTCGGAACGGCTCTGATAATGCGCTCAACCGGCAGCGATCGACCTATGACGCCGGTTGATCCCACGAAGACTTGTTCCACAGGAACAACCAACTGCCGTGCAACAGCAGTTGCCATAGCTTTGGCATCTATTAATCCTTGTTTCCCCGTGCAGGCGTTGGCATTCCCGCTATTCACGATGATTGCTCGTCCACGATGAGATCGAAGATGACGTCGATCGAGGAGTACCGGTGCGGCCGCGACACAATTTTTGGTAAATACCCCGGCAACCGGTCCGCTGACTTCGGATACACAAAGGGCCAAATCAAGCAACTTGGATTTCTTGATTCCGCAATGAACACCGGCGGCTTGAAACCCTAGTGGTGCAGTGATCCCGATACGTTTGCGTCCCGCCATGATGTCTCAGTTTGGGTTGTGGTTGCGTGAGGTGATCCCTGAGGTCGTATGGTTACGGATAACTGGCTGGTGCTGTCAGGCCCGTCTCCTCGGCAATCCCAAGCATAAGGTTCATCGCCTGAATGGCTTGCCCAGCAGCCCCTTTGACAAGATTATCGACAGCCGCCACCGTCACAACCCACCCAGCTCGCGAATCAGCGTACACGCCGACATCACAGTAATTCGTCCCTTTGATGTAGCGTGGATTGGGGACCACATCCTCATGCAGCCGGACAAACCGCTCGCCTTTATAAAACTCTCGGTACAGATCTCGAAGATCGGGCAACGGCATCGTTCGGACAAGCTTGCAGTACGCTGTGCTCAAGATCCCCCGATTCATTGGGACCAGATGAGGGGTGAACGTCACAGTCACTGCATCAAGTTTCCCTATGAGCCCTGACAATTCCTGTTCGATTTCCGGCGTGTGACGATGTTGACCGATCTTATAGGGCTCCAACGACTCATGCGCCTCAGGGAAATGATAGGCAAGCGCCGGACTTCGTCCAGCACCGGACACACCGGATTTTGCGTCGATGACGATAGTCTCAGGTTGCACAAGCCCCCTGGAAAACAGTGGCGCCAATTGCAGGATGGCGGCCGTTGGATAACAGCCCGGTGAGGCGACTAATCGTGACTTCGCAATCGCGTTTCTGTGCAGTTCCGGTAGGCCATAGACGGCCTCCTGCAGGAGATGTGGGTGGGCGTGCGAAGTTTGATACCACTTTTCATACGCAGCGACCTGCTTCAATCGATAGTCCGCACTCAGATCAACGACCGGTTTATTTGCCTTCACACAGACCGCGACAGGATCCTGAGATTTCGTATGGGGAAGCGCCAGAAAAACGGCGTCGGCCCGCTCGGCCAACGCATCCGGTGCCAAGGCCTCGAACCGATGTTCGATCATTCCCTTGAGGCTTGGAAAGACGGATGCGATCGGCTGCCCGGCGGACTTTTCCGAGGTTACCGCCGCGATTGTGAAATAGGGGTGGGCAGCAGCAAGCCGAACAAGCTCTGCTCCGGCATATCCACTGGCCCCTGCTATCGCAACACGAAACTTCTTGTTCATCCTAAAAATCCTTTCAAAGCGATCCGGCACCACCCGTTGCGGACACAAAAAAGGGAAGGCCTGGAGCCTTCCCTTTCAAGTTCGTCGACTCCTTGACCTATCGCTTGGAGTATTGGAACCGTTTACGAGCTCCCTTCTGTCCGTATTTCTTGCGCTCTTTAACCCGTGAATCACGAGTCAATAACCCTTCCTTTTTCAGGGGGCCTCGTGTGGAGGGCGTCATCGTCACGAGCGCTCGAGCGATCGCATGGCGAAGCGCTCCAGCTTGTCCAGTCGGCCCGCCGCCATACACCGTGGCGCTGATCGAATACTTACCCATGACGCCAGCCATTTCGAGCGGGAGTTGAATGATTTGCCGGAGCGTCAATCGGGGGAAAGCCTGCTCCAAAGGCTTCTCATTCACTGTAATCTCACCAGCCGCTCCCGTTACCCAGGCTCTGGCGATTGCGCACTTTCTCCGACCTGTTGCGTACTGTGTCACCACTGCCATGCGATATGTCTCCTTCTGTTGGAAGCTGGTGTGCTCTTATAAAGAAATTGTTTCCGGACGTTGGGCCTGATGGGGATGGTTCGGGCCCACATAGACACGAAGCTTTCGCGCCATACCATTCCCAAGCGGCGTCTTAGGAAGCATCCCCTCAATCGCCTTGGTGAGGAGTTGAGTAGGGTCTTTTCGAAACAAATGTGCAGCGGTCGCGGTCTTCAGGCCTCCGGGGTAACCGGTGTGCCGCCGATAGAGTTTGGTCTCCATCTTCGTACCGGTCAGCCGAATCTTTTCCGCATTCACAATCACGACATGATCGCCCATATCAACGTTTGGGGTGAACGTGGGCCGATGCTTTCCCCTGAGTACACTCGCTACTCGTGCAGCCAAACGGCCTAAGGTTTTCCCGTCGGCATCCACCAGATGCCAGGATTCTTGTACCTGAGTCGGTTTTTCAACGTACGTCATCATCATCGTCATTTTCTCCACATCATCGATCACGCGCTCCCGCGTGTATTGAGGTTAGACTTCTTTAGTTTCCAACTTGGACAACCACGCATTCAGGTTTTGACCGCTCCGCCGTTTCCACACATCCTGCGTCACATAAATGGGCGCGTGACATCGGAGAGCCAATGCAATCGCGTCGCTCGGTCTGGCATCGATGGTTCGTCCAACTCCCTTATTTTCCAGGAATACCGTGGCATAGTACGTACTACCCTTGACATCCGTCAAGACTACACGCTCCGTTTTGATTCCGAAGTGCTCACCGAAACTCTTCACCAGATCATGACTCATCGGCCGTGGTGTGATGGCGGCATCCACCGCCCGTTTGATGGCTTCTCCTTCTGAGGCTCCGACCCATACCATGAAATGCTCTGCTCCACCATCCGAACGGGCGAGCACGATAATCCGTGTATCGGTATTCGAATCTTCGACGACTCGATCAACCGTGAGCTGGATCAAAGACTCCTTTTCTTGTGACGCAGGCATCTCTATCTAAGAATCCAATTTCCCAAAATCTTCAGGCTTCAGATTTTCCAGCCACTGATCGAGTTCCTCCGAGGTTTGCTTGCGAATCACAGATTCACTCGCAAAAATCGGAGCATGAGACCGGAGCGCAAGGGCAATGGCATCACTGGGGCGGGAGTCAACGGTGTATTCGGAATCCGCGTAGGTCAGATGTATTTTAGAGAAGTATGTGTTCTCGTTCAGATCGGTGATGACGACGCTGATGACCTTAGCATCAAACGCGTCCAGATACGATTTCATGAAATCATGTGTCATGGGGCGAGGAGGAGCCACATTCTCCAGAGCCAAACTGATCGAGCTCGCCTCAGATTTTCCAACCCAGATCGGCAACATCTCCGACTGCTCGTCGTCGCGCAGGATGACAATATACGCATTATTGTAGGGGTCAAACATAAGCCCCTTCACCTGCATCTGAGTGATCATCAATCCTCTCGGGCTCTCATGCGGAACACATAAGACAATGAATCAAAGTAGCACTTTTGAACACTTGAAGTCAACGAACCCCGCGACAAGAAAGGGGAAACCCGGGCATCACTTCCCGGCTCGATCTAGGAAGAAAATCGCCGGTCAGCTGTTAGGTGGACGGTAGTTCTCCGTGACCTTCGAGGAATCGACCTGTTCGCCCAACTTCAGAAAGGCTTTCATTTGCTTGCGAACCAGCTCTCGCCCACTCTCATCACCGAGATTCACTTGGTATTCATTGATGACCATCACCCGCATGCCTTCCCACTTCTTCCAGCAACCTGCGCAGACCTTACTTTTCACCTCGGCCTCAAGCTTGCCGAGAAAGAGGGGAGTTGTGATCGCTTCACCAGTTTGCCCGCATGTGACACAAGAAACTTCGGCCATATCTTATGAGACTCCTTTTTGCAATCTGATACCAAGTTAGAAAATCAGGCTCTCACGCGTTGGCCGGCATTTTAGCAGAGATCTTCCCATGAAGAAAAGGTCAGGATCTGACGCACATGATTCTACCACCCAGAGCCCGTGAGAGAGTCTGACATCGCGTGGTTACGATTCTGTCTCCCACCTAACGGACAATACATCGTTGACCTTGCCTCGACCATGGGACCCGGCTGACGAAGCAAGGCTCCTCGTGGCTCCGGTGGATTCTGGTGAAACTGTCGGTCCACGCGATCAATAGCGCCTCGCAATTTCGGTCGCTCTATTATCGGGTGGCGAAGAAACATGGGCGGAACACGGGGCGGGTCGCCGTGGCGCGGGCTATGTTGAAGATGATCTATGCGATGCTGACGAAGCAGGAAGCGTTTCGCCCGATGGCGACGGGAACCACCGGTTAGCGCCCTGAGATGATGGACGGCTAGCCTATGTGCTCAGCTAGGCCCGAGTGGCTGATGCGCGACCGATGTCCCATTATACATCCTGTGCCGTGAGCCCGCATAGGTGACTGACTCGTCGTCCATTGAAACGCAACGACCCGGAGCGCAGATGGTCGGGCTCGCCCCTTGACAGTTGTTTTCATAGGTGACTCTGTTTTTTCGACAACGAGGTCAGTATGGTTGACTGTCCAAAGGCTCCCAAGACCGATCTTTCCTTTGCAGGTTTCGAGCAAGTAAAGAACCCCGCCCTTCCGGGCGGGGCTTTTCGTGCGCCGGGCATGATGAGGAGCTCAGAGGTGGAAGTCCTCTGCGGGCCGTGGAGATCGGAACCGCGAGTCTAGGCCAGGGCGTCGAGAGCGATCTCGAGTCTGAAGGGAGCCGAGGGCAAAGTGAGGCGATGACGAACAGAAACCGGATAGGAGGCCGCCGTGTGCCGGGGAACCCGACGATGACCGGATACCCGATAATCGACCAGGGCAGCACGGTGGTAGATCCGGCGTGGCCTCAGGAAATCCACTCATCTTACCCCGGGAGATCTCTTGGAGTGTCAGGGGCCTCTCCCTGACCATCACGCTGGCAACAGCGTGGAAGGCTCCAGGAGAAGTCAGCCGCGGGCATAGTACTCTGCTCATGGGAAGAAGGCCCAAATCGTGAGGAGCAAGGAGGAGTGAAGACCGACTCGATGGTATGGAGTGGCAGCAACAGGGGGCGAGGCACCCCCACCACGGTCCCCATGGCGAGGGCAGCACCCAACCTGGGGGATGCGAGGTGCAACAAGTACCTGCGGCGAAGGTCCCTTCACCAGCCTTGGCGACCCAGTACCTGATGAACCAGGTGTGGAGTCAGACCAACCTGGCGCGCGCGTGTCAGCGCGTGCGAGCCAATGGCGGCGCGCCGGGCATCGATGGGATGTCCGTGGACGCATTGCCGGCTTGGTTAGCGGCCAATCAAGGGCTGCTGATCGAGCGGTTGCAACAGGGCACGCCCTATTCTCCGGCTAAGCGGGGCTGAGCGCTACGATTTTGCTTCGCGCCAAGCCCAACAGGCTCTGTTGGACTACTGATGTGAGCCGGACCAGCGTGCGTCGAGCATGCTGCACGACCTTCCCGACTATGTTGAATACCAAAAAGCGCAACCGCTTGGGCCGTGCATCGAACAAATCTCCGGGTAAGGCCAGCCGCTTCAACGCGCTGAGGAGATTGTCGGTCAGGATGTTGAGCCGGAACCAGGCGGCGTTCGCCCCAAACTTCCCGCTTGGCAAGGCAGTGGCTGCCAACTCATTCTTGAGCACGTGATGCGTGTGCTCCACCGTTCCCGCCTTCTGTCGATGCCAGCGGATCAGCCGGAGGGAGGGTGTAAGAATAACTGTGTAACTGGTTATCATGCCTCTTCAGTATAGGAGGGAGAGTTTGATGACCAAGTCAGACACAAAAACGGATGCGTTGCTCGATGACTTATTGCAGGGCTGTGAATC
>Ga0224510_10000102_pt1 | contig 72372 bp, 60 predicted proteins | sample SF_May12_sed_USG_FD_170161 | JGI IMG/M metagenome (GOLD analysis project Ga0224510, IMG submission 170161) | Sediment microbial communities from San Francisco Bay, California, United States - SF_May12_sed_USGS_4_1 | ecosystem: Environmental > Aquatic > Marine > Sediment | place: USA: California... | reverse complement strand
ACAAAGCGGCCATTTGGCCCGCCTTCGGCGTACTTGAAAAGCCTGCTTTTGGTTTTCTTTTTGCCCCTTCGGGACAAATTCGTGACTTTTTCGGCAGCCGCGTAGGGGAAAGGCTTTTCCCCTTTAAAAAAAGGACGACCTTCTTTTAAAGGGGAAATGTTTATTCGTTAGCTTTCTTTAAATCAGCCAGGTAGTCGGCGACAAGTTTTTCGTTGGCATAAAGTCCCTTTTCATCTTTTGCATATTCGGGCTTGATGCGTTCGAGAAAGTACATGTTGATCTTGCCCTTTCCCTTGGCCTCGATGTCGCCGCGGTCCTTAAAAATAAAATACTTGTTTACCAGGGTGTAGACGGTCGAAGAAACATTTACCTTGCCCGGTTCTCCCGCCGATTCCATGCGAGCGGCGATGTTTACCGAGTCGCCCCAGACGTCGTAGGTAAATTTCTTTTGCCCGATAACGCCGGCAATGATGGGCCCGGTGTGAATGCCCACTCGTAATTCCCAATTGTCCTCGTCGTCTTTCGATATCGACCCCATGTAGTTTTGAAATTCCAGGGCGGCCTGGCACATGTCGATGACATGTGTTTGATTGATCTCGGGAAATCCGCCGCCGCACATGTAGGCATCCCCGATGGTTTTTAATTTTTCAATATTGTATTTGCTTGAGATTTCGTCGAATTTCGTGAAAATTTCATCCAGACGTTTGAGCAATTCTCCCGGTTGCATGTAGCCCGCTTTTTGCGTAAAACCCTTGAAGTCGGTAAACATGATCGATGCGGACTTGTACAGTATGGGTTCGACGCGCCCCTGGTTTTTTAGTTCTGTGGCAATTTTTACCGGCAGAATGTTCAGCAACAGGTTTTCGCTTTTTTCCCTCTCGTTGGCAAGATCCCGGGTTCGTTCGACAACCCTTTGTTCGAGCAACTCATAGTGGCGCGCATTTTCAATGGAAATGGCCGCCTGGGCAGAAATCATCTTCAACATTTCAAGGCGCCCTTCGGTAAATACCCCGGTCGAGAGGTTGTTTTCGAGGTACACCAGGGCAATGATCTCCCCCTGCCGAATGATCGGCGAACACAGAACCGACTTTGGTTTTTTTGTCTTGATGTATTCGTCGCCTTGAAATCGGCGGTCTTCTCTTGCGTCGTCGAGTAAAACGGCCTGGGAGGTTCGGGCAACGTATTGAACCAGCGACACGGGGGCTTTTTGGCTTCCTTCCAGCGGGGTATTTTTTAACATCTTTACCGTCGCGTCGTTTATGGAGCTTTCGGCTTCGACGAAAAATTTGCCTTCGGTTAACGAAATAAAACAACCGCTTTCGGCGCCCGCATTTTCGACAATGATCTGCATCAGCTTTTCAAGAAGCGAGTTTAGTTTGATTTCACCGGAGATGACCTGGGTTGATTTTACCACCGTATCGATGTCGAGGAAGGATTTTGTAGAACTTGTCGACGCGGTTTTCCCGTGCGTTATGGTGCCGATGATCGTGGCCTCGTTGGCAACCCTCGTCGTGCCGTGATCGACAACCTGGGTTGAAACCGCGGTTTTTATGATTTCGGGAAATTCCAGGGCAATTTTTGCCGCGATGGCACTGGCTCCCCAGCTTTGATAACCCTGCATGGCTTCGGTTAAGTAGGGGTAGGCCAGCCGCGTTGTTTTCCTGGCCAGGAATCGTCCGGCCAGTTCGTTGGAAAGCGCCCTTTTTTGAAAGAATCCGTTTTTGGCGGCCGAATGGGCGGCTTTTTCATAAAGATCAATCGCCTTCCATTCGTCGCCGGTATGGGATTCCAGTTCGGCTTCGATGAGTAAAACCTGGTGTTCAAAATTCTGCGGATTATTTTTTGACCATTTGTTGATTTTTTTGTGAATATTTTGCATATTCTTGAGATGCTTTTTTTCTTTTGTCTGTGAGAAAACCGCAGAGGAAATCAGGGCATAAAGAAAGAAATGCTCTACGGTATGTAGCATCGCGATGGAGTATTTTAGATACTTTTCGGATTGTTTGGCAACCGCCAGGGCCTCGGCGTACTTTCCCCACAGGAACAAGGTCAACATTTTGTTTACATAGTAGAAGTGGGTAAAGTGCAGGGAATTAAACGTGTTGATCGTTTTGATAAATTCTTCTTCGTTGTGATCATCGTGAGAATACGACTCGGGGCTCAGGGTTTCGCCGCGAAGGTTTTTTATCGAGCTCAGGGTCGCCTGGATCGCCCCGTAGGCTTCGACGCTGTTAATACGGCTCATTAACTTTTGAAAATTAACGCCGAGGGTCTCCACTTCGTTTAAATAGACCCCTCTTAAGAACTGGCTCATAACGGTGGTGCAGGCGGCGCAGGAAACGTGAAAGAAATCCCCGACTTGAAGGCCGTTGTCATAGGCTGCCTGGTAGTAGGTTTCTGTTTCTTTTGCGGGGCGCATCCAGACGTTTGTGAAGTAGGCCGAGACAAAATTGACCTCGCTTTTCTGGTTTAGGTTGTTAAATTTTTCGTTCATGGCCAGGGCAAGGCGACCAAACTCATAGCCTGTTTTTCGATTGCCCAGGACGCCGCCAAGAAAGATGCCTCCAAAAACCACGTAGGGAACGGCATTGTCTTCGATGTTCCCATAGGTCAGGCTCAGGTTCACCGCCTTGATGGCATTGTGAATACAAAGCTCGGGACGAATCTGGAAGGCTGCCTTTAACAAGGCCGCAATAAGCCGCATGGCGGTGCGTTTTTCCGGGTCCTGGCACATGGGCAGGTTGATCAAATCTTCAATCTTCTTGCCGCGCATTTTAATTTTCGATTTAATCAGGTCTTTGAGAAAAAGCGGCGGAACAAAGCCCGGGGGCAGGCTTACCCCGTAAAGTTTAACGGCCTTTCTTCCCGCCTGGTAGGCTTCCTTAAAATTGCCGGTGTTCGTATGAAAGTGGATTATTTTTTCGTAAACTTTTGCTTTGTCATCGCGGTTTGTGGCAAGCTTCAGGGCCTCTTTGAAAAGTTTTTCGGCAAGTTCCTTGTTGCCACAGAGGTACTGGGTTTCGGCCAGTTCGCTTGTTAATTCAAACCGGAAACCGGCGTCTACCGGTTGGTTTGTTTTATTTGTCAATTCCTGGGCGGTGGTGAAGTACTTTAACGCGGGTTGGTAGGCGACGGATTCTTTGGCCTTCATTGCGGCTTTAAAATTCAACCGGGCCAGCCTGGCAAGGAGGTCGTCGTCGGAAATCAGGTCTATTGCATGATTCAGTTGTTCGACGATATCGAACAATGTATCGTGGATATTTTCTTTGTCGGCGTTTTCAAGCAACCTGGTTCCTATTTTCTGGTGGGTTTTTTTTCGTTCCTGTTCGGAAAGCATGTCGTAGGCGGCCTGCTGTACCCTGTCGTGTAAAAAACGATAGTTAATTTTTAACGTCTCTTTTGACTCGTCTGACTCCTCTTCCTCTATGTCGGCCAGGTACTTGTAGTCGTCCCCGATGGGCAGAATCAGCTCGTTTTTAAGGGCGTGGTTCAGGCTTTCTATCAAAACCTTTTCGGATAAATTGCAGATATGACAAAGCTGTTGTAACTCAAAAACATTCCCGATACAAGAGGCGATTTTCAAATGATTTTGAGTCTCTGCGGGGAGTTTCTGAATATTTTGGATCATCAGGTCGATGACGTTGTTACTCATCGACATTTGGCTGATTTTATCGAGGTTCCAGTTCCATTTTGACGTTTGATAATCAAAAAAGGCAAGTTTTTCTTCATTAATGTTTTTTAGCAGTTGGTTGATGAAAAACGGGTTTCCGTTGGTTTTTTTGAAAATCAAATTGCCGAGGTCTTCGGCCTTTTTCTTTTCACAGAGAAACGTATCGGCAATGATTTCGGTAACGATGTCTTCTGCCAGGGGTTTTAGTACAAGCCTGTTTACCTTTACCTTTTCTTTTTTAATTCGTTCCAGGGCAAGATTTAAGGGGTGCGAGCCGTCGACTTCGTTATCCCTGAAGGCGCCGAGGAAAAATAAATACCTGGTTTCAGAGTCAGTCGCCAATAGCTCGATCATGGAAATGGAGGCGGCGTCCGCCCATTGCAGGTCGTCGATAAAAATGGATAGCGGGTGTTCTTTTTTAGCAAAAACCTGAATGAACTTTCGAAGGTAAAGGTTGAACCTGTTCTGGGCCTCCTGAACCCCGATTGCGGGAGCCGCCGGCTGCGGGCCGATAATCAGGGTAAGTTCCGGGATAACATCGACGATAACCTGGGCGTTGGAGTCAAGGGCAACTAAGATTTTATTTTTCCATCTTCTGATAGACTCGTCGGATTCTGTCAGAATCTGTCGAATTAAATCTTCAAAGGCCGAGATCAGGGACGAATAGGGTATGTTTTTTTTGTACTGGTCAAATTTCCCGGTAATGAAGTAACCGCGGTTTTCCGTCATCGGCTTGTGCAGTTCGTTGATCAGGGCCGATTTACCTACGCCGGAATACCCTTCAATCATCATGAGTTCGCTTTTCCCGGAGCAAACCTTTTGATAGGTCTCCAGCAGGATTTTGATCTCGGACTCGCGGCCGTAGAGTTTTGCCGGTATCTGGAACTTATCCCCGATATCCATTTGAGCAATTTTGAAATTATCCAGTTCTTTTTTATTGTCCAGAAGGGTTTCAATTTTTTGAAAATCGGCCCTGATGGCATGCGCCGACTTGTAACGGTCTTCCGGGTTTTTAGCGATCATCTTGTCGATTACATCCGAGATTGCCCGGGGAATGGTATTATCTTTTTCGCACAACGGTTGCGCCGCTTTGGCGATATGCATGTGAACAAGCTCCATGTTGTCGCCGGCATCGAAGGGCCGTTGACCGGAAAACAGTTCATATAAAGATATTCCCAGAGAGTAAATATCCGATTGCCTGGTTACGGGGCGGTTTACCCTCCCGGTTTGTTCCGGGGCGATGTAGGCCAGGGTGCCTTCCAACTGGTCGGGGTTTTTCAACTGCTGGTTTTCATTCGTAAGCTTTGTCGATAACTCGAAGTCGATTAACTTGATAACGCCGGTTTCCGGGTTGATTAAGATGTTGTTGGGGTTGATGTCTTTATGAATGATTCCCTTGTCGTGAATCTCGCCAAGAATTCCCGCGATAACCTGGGAGATTTTTATTTTGGATTTAATATTTATTTTTTTTGTCAATACGGCGCTCTTAAGCGAGAAACCGCCGAAATCTTCCATAACAATGACCGGCAGGTTTTCAATTTCCAGGTAGTCGTAGAACTTTATTACGCCATTGATGTTGATATCTTTCAAAAGATTGTATTCGTGCTTAAAGCGGCCTATTTCTACGGTAGTCGGGTACTTGGTATTGTTTACCCTCAATACCACGGGGGATTTGTCCGAAAGTCTTGCAGCCCGTATAACGGATGATCGTTTGCCTGTATATATGGTTTCTTTTATTTCGTACCCGGGTATCTGCATAAAGACCTCTTCTTGTGTAAGATTTTAAATTAACGTGAAACGATGAATTATAATTGCTTTGTATTTTATAATTAGACCTTGGAAGGTAAAAATCGATTTTCTGGCTTGTCAAATCAAAAAATGATATTCTAATTTTCATATATTCCAGCTCATAACGTCCCGGCTTTTGGACTTTTATTGTCGCCGTCGGGTGGGTATAAAAACCTTGACATCGTTATAAGCCTTCAAGTCACATCGTCGTGGGTATCATAGACCCCAACTTCGCATAGGCGCAAAAGGATTACCATGCACAAGATTCAGGTTGTTATCTTTCTCGGAATTGTTTTTACCTTGTACGGGCTGATTTACTATTATTTTTATCGGCGGTTTATTAAACCTCTGGGGCTGGGGAAAACTTCTTTGAGGCTGGCCGCTGCGGGGCTTTTTGTATTCATGTATTCTTCGTTCATTCCATTCTTTATGATTCGTTTTCGCAAAGAAGAGGTTGGACCGCTGGCATGGATTGCCTGGCTGATCTTTGGTTTTATTTTCACGCTTTTCCCGGTTTTGACCGGAAAAGATATTCTGGCCGGTATTGTACATATATTTAAAAAAAAATTTCGCAAGTTGTTTTCTTCCGGGGAAAAAACGCAGGCCGCGGTTGAGGACGTTAGCCGCCGTGATTTTCTGTTGAAAACCAATTATGCGGCGCTGGGCCTTTCTGTCATGCTGACCGGCTTCGGGGTGGTACAGGCCAGGCGCCCGCCACAGGTTCGTCGGGTCTCGATTGGCATTTCGGATTTGCCAGAGCGCCTGGCGGGTTTGAAGATCGCCCAGGTTTCGGATATACATATCGGGCTTCTTCTCGATGGTAAATATCTTGCCGACATCGTGGCCCGGGTAAACGAACTTCGCCCCGACATCGTCGTCATTACCGGCGATCTTGTCGACGGAACGGTTTCACAATTAAAAAACGACATGGCCTGCCTGGCAAATCTCGCCCCGGTCTATGGCAGCTACTTTGTCACCGGAAACCACGAATACTATTCCGGCGTCGAGCAATGGCTGCCCGAAATCGAAAGGCTCGGCGTAAAGGTGCTTCTTAACAGTCATGACGTGATACGCTATAATAATTCGGGTCGGGGAAAAAAACCGGGAAAGGCAGGCGAAAAATTCGGGAAGCAAAACCTGGTTATTGCCGGGGTGCCCGATCACCGGGCAGGCCCCGTCGCGGGGCACCCCTATGATCCCCAGAAGGCCGTAGAGGGAACGCGCCCGGAAGATTTTAAAATACTTTTGGCTCACCAGCCCGTGGCTATAGACCAGTCGCTTGCCGCCGGTTTTCACCTGCAACTTTCGGGGCATACCCATGGCGGGCAGTTTTTCCCGTACAACCTGGGCGTGTCTCTTTTTTTCCGCTACAGCGCGGGGCTGTATCGCCATGTCGGCCCTGATAACAAATCCATGTGGGTTTATGTAAACCGCGGCACGGGATACTGGGGCCCGCCCATGAGAAGCCTCAGGGGGAGCGAGATCACTCTTTTAACTCTCGAGTAGCTCTCAAGAAATGGCCCTGAGTTGGGTAAGGACCATAAAAAGAAGTCATAATTTTGTGGAAAAAGTAGTCGATTTCAGGCATATTTAGTAACATGAAAGTATGCGAACGACATTGGAGATTCCCATGGATATTTTTAATGAAGCCAAAGCCCTGATGCATTTTAAATCGAAGACCGATGTCATGGTACATGCTTTAAAAGAATACATTCGCCGTAAAAAACTCGACGAATTAACCGAAATACAAGAGCCGATTGAATTGAACATCGATATCGGCAAACAACGGCGTCGGCCGTGATCGTCGTTGACACATCGGTCTGGGTCGACTACTTTCGAAAGTCGAACCCGGCTTTGACCCAGGAACTCAATCGACTGATCCTTTCTGATCGTGTATTGATGCCCATCATGGTAAAGCTTGAAATCTTCACCGGCCTGTCGAAGGCCAACTTCAAGAAAATAAAAACCCACCTGGACGCCTTTCCCGAAATTTCGCCGACCGAGGCAACCTGGCAAAGTGTGGCCAAGGCCATTGAAATTGCCCTGAGCCACGGAAAACGATTTTCGATCGCCGACCTCGTTATCGGGGTATTGGCCGCCGAACACCGTGCCGTGGTATGGAGTCTCGACGGCGATTTTAAAGAGATGAGCCGGCTCAAGCTGGTTTCCCTTAAGCGCTGATTTGTCCCTGGGATCCCGCGTTTGGGTAAAACCCCAGGGGGGTGCCGGAAAAGGGGTGTCTGAAAAGGTAAAAAAGCGGCCTTTCAGGCCTGTTTTTGGTTTTATAATTAAAAATATTTTACGAAAAAATGTCATTTCAGACACCCCTTTGCAGGCAGGGGGTGCGGGCAATCTACACACCGGTGAATTTTCATAGCCCCCCCTTTTTATTTTATAACTTATTATTTACTTGACACCCTTTAAAACTTTCAAAAAAATTATGCCAATTATGGCAGATGAACAAATTCAAAAGTTGACCGCGGCTCTGTACAGCCAGGGGGTTGAAAAGGGCGAGCAAAAGGCCGCCGAAATCATCGCCGATGCCGAAGCCCGGGCGGCCAGGCTCATTGCCGATGCCCGCGCCAATGCCGATAAAATTATCCGGGAGGCCAGGGAGCAGGCCGACACCTACAGGCAGCACGTTGAAACCGAAACCCGGATTGCCGCCAAAGAAATTATTCACGACTTTCACCAGACCGTGATCGACATGATCATTGCCCACGCCATCGACGAAAAGGTTGTCTCAGACCTTGCGGTTGCCGAAAACCTTTCGCACTGGATCGCGAAAATTGTCGAGAACTGGCGATGCGACGCCAAAGAGCAGCCCTCGTTGAATATCCTTCTTTCGGAAAAAGATCTCCAGGGGTTTAACCGCTGGTTTGAGAAAGAGGTCTCGGAGGTCCTGCGCAACAAGGTCACGGTTCAATCGTCCGATGCCGTCAAGGGCGGCTTTCAGATTGTTCCCAAAGACGGCTCGTATAAAATCGACATGGGCGTCGAGTCTTTCCAGGAGCTCTTTCGGCACTACCTCAAGGCCCGAACCAGGAAGCTCTTGTTTGGCGAAGTCGTCTAACTTATGAGTTCAAATTATTATTACATTTATTCTTCGCTGCCCGACATCTTTTTCGATGAAAAAGACGACAAAAAGGACTACCGGGAATTTTCCCGGGTGTTTGACGAGGTTCGGGAATCGTTGTCGGATCCCGATCGCGAGGCCCTTCGGTATGTCCGATACCCCATTGACAATGCAAATTTAATTGTCCTTCTTGAGGGGGCATCCGACGCCGAAAGGAAATTTTTACCGGGGGGCAATTATTCCCTTGACGAACTCAAATACGAGATGCGCGCCCTGGATACGATTCCCGCCTACATGGTGTTATTTCTCGAAAATTTCAATCGTCTGCAGGTTCCCTTTGGCAGTACCAACCATGTCGACCACCTCAACGAAAATTTTTACGGCGAAGTTTTAAACCTTCCCGAGTCGGGGCGGGGCTTTGGCCTGGCGTCTCACGAGGGCGACCCCGAGCCGTCGTATGGCCGCCACCGTGAAACCTTTGACGCCTCGTTAATCAAACGCTGGTATATTTTTGAGCGGGACCTCAACAACGTTCTTACCGCCATCGAATGCCAGAAGCACAACGAGCCTATTGAAAAAAGGGAATCGGTGAGGGTCGACCAGAAAATGGGCCAGCACCTGTTGGGCGACTACGAGACCACCCAGGCTCTGCGCCAAAGCAAGTCGTATGACTTTTCGCTTTCGGGAAAGTTCTGGTGGATGGACCGGGTGTTAAATTTAAACTCCGAGAGTATGTTGTCGTATGAAAAGGCATTGATCGCCCTGCGGCTTGAGGTCCTCCAGGGGCTTGCCGGCAGCGACGATTTTACCTTGAATGCCTTGCTGGCCTATTTTATTCAGTTGCAGATTTTAATCCGCTGGAGCTCGCTTGACGAGACAGCCGGTAGAAATTTCATTGATACACTTTCACAAAAAGTCGGGAATTATATTTTATGAAAACCACGGGTAAAATTACGGGTATTGTTTCAAACCTCGTCACGATTCGGGCAGACGGCCCGGTCGTGCAAAATGAAATTTGTTTTATCTTGTTTGGCGGCCTTCGCCTTTTGTCGGAAGTGATCCGCATCGACAACGATCGGGTCTATGCCCAGGTCTTTGAAAGCACCCGCGGGCTCAAGACCGGCACCGAGGTTGAATTTACCGGCAAGATGCTTGAGGTCGAACTCGGGCCGGGTATGTTGACGAAGGTTTACGACGGTCTGCAAAGCGACCTCTATGGTATGGAGGGACTTTTTATCACCCGCGGTCAGCGAAGCCCCGCCCTTGATCTTGACCGGGCCTGGAAATTTAAACCCCTGGCCGTGGTCGATACCGAAGTTTCCGCCGGGGACTGGCTCGGCGAGGTCCAGGAAGGATGGATCAGCCACAAGATCATGGTTCCGTTTCATTTTAAGAATAATTTCAAAATCAAAAGTATTGTCGCCGAGGGAGATTACCGGGTAAACGACACCATCGCGGTGGTTACCGGGCAAGACGGGCAGGAGTTTCCCCTTTCCATGGTTTTTTCATGGCCGGTGAAAAGGCCCGTAAACGTACATATAGAAAAAATCAGGCCGTATAAAATTCTCGAAACCGGCATTCGCGTCATGGATATTTTCAACCCCATGATGGAAGGCGGAACCGGGTTTATTCCGGGTCCCTTCGGCTGCGGTAAAACCGTTTTGCAGCATACGATTTCAAAGCATGCCGACGCCGACCTGATCGTGGTCGTGGCCTGCGGCGAGCGGGCCAACGAGGTGGTTGAACTTTTTACCGAGTTTCCCAATCTCGACGACCCGCGAACGGGTCGAAAACTGATGGAGCGAACCATCATCATTTGCAATACCTCGAACATGCCGGTGGCCGCGCGCGAGGCGTCGGTTTATACGGGTATGACCATTGCCGAATATTACCGGGCCATGGGTTTGAAAGTACTGATCCTGGCCGACTCGACGTCGCGTTGGGCGCAGGCTCTTCGCGAGATGTCAAATCGAATGGAGGAATTGCCCGGCCCCGACGCCTACCCGATGGATCTTTCGGCGATCGTCGCCAACTTCTATGCCCGGGCCGGTTTTACCTGGTTGAAAAATCACAAGAGCGGGTCGGTGACGTTTATCGGTACTGTAAGCCCCGCCGGGGGAAACTTCAAGGAGCCGGTTACCGAGGCGACTCGGAAAGTGGCCCGGGCCTTTTACGCCCTTTCGCAAAACCGGGCCGACAGCAAGCGTTACCCGGCAATTGACCCGATTGAGAGTTATTCGAAATACCTGGAATACGACGAGGTCAGGCAGGAGCTCAACAGGATCTTTGACGTTCAGTGGACCTCAAAGGTGAGCCATTTGATGAATATCCTGGTCAGGGGAAAGGACATCAAGGACCAGATCGGGATTCTGGGCGACGACGGGGTACCGGTAGAATACCACGAGACCTTCTGGAAATCCGAGGTGATCGACTTTATATTGCTTCAGCAGGACAGTTTTGACAAGGTAGACGCCAGCACGCCGCTGGTTCGCCAGAAGTACATGGTAGACCTGTTGTTGTCGATCGTCGAAAAAGAATATCATTTTGATCATTTTGAGAAAATCAGCGAGTATTTTAAAAAGATGATCAACATCTTAAAACAGTTGAACTATGCGCCTTTTGAACAGGCCGATTTTAAGGCCCATGAGACAAAGCTTCACGAATTGGTCGCCGAAAGAAATTAAAAAGAAAAGAAATTAAAAAGAGAAAATAATAAAAAAATTAAACACCATGAAAGCAAAAGCATTTCAAAAAGTATTTTCGAAAATTGAAAACATAACCAGGGCAACGTGCGAAGTCAGGGCGGATAACGTCGGAATCGAGGAGCTCTGTTACGTGCATGATCGCCCGGCCCAGGTGGTAAAAATCAGCGGCGACAAGGTTACCCTGCAGGTTTTCCAGGGAACCGACGGCCTGTCTACCCAGTCTGAAATTATTTTTACCGGTAAACCGCCCTTTCTTACCGTCGGCGAAGAGTTGAAGGGCCGTTACCTCAACGCCTACGGTCACCCGATCGACGGCGGCCCGGAAATTGACGGTATCGAGGTTGAAATTGGCGGGCCCTCGATAAACCCTGTGCAGCGTCATCAACCCTCAGAGGTGATTTTTACGGGGCTTCCGGGGATTGATTTAAACAACACAATTGTCTCCGGGCAGAAGATTCCTTTTTTTGCGGACCCCGACCAGCCCTACAACATGATCATGGCCCAGGTCGCCCTGAAGGCTGAAAGCGATTTGATCATTCTCGGCGGCATCGGGTTGTCAAATGACGACTATTTGTATTTTAAAAATCTATTCGACAATTCCAGCTCGCAGGAACGAATCATCAGCTTTATCAATACGACCGAGAATCCCCCGGTGGAGCGGTTGTTGATCCCGGACATGTGTCTTACCGCGGCGGAACATTTTGCGGTAAACAAAGGGGAGAAGGTGCTGGTGCTGTTGAGCGACATGACGTTATACGCCGACGCATTGAGTATTGTGTCAAACCGGATGGACCAGATACCGTCGAAGGATTCGATGCCGGGTTCTCTTTACAGCGACCTGGCGCGAATCTACGAGAAGGCCGTGCAGTTGCCCAACGGGGGTTCGATCACGCTGATTGCCGTGACGACCCTCAGCGGCGGCGACATTACCCATGCGATCCCCGATAACACCGGGTATATCACAGAAGGGCAGCTTTTTTTAAAGCGGGACTCCGAGGTAAACAAGATCATCGTCGACCCGTTTCGATCGCTGTCGAGACTTCGCCAGCTGGTGATCAGTAAGAAAACCCGCGAGGACCATTCCCAGGTCATGAATGCCTGTATCAGGCTTTACGCCGATGCGGCCTACGCGCACACAAAAAAAGAAAACGGCTTTGACCTGACCGACTACGATACCCGGAGCCTGAATTTTGCCGCCGATTATTCCAAAGAAATTCTTGCCGTTGACGTTTCCAGCCAGATGAACCAGATCCTGGATACCGCCTGGAACCTGCTTTCGCGTTACTTCAGCCGCGAAGAAGTCGCCATTAAAAACGAATTTGTCGAGAAATACTGGCCGAAAAAATAACCCTGAATTTCTATATGGAATTTTTTTGGCCGTTTTGGGGTTGGCGCCGTGTCTACTCCAATTGTTCCGCTATCGCATAATAAATTTGACCTCAAACGTCGTGGCAGGTTTGTTTAATATTTTACTTACGGTTTTGGAAAGTTCTTATCAAAATCTCTTGGATGAAAATATCCTTTTATACAATTCGGATTTCTAATGCATACTTGAATATGATTCTTTTCCCTGAAACCCGAATTTTCATATAGCTCTTTCCCTTCTAAAAATACAGCTCTAACGGAATCGTATTGTCTTTTATCAGAATGTTTTTTATTTAACCCATGCAATGTTTCAATCACGGCCAAATCCAGGTGTCTTAAAAGTAAATCTCCTTCATCTTTCATAGGATTAATATTCTGTGGCATTCCTTCCAAATTACCATTGGCCTTTTTATAAATTTCTAAAAAAGAATGATAGGCTTCTTTTACAATCTGTAAGTTTTTATATTCTAATAAATTTAAACAATGTCCCGGATCGATTATGGCGCCAATTACTGCGGGTTTATTAATTATACTTCGGACCTTGCGCTTGCTTTTCTTTATGTGCGTTGCATACTCAAGCGCTCTCGATGGATCATTTTCCAAAAAGTAAATTCCATGGCCAAGCCAATCATAATCGTTTTCACTTTGCGTTAATTTAGCATTATTTGAAATTACCTTTTCGGCAACGCTTTCATCACAACCATGAAAGCCAAATATTAAATTCGGAACTGTACTATACATACAGTTTATTTATAGTTTTTTGTCAGATTTCCTCTATCGTCTAATATCCCGATGGATTTTAAAAAATTGAGAGCTGTTACTTGTGATTTGAGTTCTTTTTGTGTGTAGTTATGAATTCGCCCGATATATGAACGATTATCATCAAATTTTTCTTTTTTCAGGGTGCTATTCGTAGCGGCCTTTTCCATTTGAAATATCCTTGACATTAATGTATTAAGAATACATCATATGTCAAGGATATTTCAGTGTTTATTTCGGCAACTTCAGAGCCTGTGCGCTTTCAGCGTACCTGTTGGCCCGCTTTCAGCGTACCTATTGGCCACTTTTTGATCGCATTGAACTTTCTCATCTTACTCAGAAAGCAGGTTGGCGCACAGGCTCTGAAGTTCATTATACTGTGTAAATAAGAACCAGTCCTTGCGCTAATCTATCCGATGGGTTTCGGAAATTTCGTCGATTGCCGAGGTGGCCAGTTTGAGATCCTTTAAAATTCCGTCTTCGATATTGTAGATCCAGCCGTGAATGGTCAGGGAATGCCCCGCCTTCCAGGCATTTTGAATGATGCTGGTGTGGCAGACGTTGGCGACCTGTTCCATGATATTCAATTCGCAGAGGAGGTTTTCCTTGCGGGGGTCGTTGTCGGCGAATTTGTCAATCTCGTGCTGGTGAAGGCGGTAGACGTCTTTGATGTGCCGCAGCCAGTTGTCCAACAGGCCGTAATCTTTGTTGCCAAGGGCCGCCTTGATGCCCCCGCAGCCGTAATGACCGCAAACGATGATGTGGCTTACCTTGAGGATTTCGACGGCATAGTGAATTACCGAAAGGGCGTTGAGATCGGTGTGAACGACAACGTTGGCGACATTTCTGTGAACAAAAATTTCGCCAGGCAAAACCCCGACGATCTCGTTGGCCGGAACCCGGCTGTCGGAGCAGCCGATCCAGAGGTAGCGGGGCGACTGCTGGCGGGAAAGTTTGAGAAAAAAATCCGGGTCGGATTGTTTCACTTTTTCGGCCCACCGGCGGTTGCCTTCGAAAAGCTTTTTTAAGTTGTAATCACGTTCTTCCATCGGTTCCTCCTTGTTTTTATGGTACTTTTATGGCGCCGTCTCGTGGCAGAAAGTTTCGACCGCTTCCAGGGTATTGGCGCAGACGACGTTGTGTATTTCCTTGTGGTTGGCGCAGGTATGGGCCAACCAGCGGGGAGTATTTATATTCGGGTTTTTCTCCTGTTTGACGATTTCATCGCAAGGTTCTGTCGATTTTTTCGTAATCAGAAGACATTTCTGTAAAAACAATTTGTTGGTAACCCGTGATTTCAGGTCGGCGATGTCGGCGGTTTGAAGGCGGCGCAGGGATTCTTCCACGCAGTCGCGGGTATTTCGGTTTGGGGCAAAGTCGGCGGCTTCTTTTTCGGCAACCTGTACCAGCTCTCCGGGTTCGGGAACCTGCTGATGCGCCAGCCGGTAGATATAGGCGGCCCCCGCCATCGCGGTCAGAACAAGGGCCGCAAAGATGACGAGGTATATTTTAAATTCTTTTTGAAGCGTTTTCTGTATCATGGGTTTATCCTGTGAAGGCATTGAAGCGGTCGCCGGTTTGTACACGGTAACCGTTGACAAATTCTTTGACGGTCAACTTTTTCTTGCCCTCGGGTTGTATAAATTTTATGGGAATATTGTGGCTGTCATTGCAGGCGACCCAGAGCAGGTCGTCGGTAATTTGCGAAATGCTTCCCGGCGGTTTTTCGCCGCCGGACGTTTTCAGTATTGTCGCTTTGTCGACCGAGAGGTCGACAAAGAGTTTGCACTTTCGGTTGTTGTAGAAGCTGTACAGCCCCCCTCGATTGGCCATGGCCCTGGCCAGGTTTCGAATCTTCAGATAGGGTAAAAACCAGTCGACCTTGCCCATCTCGGGGTCGATTTTACCGCAGTGGGTGGCCTCGTCGTCGTTCTGGGGCATACCCGAAAGCTCGCCCCGGGCATATTTGCCGATGACTTCGGGGGCAAACCTGACCAGCTCTGTGATAAGCCGCTCCAGGAGAGAGGAAAAATCGTCTTCCCATTTGACCTCAACCTCGTGGGTATAATAGATATCGCCGGCGTCGAGTTTTTCGACCATCTTTTGCATGGTCCAGCCGGTTTTTTCGTCGCCCTCAAGCAGGGCCTGTTCGATCGGCGAGGCCCCCCGGAATCGCGGCAAGAGGCTTGCGTGAAAGTTTAACGAGCCATGCCGGGGCAGGGCAAAGAATCGCTCGGGAATAATTTTTCCATAGGCAAAGACGATGTTGACGTCGACGTCAAACTGGGCCAGTTGTTTATAAAGGTCGTCGGAGTTTTTTTTGAGAGATTTGGGCGTGAAAACGGGTATGTTAAATTCGTTGGCTTTTTTTTTTACCGCGGTGGGTTCGTCCTGGCGGCCCCGGTATGATCGTGGTTTGTCCTCCTGGGTAACAACGAACTCAATCTCGATTTCGGGGGTTTTAACCAGTCGTTCGAGCAAGACGGCGGAGATTTCCGGGGAGCCCCAGAAGGAAACCCGGGTCATTCTCAGGCAAGGTCCTCGCCGGTGAGCTGCTCTTCAAGTTCGTCGGCCTTGGCGGCGACATAGAGAAGCGACTTGATGAATCGTTGCGGGTCGAGGTCTTTGAGAAAGGTCGCCTGGTGCATGATGAGGGAGTCGTCGTCCATGAGGGCGATGGCGCCGTAGGTCAGGGTAGTGTTCAGCAAGAGGGCTTCGCGAAACATTTCGGGCGACGGGTCGGTTAGCTTGCAGATGACAGAATAGTAGTTGATCATTGGGTCGTCCTGGTCGTCCTTTTCAAACGAAACCTGGACACGCTGGTGGCGCCCCCCCTCGAATTCGACATTGGCCGAGTATTCCCCGTCGTCTTCTTTTTTAAAGGGAATGTGAAATTCCGATGCCACAGCGTTTATAAAACCGTCAAATATTTCAAGCATACTAAGGAAGGTTGATAAATTTGATACGCAGTCAAGATTTTTTTACTGATGGATTTATTTAATGGACTGAATTGTGTCTGATAGCGCTTTTTACCGGTCGGGTTGTTTGTTGGCTACGTGCAGGGAAATATACGGGAGCGCTGAGGAATATTTCCATACACGCAGCTCGTCCGATTTTAATAATATTTAAAGATTTCCTATCAAGGAATCAATTTTATCCCATATCATTTTGCACGGAACATAGAAGTTTTTATCCGTAACAATGATTGACAATGTAGAAGTTTGGCTTACCCAGGATCCCCTCAGTTTTACTCCATTACTATTGGTGTTGACATCCCATGGATTGTTTCCCGTAATTGTTGCTCCGCTTTTTCTTAACGCTTCAAGAATAATATTGATTTTTTTTTGGTCAATATTTCCGTATGAATGGATTCCACATTTACCGTCGCTCATTTTTGTTTTCCCTTTCGTATTTTGTTTAATTGGATTTGGTGATTTCATCACCAGTAACTATATCATACAAAAGGTGTGCAAAGTCAATGCTTAAAAAAATAAAAATACATTTAAAATCATTTAGTACCTAAATTTATAATTGGATAATCGCTGGACCTTAAATAAGCTATAAGTTTGTAGATTTCGCTTTGAATTGAATCGATGGAGAAAATACATCTTGATTTATCGTGATAATATTAAAACCCCTTTCCTGGCCCTTTCCTGGTAAAGGGGAAATATATTGACGGTTTATACGTAATGATTCAAATACGAACACAATTCGATGTTCGTCTCAGTGATGCTCATCGTATAACGGGTATAAAATAACTTCTTCTTTGCGGATTCGGTCGGAGAGGGCGGCCAGCAACCGGCCGATGTCTTTAAAGAAATCCATGCCGCTGCTTTCGTGGCTGTACTTGTCGAAAAAACTCAGGGCGCTCTGGCTGATCAATTCCATTTCGTGGGTGAAGGTATCTACGGTCTTTTTTATAACGGGGTCGGTCTCGGCAAGTTTGTACAGCCTGGGGTAGAGTTCCTGGTCTTCTTTCTTGAGGTGCCCCAGCAGGTCGTCTTTTATGGAGATCAAGAGTTGTTTGCCCTCGGCGCTGCTGATCCCGATATTTTTTACCTGGTTGATTTTTGCCCCTAACAGGACATGATCGTTCTTTAAATTGGCTATGAGGTTTTCCATTTGGCTAAATACGGTAATGCCGTATTCGTTTTGTCAAGTACATTATAGGTGTCCGCTGAACGAACGGGTTTGTTGGTGGTATGATTTCAGGATTTTTGCAGGGCAAGTCGCGACAACCCCCTTGCTATACGGAAAAAATACACCTAAGTTTTAGGACGCGCTCTAAACAATTTTCTGACATAAATTGCAATCTACGTTGACGTACGACGTTGAAATTTGCCTGTTGTTCAAATGGATATTGAGCAGCTAATTCAAAAGTACAACACGCCGGTGCCGAGGTATACCTCGTACCCCACCGCGATTGAGTTTTCGGCAAGCTTCAACCCGCAGGAGTATTTTACGGCTCTCGGTCAAATGAAGCCCGAAAAACCGGTCAGCCTGTACCTGCACATTCCCTTTTGCGAACACCGTTGTTTTTACTGCGGTTGCAATGTCATCGTCAGCCGTCGAAAAGAGATGGGCGATGTCTACTTAAAAGACATCATGGACGAGATTGTCTACAAGACCGGTTTTATCAACTTCAAGCCCCTCGTCAGCCAGCTTCACTTTGGCGGCGGCACCCCGAACTTTTTACGAATCTCCGACTGGAAGCTCCTGATGGATTTTCTCCACCAGCGCTTTACCTTTACCGACGACATCGAATTGAGCGTCGAGCTCGACCCGATGGTCATGGATGTGGCCTACCTCGAAAGTCTGCGCGAACTTGGTTTTAACCGGGTCAGCTTCGGTGTGCAGGACGTCAACGAGCAGACCCAGAAGGCGATCGGGCGCATTCAAAACATGGCCCACATCGAGGAGCTTTTTGTAAAGGCCCGCCGGCTTGGTTTCAGCTCGGTCAACGTTGACTTTATCTACGGCCTTCCTTACCAGGACCTTCAAACCTACCAGGCCAACATCGACTGGATTCTAAAGTTCAAGCCCGACCGTATGGCGATGTTCAGTTACGCCCACATCCCCTGGATCAAGAAGCACCAGGCCCAGATGCCGGCCGAGGCGATGCCCGACGCCTCCGAAAAACTTCGCATTTACCTTGCTGTCGAATCGGCGCTTAACGCAAACGGCTATGTCAGCATCGGCATGGATCACTTTGCCCTGGCCGAAGACCCCATGAGCCTTGCCCTGAAGAACAAAAGTCTTCATCGAAATTTTATGGGTTATACGACACAGGCAAACCTTGACCAGCTTGCTTTTGGCCCCAGCGCCATTTCTTACGTTCAGGGGGTCTATGTTCAAAACCATGTCAAGCTGCGGGCCTACGAAAAGTCGGTAAGAGAAAAAACCGATTTTTTTGAAAAGGGCATAAAGCTGACCCATGAAGATCACCTTCGCAGTTATATCATTCAGTCGATCATGAATAATCTTTATCTCGATATAAAGGAATGCAACAACCTCTGGGGTATTGATTTTAATGAAGACTTTAAGGCCGAGGTTGGGTCCTTGAGAGAGTTTGAAAAAAACGGTCTTGTTGTGATTCATCCCGATAAAATTGAGGTTACTCCCTACGGACGTTACATTGTGCGCCACCTGGGCAAGATTTTCGACGCCTACCGAAAAAGCGCCGAAGAAGTCACAAAGCGATTTTCCCGCGGTATTTAATACGTCAGGTCCCGGCGGTAATCCGGGCGTCGCCGTTTTTTCGCAGGGCCTCGACCTGGGCAGGGATATTCTAACCGCCGCCGAATTTACCTGTCATGTTCCCGGCATTTACGAGGCCGTAAAAAAGGAAACTCCGGAAGTGCGGTTTGTCGTCATCGGCAGCCCATCGGGGCACGAAAAACCCGCCTCTTGAAAAAGAGGCCATTGTGGACCCCCTTGGCAAAAAATTCTGGCCATTTTACAAAGGCCGCGATTTGTCGCGTACGCCGATGAAATGGAACAATACAACGAATACCGGGTTTTAATTGGCCTGCCAAATCAAGAACCGGTCCCGCACTCTGGCGACTGGAAAATACGGGGCGCCGGTAATGCCCTTTGGGGCGACTATTTTCTGTGAATTTTTATAATATGGCTATTATGAGCCTGTGCGACAACTGGTATTAAAAAACAAAGACAACCCCAAAGTTCAATGCTTTACTCGAAAAGCTTGTAGCGCATCTTTACTTTTTCATAGTGACGCGCTACCTGAGCTGTCTCAAGCGACAGCTTGATTTTTCTTCGAAAAACTCCGTGAGTGGCTAGCAGGGGCACCGTTAGTGACCCTGCTAGCCACTTTTCGATCGCATTGAACTTTCTCATCTTACTCAGAAAGCAGGTTGGAGCACAGGCTAGTATAACCTGTATTCCTCATTTGCCGCGGCAAAAATGTAGTTGACTCCATATTTGCCGTGCATTTAAAGAAGCCATGTTTCGGGGTATTGAACGCTTCATGATCGAAGATTTGATGAACCAAAAGATGGTTTTTATCGGAGGGCCAAGGCAGGTTGGCAAAACGACCCTGGCGTTATCGATCCTGGACAAATTTAACGGTCTTTATCTCAACTATGATAACCCCGACGATCGCGAGAGAATTCGAAAGAGAAACTGGAAAGACTCGCATGAGCTGTTGATTTTCGACGAAATCCATAAATGGCGCGGGTGGAAGTCCTGGGTCAAGGGCATCTATGACAAGGAGAAACACCGGCGTAAGATACTGGTGACCGGCAGCGCCCGCCTCGACGTATACCGAAAGGGAGGCGACTCGCTCCAGGGGCGCTACCACTACTACAGGCTTCATCCCTATTCGATATATGAAATGAACCAGGGCGATGCCGACAGGGTCGCCGAAAGTTCCCGGATTCTCCTGGAGCGGGGCGGGTTCCCTGAACCGTTGTTTTCAAAGACCGAACGAAATATCAAGCGATGGCGAAAAGAACGAATCGACCGGGTTATTCGCGAAGACATCTTCACCCTTGAGCCGATACGAAATCTTCACTTGATGGAAATATTGATCGAGCTGCTCCTTGAGCGTGTGGGTAGCCCGGTATCGGTTAGAAACCTGGCCGAAGACCTGGGTGTGTCGCCCAAGACTGTCGCCTCGTGGATCGTGATTCTCGAAAAGATGTACATGATATTTATCGTCCCCCCGTATCATAACAAGCTGGCGCGGGCGATCAAGAAAGAGTACAAGGTGTATTTTTACGACTGGGGGGCCGTAAAAGACGAGGGGGCGAGACTTGAAAACTACGCGGCGTCGCATCTTGTTAAGTACGCCAATTTCCTCGAAGACACCGAGGGCGAAAAAACCGGGCTGTACTTTGTGAGAGACCGCGACGGTCATGAGGTTAATTTTTTACTTCTTAAAGACAAGTCGCCCGGGTTGCTTGTAGAGGTAAAAAATAAAGACGTGAAGCTTGCCCCGGGGTTGCGATACTTTACCGATAAAATTAAACCCGCGACTTCGTTTCAACTGGTCTATGAACTGGACAAAAAACTGGAAACCCCGAAAACAGATATCGTGCCGGCCAACGATTTTTTCTATTCGCTTGGCGTGTGAACTTCCGAGCCGAACATAGACCGTCAGGTTTGTTTGACTTCCCAGTACCAGATGCAGTAGTCTTCGATGAGGTGGTAGTTGGGGTCGTCTTGCTTGATGACGATCTCGCTTAAGGGGACCTTGAAATGGCCCCTTTCGTCGCTGGCTTCGCAGACCAGGCCATAGACCTGGAGGTCGTCGGTGGTGTCGGGGTCGATGATGTTGTGAACTTCAATGAGGGTAATTTCTTCGCCGCCCTTTTCGCGGTCGGGCATGGCAAATTCGGCCTTGAAAGGAAAGCTGACGGTTGAGATGAGGTGGTCAAAGATGATCTCCAGGGCCTGGCCGGTGATGTCGGGCCATTCGTCCTCGGCCGTAAGACCAAAGATCGGGTTCATTCGTTCCCTGGCTTCTCTAATTTCCCTGTCGTAAAAATGCAGTCCGGGATCTTCCATGTCGTTCTCCTGTTTAAGCCTTTTAAGGTACCGTATTTTTAATTTTCTCAATATTGTCCATAAAATTTACCACATTTCCAATGATCAACAGGGCGGGGGGTTTTATCCCGGCCTTTTCGGCAATCCCGGCGATGTTGCCGAGGTTCCCCCGGATAATTCGCTGACCCGGCAGGGTGGCGCTTTCTATGATGGCGATCGGGATATTACAGTTGCCGTTTTTTTTGCAGATCTCGGCGACCATGTCGGGCAGGGCGGTCACGCCCATGTAGATCACCGCGGTTTTGTCGCGCAGGTCCAGTTCGGTAAAGGCCGAGTAGTCGCCGTCTTCTTTTTTATGGCCCGTGATGAAGACGATTTGCGAGGCATAGTCGCGGTGGGTCAGGGGCAGGCCAATCGAGGCAGAGGCCGCCGAGGCGGCGGTGATTCCGGGAATGACCTCGCAGGAGTAGCCGTGCCGGGCCAGGTGTTCGAGTTCTTCGCCGCCCCGGCCAAAAATAAAGGGGTCGCCCCCTTTGAGCCTGGAGACAACATCGTATTGGTCGGCAAGTTCCACGAGAAGACGGTTGATTTCGTCCTGGGGAATCACGTGAACCCCTTTTTTCTTGCCGACATAGACAAGTTTTGTGCCCGGGGTGACGTGGTCCAAAACAGCCTCGTTGACGAGCTGGTCATACAAAATCGCCTGGGAACTCTGGATCGCCTTGACGGCCTTCAGGGTGAGAAGTTCCGGGTCGCCCGGGCCGGCCCCGATGAGGTAGATCTTTGTATTTTTCATTATAAGTTTCCTTTTTACAGGCAGACGCAAACCTGGGGTTCATGCCCGACACGAGCAGCACGACATTTCAGCCTTACATTGTAAATCATTGATTTGGAAATCCACAGATTAACCAATATTATGAAATTCTAATATATTGGCAATGAAAAAAAGAAATTATAAGTGATCAACAAGTTTGATGACGACGCCGAGGGCGCTCAGGACAAGGGCAAAACCTGTGCCGATCATCCAGTATACGATATGGAATTTATGATCGACGACCTCAAAACGAAGGTTCATTTCCCGCTGCTGGGCCTGAAAACGCAGATCCATTTCCCGTAGAATAGATTGAAACTTGTCGTCGACAGTTTCAAATCGTTGATTTTGCGCGTTAAAGCGATCATCGATTCTCTTGAAACCTTCTGAAATTTCCGTAGAGAGTACTTTGATTTCAGAGTTTGCGGATTTTGTTCTTTCCCTGGGGATGCTCATTGCTGTGTTCATACCTCTATATTCCCAAGAGTATCGATATTTTACACTTTTTCAACAATTTTTTTCATTTTTCTTAAAAAAAATACAAAATTTAATTCTTGTCATTTCCATCATAAACCGTGATTCGGTTTTCATGAGTTTTTCAGGCAGTTATCGGCAATTTATTAAATCCATACCGGGGCAGGTCAGGTCGGGTGTCGACGGGATAAAAAACGTCGCCTTAAAAAAGGGATCCGGGATTGTCGCGACAAAAAAATACGTGTATATTTTTGCAGGGTTTGTGGGGGCCGTCTCTGCGATTGGCCTGTATTTATATTTTCAGAAATTTTCTTTAAACCCTAACGTCAAAAGCGCTCTTGATTTGATTCCCGAAGACGCGTCGATGTATATCGAAATAAAAAATGTCGCCCATTTGAAGTCGGAGTTTGAAAAAAGCGACCTGGGCAGGGAAGTTGGCGCAAACGCTGCCTGGAGCAACCTGGTCGGCGGTTACGATATGTCGTTAAACACCGTGGTGTATTTCCTGGGCGTTAAATCTGGCCTTACGGGTAGTTACTCTGATTTTTTTTCCTTTGTTGACGGTAATACGGGCCTGGCCTTTTTCCCTGACAAGTCGTGGCTTTCTGTCACCCAGTCGAATGTAAAGTCGAGACTGGGCGCGGCTCTTGTTTCGGCGTTTAAGGCCGAGAAGGTAAAGTTAAAACCGGATGCCAAAGAAGAGAAACCCCGGGAGAATTCTCAAGGCAGTCCGCAAACCGAACCGGGTATGTTCGGCGAAAGCCAGAAGATCGAATATTCCGACGCCTTCGGCGAAGAGAGCGTTTGGCTTTCCAACCTGCGGGCCAGCAGGATAAAAATTGGCGACAAGGCGGTTTATTTTGTCTTGCTTGAAAATTACCTGTTTATTTCAAACAATATCGATAAACTTACCGAGTCGCTGAAGCTGGCCACCTCGCCCGGCGGCGGGTTGAATTCCCTGAAGGGTTTTGACAAGGTCAACGAGGATTATCAAAAAAAAGAAGTTCAATCGATCGTATACCTGAACAACAAGACTTCGCCTGCGGCCGTGTTTCTCAACACCCTGGGGGAAAGCTCCGGCATAGCCTTTTGTCTGAAGTTTGGCTCAAAGGAAAATCTTTCGGGGGATATTTTTTTAATTGGCAGCGAAGTCAACCGGGCGTCGGCAGGGGAAAAGGGCGTGTCGTTTGAAAAGGAGATACCGGCCGATTTTTCACTGGCGTATTTTTCGCGCAGCCAGAACATCGATCGCCTGTTCTCGTCGTTTAAAGAACTCGGCAGAGACTGGGATCCTTTTAAAAAAGGAATTGCCGATTTTTTACACGCGGGCAAGCTCGATGCGCCGGGTTTGTTTGAAAAGACCAGGGGAATATCGTTTGTCGCCCATGATTTCCGGGCGGTGAATAAAAAAATCGTACCCGATGTTTCGGTCCTGTTTGAGTCGCCGGCCGAGAACAAGTCTCTTCTTGAGGCTGTCTTTAAACCGGGGCAGGTAGAAGCCAGGTCGTTTCAGAATGTGACGTACAACGTTCAAACGGCGCCGAAAAGTTTGTACTATCGGCCCTCAAGTTTGTATTCCGGCGGTATGGAAATCCTGTGTTCCTATGACGCCAATCTCGAAAAATATATAGCCGCCCGAAAGGGAAACATGCCCGCGTTTTCCGATATCGATTCGTATAAAAAACTGGGTTCGTATAAAGACGCCGACACGCATTTTGTCGTAAACGTAGCCAACCTGGTTCGCAACATCCTGGAGTTTTACACATACGGCGATTTACGCGACAACCGGTATTCGGAAAAAACAATTGAGAAAGACATCAGGCCGCTTTTTTCGCCATTTCTCAAGTACCAGTTTTTACATGTGGCGATCTCTGAAAATATGTCACCGGGCGGCATGCTGATCGTGACGGGAAATTGATTTTTGCTTTTTATACATAACATATACATATTATGAAAGTTGCCTGGTGAAAAAGGAAAGAGGGTTGGTGAAAATGTCCGGGAATCTGGAAAAGCTCAAGGGGAAGGTAATAAAACAAAAGACGTTTGTTTTGCCGACCCTTCTCTTTTTACTTCCGCTGTCGGTATTTTCTTTTTCGGCGATAAACTCGATTGGGCTTCATAGCCGGTTAACAACTTCCACGACGGACTTTGCGGCAGACGGCATCAGCGGCGGTAAGATCGTATTGAGCAAAGGGCTTTTGCATTACGGCGACGCCATTGAAAAGATCGATGATGGGGCCGCCGATAAAATAACGGTTTTAAAAAAAGTGACCGGCGCCTTTGACGAAGCGATATATTTCAGGAGTACTTTTGTTCCCGGGCGCGTCGAGCTGAAGACACGCAGCGGTAAAAAACTTTTGCTGAATTTTTACAAAGACCAGGGCGACCTGGATAATGACGGGTTTTCCGACAGGGCCGAAATTCAAAACAACGAGGACCGGAGACGATTCCTGGCCTGGTTTGTGCGCATCGCCGAATCGCAGTTTTTAAAGAAGAACTATTCCTGGAGTCAAAAGGAACAAGACTGCTCCGGTCTCATTCGTTATGCCTACCGCGAGGCCCTGAAAAAACACGACGAGAGCTGGCAGAGATCAAGCGGCATAATACTCGACAAGAATCTCGCCGATGTTACTTCGTTTAATTACCCGGATATTCCCATAATCGGCAAAAAACTGTTTCGCATAACCGACCTGTCAAAGAATGACAAGGAGACATTTGGCGAATATGCCGATGCAGAACATTTGATGAAGTACAATGCCCGTTTCATCAGCCGGGAAATTGCCGACGCCAGAACCGGCGACGTCTTGTTTTTTTACGATCGTGAAAACACCGATTCACCCTCTCATTCCATGATTGTAAGTCAGGGGGGATCGCCTGTGATGGTCATTTACCATACCGGTTCCGAAGCAGGTATGAAACGAATCCCGGTAGAGGACCTCGACCGCACAAACAAATTTGCCGCCCGTTCGTATAATCCGAATTTTGCGGGAGTGTACAGGTTTCATATTGTAGATTAAAATCGTCGGCGCTGTCAGGCGCAAAGTACGCGGCGATATGACGACATAAGGAATAAATAAAAGACAGGCGCAATTTAAAAGACAATTTTTGAACAGGAAACGCAAATGAATAAAAAACACATCGCCCTCATGGCTATTTTATCGGGAATTATTTTTTTCGGGTTAACCCGGAAAACTCATGGCTGGCAGGAAACCTTCTACCTGGGGACCGATAAAACTTTCGGTCTCGACGAAAGCCCTTATGTAAATCTTGAAGGGCAAGGGGAAAATTCCTACAAGTTCCGCGTTTATGAGGTAAAAGATCCCCTGGCATTTTTAAAGACAAGGGTAGACAACCGGCTAGCCAAAGAAAACACCGAGGGGGCCTTTGCCGATCCCCTGGCGATGCTGCAAAACACCTGGAGCTATTTTAAAGACGACTTTCGTGAAGTGGCGCGTAACGAACTTAACGTAAAGACAAGGTCGCAGTTGAAACAATCCGCCCAGGTGGAATTTAACGGCGCCCACGATCGCGACATGGCAATTCCCGAAATTTTAAAAGGACACCGGTTTTTAACATCGTTTGAAATTACGGAAACGAAAAACGCCTGGTTTTACAAACGGGTACCCGTACCGGTAAACGGCCCTGGATTCTACCTTATAGAGGCCGTCAATAAGTCCAGCGTCGGGTATACGGTCGTTATCAAGTCGAATATTAACTTTATCACAAAGCAATCTGACGACCAGACCCTGGTTTTTGCCGCCGAAAAAGACACGGGTAAGCCGCTTGCCGGGGCAACGGTTACGCAATACAATCTCGGCGACGGCAGCCTGCTTGATTCGGGAAAAACCGCCGCAAACGGTATTTTCTTTTTTAAAAACCGGACGCCGGCAAAGTCGGTAATCGTGTTGAGCAAAGACAACCACTATGCCGTTTCGGACCCGCAGTTTTATACCAATTCGTTTTTCGGCAGGGGCGGCGTGGCGGCCTACCTTTATACCGACAGGCCGGTATACCGCCCGGGGCACAGGGTTGAGTTCAAGGGGATCGTTCGTCGTTTTGCCGCTTCAACGTATCGCCTGACGTCCGGCGGCGGGTATTGCGACGTCATAAACGGCGCCGGCAAGACCGTGTTAACGAACATCCCCGTGCAGGTCTCAAACGACATGGGGACCTTCTCGGGCGGCTTTGACCTTCCCGGCGACGAGTCGATGTTCCTCGGTACCTATCACCTGGTACTCAACTACAATGCGGAAAAATTTTCAACCGAATTCCAGGTCGAAGCTTACAAGAAGCCGCCCTTTCTCGTCAAGGTAACCACCGAAAAAGATTCTTATATTCAAAACCAGAAGGTTGTGGTGTCGATTGCGGCTAACTACTACTATGGAGCGCCGGTGGCAAAGGCGAAGGTCATGTACCGGGTATTTCGAAAGCCGCGTTTCCAGTATTCGCCCGTCGGAACCCTGATGGCCGCCGAAATGGCAAAGGACTACCTGGGGCTTGAGGGCCCGGCAAAGAGCGACCTCGTTATCGAAAAAACAGAAAATCTCGACGCCGGCGGCAAATTGCAGTTTAGCTTTACCCCCGAAAAAATGCCCGAAGACTACGACTATAGCATTACCGCAAGCGTCACCGATTCCTCGTATGTAACCCTCGGGGGGGCAAAATCCGTCGCGGTAAATCGCGGGGAGTTTTTTATAAACATTTCGCGCGACAACATGATTTATTCGCCCGGCGAAAGCGTCACATTAAAAACAACCCTGGTTAATTTTGACAAGAATTTAACTCCCGAGGAAAAAACGAGGGTTCTGGGCGGCAAAAAGATCAGGATGACATTGTACACCCGGGATTTTACCCATATTTCCGCCGAAAAAAGCCGCAAAAAAGTTTTCGATGAAAGTTATACGACAGATAAAAACGGCGAGAGCCTGATGAAGTTCAAGATACCCGACCATGGTCATTATGTAGTCGCGATGGAATGTGAAGATTCTGCCGGCGAAGAAATTACCGCCCAGACCACCCTCTGGTCCTCCGGAAAATCGGACTCCATACAGGTTCCGTTTAAAAATCTAACCCTGAAACCCGGCAAGGATTTTTACGGGATCGGCGAAAGCGCCGAGGTGTTGATTCTCTCCCCGGTTTCTGACGGGAACGTTTTAATTACCCTTGAGGGGAATTCCATCATGAAGTATGAAACCGTCGAGATGAAAGGAAATGCCCTGAAATACACCGTAAAAATTACCGACGACATGGTTCCGAATTTTACGATTGCCGCAACCCAGTTTTCGGGAGGCGATATTTACAAAAGCGAGATCAAGATTGTAACGCCGCCCAAAAACAAGGTGATTGAACTGGCGGTGAAACCCGACAAGGCGGTTTACAAACCCGGCGAAACCGTTATCCTGCAAATATCGGCCGCCGATTATAAAAACCGCGGCATTGAAAGCGAGGTTTCGATTTCAGTAGTGGATGAGGCAATTTACCAGATACAACCTGACAAGAATCCTTCTTTACTATCCTTTTTTTATCACCCGCGCAGGAATAACGTACAAACCACTCTTTCAACCAGTTACCGGTTTTTTGGGTATTCCGAAGACAAACGGCTGAAGCTTGCCCTGCAAAAGGGGAAAAACTCCGCACTCGCCCAGATCAAAGACGAAAAAGCCAAGGCTCGTGAAAATTTCAAGGACACCGCCTATTGGACAGCCAAGGTTCATACTGACGGTAACGGAAAAGCCGAGGCACGTTTTGTTCTTCCCGATAACCTGACTACATGGCGCGTCAATGCCGTCGCCGTTACGGCCGACACTTCGGTAGGCGAGAAAAAAGTAACGTTCATCTCGAAAAAAGACGTTATGCTTATCTCTCATTTGCCGGCATATCTTTACAATAACCAGGTCCAGACGGTTTCGGTTAACGCCGTAAACACAACCAATACTGCGTATGAAGTTGCCGTAAGTTTACAGGTAGAAAATGCCAAATCGACGGATCCGGTACAAAAGATTCAGCTGGGTCCATTACAAACCAAACCGGTTTATTTCACGATTACGCCCGACAGTACCCTGAACGCTCAAAATGTTACCTTTGAGTTTAAACTCAACGCGGGTTCTTTAACCGACGGCCTGAAAAAATCCATTCCGGTAAAACCCTTCGGGATCGAAAAAACCCAGACGGTGGCGTTAAAACTCGACAGTTATAATGCCATGGCGCGGCGTGAGATCAATTTTGAAAAAAGTTTTAAATCGCCAACGCTCTCGATACAACTGAGCCCCGGCTATGGCGAGGCCGTGAAAGAGTCTCTTGCCTACCTGGCCGATTACCCCTATGGTTGTATCGAACAAACCATGAGCCGGTTTATGCCGCTTCTTGCCGCCAAAAAAGCCGGGTTCATTTCGCCTTACTTAAAAAACAAGTTGCCCGAAATGGTGAAGACCGGTTTTCAGCGGATACGCCTGCAGCAAAACAACGACGGCGGCTTTGGCTGGTTTTCGGCCTTTGGCGAAAAAACCAGCGATCCGTTGATGACGGCCTATGTCTACCGGGGGCTTGCGCTCAGTCACAAGCTTGGTGAAACCCCGGATTTCTACAGCATGAACAGGGCGCGTTCTTATCTCTATGACTTTCTGGCTAAAAACAAGTACTCGACCTTCGTCAAGGCATATATATTGTTCTCGCTCTCCGAAGGGGGTAAAATCGAAGATTCAATGGTCAAGAGTTTGACGGCGCAAATTTCAAAAGAAAATGCCTATACGATGTCGCTGGTGTCGCTGGTATTAATCGCAGGCGGCAACCAGGTTGATGCCAAAAAAATCTTTTTAGACGCCTATGCCAAAAGCGGTTTTGACAAGGCATCTTCAATGACATACGCCGATATTAAAATCGACTCGATAGAAAACGACCCCGTGGAGTCGGCCTCGATGCTTCTTCTGGGGGCGCTCCGGTTGAATCTCGACGAGCAGATTGTCGAAAACCTGTCGTCGATCCTGCTGGTAAACCGCAGGGGGCTTGCCTGGAAAAATTCGCGGGATACCTCGATGGCCGTTTTGGCTCTCAGCGAGAGACTTGAAAAAATCCGTGATCGTTCGGGGTATTCCCGGGTTGAAATTTTTCTCAACAAAGAACTTTTAAAAACGGTCGAGGTATCGCCGTCGTCATTGCATGAGGGCGACTACACAATTTCATTTGAGGCCCCGGAGTTAAACCCCGGCAAGAACGAAATTTCGTTTGAGAAGAAAACCGGGTCTGACGCCTATATCATGGCCTCGCTGGCGTATTTTGACGAATCGGCCAATCAAAAATCCGTCAATAACGGTTTTGCGGTAACCCGAAACTACTATAAAATTAAATCAGAAAGAACCTCCGACGGTCTAAAGCTCAAGGCCGGCAGGGAAACTTCGTTTGCGGCAGGAGACATCATTATGGTTGAAATTGAAACCGTAAAAACCGGCGACGGCGACATCTATACGCAGATTGACGACCCGCTCCCGCCCGGTTTTTCTTTTTTAAATAACGACACGGAATACTATTCGTCGGACTTCAGGCTGGAATACCAGCAGAGGCAGGTTTTTGACTCCCGGGTTTCGTTTTTCCTGGCTACCTATGAGAAAAAGGCAACGATTCGTTATTTCATGACCGCCGAACTTCCGGGCGAATATAAAATCCTGCCGGCACTTACGCGCTTGATGTACTTTCCGCAGGTTCAGGGAAACAGCTCCGAGGGCATGATCTCGGTAAGGCAGGGATTATGAAAAACAAGACGTTTCAAAAATTTGTACAACTGGTTTTTTTTCTCGGGGCATTGATGCTGCCGCAATATGTCTTTTCAGTTGAAATTGACATTGAAACCCCCGAGGGCGGTTTCACTACCGAACGAATTCAAAAAATCAAGGGCAGGGTTACCGGTTATGACAAAACCTTTGCGACCCTGGTTTTAAACGGAATTCCCCAGGGAATGGTATTGCATAACGGCGCCTTCGAGGTAAATGTCGTGGCCGCCCCGGGTAACAACATGGTCGAGGTGATTGCCGGCGATACCCGCAAAGCCGTGTCGTTTTTTGCGAAGGTTCCCGGAAAAGACATCAAGGTCGTATTGACCTGGGATACACCGACCGACGTCGACCTCTGGGTAATCGACCCTAAAGGGGAGAAGTGTTACTATGCCCACCGGTCAACATCCTCGGGCGGCAATCTTGACGTGGACATTACGGCAGGCTACGGACCCGAGACGTTTACCATGGCAAAAGCCCTGCCCGGGGAATATTCGGTCCAGGTTCAATATTACAGCTCGTCGTCGATTCCGGTGACGCGGGTCGATGTCTATGTACTGACGGGCGAGGGAACCCCGAAAGAAGAGCGGCAGCACTTTCAATTTACGATGACGAAACAACACCAGGTATACCATATTGCCAATTTCAAGATCGAAGAAAATAATTAGCAGACAAAGATGTCTCGATTATTTAGAAAAAAATTTCGGTTGCCGGCAACAGTGACCCGTATTTTAGCCGGTCTCCTGTTTGTATCGGCGGGTTATGCGCAAGATATGCCGGGCGGCCTGTTAAGTAAAAAAATTGCGGAGTTTGAAAAAACACATTCGGAAGTTTCCGTTGTTCTTATGAAGCCCGAAAACGGCGATATTTCTTACGTGTATAACCCTCGTGCGGCATTTCAGGAAAAATTTGCGCCCGGTTCGCTGGCCAAGGTCTGGTCGGCGGTAGTTTTACTCGAACATTTCAGGGAGCTTTCTTTTACCTCTAAACCCGTTGTCTGCCACGGAAAGTTTTTTCTACCCGAAAACCGTATGTTTTCCCAGATAGACGCCGGGTTGTTTAACCTGCAAAAAGACCAGGCGCAAAATAAAACCTATTACCGCTGTTCGCTTCACAAGGGCCATGGCAGCGTCGACCTGCGCCAGGCCCTGGCACAATCCTGCAATGTGTATTTTTTAACCCGGGCGGCCCAAAACCCGGCGGCGTTTTACAGGTACCTGGTCAACATGTGGCATCTCGACGCCAACACCGGCGCTTCGATTCAAAATTACTTTGAGCTGCCCGGCGAACCCCTTGGCGAGCTTTCCGACTTTCAGGCAACGGCAAGCGCCATCGGCGAGGGGGGTAATATCATGGTTACGCCTTTGAAGGTCGCCCAGACCTTCTCGGCTTTTTTTGCCCAGACCCCTTTGCTGGTACCTCGCCTGGAAAACGAAAATATCCCCGGGGGTGCGCGGCCAAAGGCCGTTATGCAATATTCCTTGAACATTCAAAAAAATAATTTTGAATATATATATCATTCTCTGGAGCAGGTTGTTACCAACGGTACGCTAAGGTCATTAAAGATAAAAAATGGCAACGTGAAAATTCTGGCCGGTAAAACTGGTACCGCCACCCACTATCAAAAAAAATACGCCACCCATGCCTGGAACGTGATTTATTTTCAGTATAAAAACCAGAGGTATATTCTCGTCTCTTTTGTTCGAAAGGGTATGGGGTCGGTCGAAGCCAGACTCCTGAGTGAAGTCGTCCTGGAGAATTTATAATTTATGAAAGGCGCCTCTGGCAAGTTGAATATGAAAGATCGTAAAACCGGGAAAAGTACTTTAAAACAATTTTATCATCATTTTAAAATTCCGGGTAGTGTCCTGATCGTTTTAACCTTCTATGCAGGTTTGCAGGTAACGGGGTGTTCTTTTTTCAAGAAAAAAGAACCGTATATATTTCCCTTTTCATCGGCCAGGATCGGGGTTTTAAGCAAGTACCATTTAAAAGATTTTGAGGTAGAGGGTAAAAATGTACGCCTGATGGCAGACAACGGCGAATATGTTTTTAAAGAAATGAACCTTCGCCTGAAAATCGCAGGCGATGGCATCAGCGTCTTTGAAAAGGCAGGACTGTCCTTTATTACCAAAAGTGTTGTGGTCGTACCGGTCCCGGGCGCCGCCGAAAAAACGAACGCGACCAGGGCGTTACTTGTCCGGTGGGCAGAACACAAACGCCTGTATGCCGGCAAGCTTGAGGCGCGAGCCCGAAACGGGGAATTTTTAATCGTCAATACGGTAGATGTCGAAGACTATATATACCAGAGCGCCCGCCAGGAGTCGGGCGACCTGCTAAAAAATAATTTGTCGCCTGATACACTTGATACAAAAGTTGCAAAAGAAATTAAAGAAGTAAAAAAAGCAAAAGAGGAATTTTTACGGGCAACCGAGACGGTGATTCGATCGTATCTTTTTTACCATCGCGACCGGCACAAAGACGAGGGCTATGACCTGTGTGATTTGACGCACTGCCTGGTCTATGGCGGGGGAATACCCGGCGGGCAGAATAACAATGAAAATAAATATGTCTTGCTTGGCCAGAATGGTAACCCGCTAAACGCCTACTTTCATTCGACCTGCGGGGGAAATCTGTCAAGCCCCGGCGTTTACTGGCCTGTAGCCGAAAACCAGGGAGCCTTTCGCAACGGATTTGACGGCGGCCCTGGCGCAGTTTTTAATAAAAGCCAGTACTGTCAAAAATCGCCTCACAGCGACTGGCAGGCCAGGGTGGAAGAACATACCCTCGCGAAGATTTTTGGCGAGCGCTTTAACAACCTGGGCCTGGTTTACAAAGACAACCGGGTTTCGTCGTTAACATACCTGGGCGATGCCCGTGAAAAAAAGCAAATGGGTATAGCTTTGTTCCTGTCGAAAATTGGCCGGGAGCTGGGGTGGTCTGTTATAAAGAGCAACGACTTTAGCGTTACGCACAACGGGAACGCCTGGTTCTTTCAGGGCCGGGGCCTGGGGCATGGTATCGGGCTTTGCCAGTGGGGCGCCATGGAGCAGGCCCGGCAGGGTAAGACGTTTAAAGAAATTCTGGGGTTTTACTACCCCGGGGCCGAAATACGTCAGGGGGTATATCCTTGACGCCGAAGGTTGAAGCGGGCGCACTAAACTTTAAAAAATTGTTCAGGTTGTGTTTATTATTCTCCGCGCCGGTGATTTTTATGCAGTTGGCCGCAATACATGTTTTTGCAAAATCAACGGAAAATGTCACTGTGTTGATTAAAATCAACGATGTTCAGTTCTACCTTCATGGGCACGGGAGAAATTCCTTTGTTACGATGGAAGAACTACGGGAATTTGAAAATACCTTTCAGGAAATTCAGCAACAGGTTTTTGACCAGCTCAACGTAAAAGCGCCGAATGGTCAACGGGTGCACATCGCCGAAAACGCTTCGGTGTTTGGCAGTCTCACCCATAAAAACTGGTATGTCGCGGCCCTCTATGATCCGGATTCGGACTCGTATTACTTTCAAAATATCAAGTCTCTGGCAAGGCAAAACATATTATCAAAATCTTTGGCCCACGAAGCCTGCCACCATGCGATTTTTATCGAACGGGGAAAGTCCGCTGCCGGGGATTTTCAGGTAATCGACGAAAGTTTCTGTCAGGCCCTTTACCCGGTTAGCCTGGCCGTCGGCTCGCCAGAGACAAATACGTCAAATTATCAAACTACAGCTTATTCGTCATTTACCCGGTGGAAACTGGCGCTGAAAAATAGCATGAATTCATTGGCCAAAGAAGAGGTTTATTGGGCCTACCGCCAGGTGCAATCGTGGGGAAATTATGTAATCGAAACCCAGGGCCTCTTGCAGGCGCTGGCTTTGACAACCGCCGGTGACGATACCGCCTTTGAGAAAATCTTCCGGGATTTTAAAAAAAGAAGAGGCGATCTTTCGGTTCCGTAGTTTTGTTTCAATCATTGATGAATTCTCGAATCATGCAAAAGGGGGCTTTGGGGTTTAATTCAAAGGCGGCGTTTTTAAGACGCCCCCTCGCTGCATAATCGCCTGGTTTACAGTGTCCGGCGCTTCGAGAGCCTCAGCGTCCGTCCGGTCGAGAGCATCAGTGTCCGGCGCTTCGAGAGCCTCAGCGTCCGTCCGGTCGAGAGCATCAGTGTCCGGCGCTTCGAGAGCATCAGCGTCCGTCCGCTTCGGGAGCCTCAGCGTCCGTCCGCTTCGAGATAGTACCCGGGACGCTGAGGCTCTCGAAGCGCCCGGGGTACTCAAAAACCCGGCGATTATTCCGCTACCCCCGACGTTTCTTAAGGAGCCGTTAGGCCACAAAATGCAAGTAGTAATATTGATGTATATTGCCTATATTTTAAATAGTATCGCTAAAAAATTGATTACCCTTGGCAATGCATACAAGCTTCGTTCAGGGCAGTTAGAAGATATTCTGTTAAATTTAGTGCATGAAGAAAAGAATTCTGATAAATTAAAACCTGAAGATTTTGCCAAGATCATTAAATTGCATCGCCGCAGTTCCATGGAAGAGGCAGTCCTCAGGAGTATCGAAAGCTCTTTTTGCAAAGCGCCGGTTTTTCCCGTAGGTGTCGGACATTGTCCGACACCTACGGGTTTAATTACGGGTTTAATCTTCGAGACAGTACCCCGGGCGCTGAGGCTCTCGAAGCGCCGGGGTATTCAATACAAGAGTATTATTATATTAGAAATATTAAATATAAAAAAACTTGCAAATCCGTATCTAAAATAATATGCGGACATAATGGTAAATCTCCGGCCCTGAAGGTAGCCTGCCGTTGATTTGCCGGTTGTTTTCCCAGTGTGTTTAAAGAGCGAGGAAATTGTGAAATACGGATTTGTACTGGATAATCGAAAATGCATCGGCTGTCATGCCTGCACCGTGGCGTGCAAGGCTGAACACAGCGTACCCATCGGGGTAAACCGGACCTGGGTCAAATATATCGAAAAAGGAAGTTTTCCCGAGAGCCGCCGGTATTTTACCGTTATGCGTTGCAATCATTGCGAAAACCCTCCCTGCGTGGATATTTGCCCGGTAGGGGCCCTGTTCCAGCGCGAGGATGGAATCGTTGATTTTAACAACCAGAGATGTATCGGCTGCAAGTCCTGCACCCAGGCCTGCCCCTACGACTCGCTCTACATCGATCCCGATTCCATGACGGCGGCCAAATGTAACTTCTGCGCCCACCGCATCGACCAGGGCCTGAACCCGGCCTGCGTGAATGTCTGCCCCGAAGAGGCCATCATCTGCGGCGACATGGACGACCCGGCCTCGGCCATCAGCAAGCTCATGGGGCGAAACCAGCTCCAGGCGCGCAAGGTCGAGAAGGGCACAACCCCCAAATTATACTACATCAACAGCGAGGCCTCGGCCCTTCACCCCATGGCAGCGCCCCCGACAAACCAGTACCAGCAATTTTCCCAGGCGGCCGGCGTCGGTCACTACGCCAAATACGCCGAAAAGCGCATTGTTGAAGACGAATCGAAGTTTGCCCGGGATCTTTCTTCAAACCGGGCGGGCTACGAAAAAGAGACGTTGGCCGAAAATGGCGTGTTTCTTGCCAACGCCGACGGCCAGGACGCAAGGCTCCTGAAAGGCGTGATGCGCCGCACCCACGACGCTCCTTCGAAAGGGCCCCAGTGGGGCTGGGAACTGCCCGCCTACCTCTGGAGCAAGGCCATTGCCGCCGGGGTCTTTATCATCGGCGCCTTTCATGCGCTGTTTCACCAGAATGCCGGTACGCCGGCCTGGACCGGTTCCAACGAATGGTTCAACGTTTCGACCTCCTTTGGTTTTTTGATTTTGACCACGATATTTTTAATCAAGGATCTAGACAAGCCGTCGCGGTTTTTATACGTAATTTTGCGACCACAGTTTGGGTCATGGCTGACGCGCGGCGGGTATATATTGTCCACGTTTGGTTTTTTCCTGGCGCTATGGATGGCCGGGCGATTTGCCGGTATTGACTTGTTTGTCTCTATCGCCCATGCCGGCGGTCTTGTCGCCGGTCTGGTGCTGGGGGTTTATACGGGATTCTTACTGGCCCAGGCAAAGGGCCGGGATTTCTGGCAAAGCCCCATGCTGCCGCTTCACATGCTGGTCAGCACCTTGATTGCCGGCGCCGCGTTTTTTGTCATGACATCCGGGGTTAACACGATCGCCGCCGAGGTTCTCGGGCACCTGACCGACTTTTTAATTGGCGCCCTTTTCCTGAACCTGGTATTGATTGCCCTGGAGTTGAAGGTGCCGCACCCGACCAGCGACGCCAAACTCACCGTCGCCATGATTGTCGGGAAAAAATTCGGACTGCTGTTTTATGGCGGAACCCTGCTGATCGGTCATATCGTGCCCCTGGTGATTTTATGCCTGGGAATTTCGACCGGTAGCGCCGTCGCCTCGGCATTGGCCGGAATCTGCGTACTTGCCGGGATGTACATAACCGAGCATATCTGGGTAAGGGCCCCGCAACTGGTTGCCTTAAGCTAGAAATTTTCGCCGGATATTTTCAAAGAAGGAAAGAAGGAAGTTGTATGTCAAAACCGCATTATAAACCGTCATTTATCGAAAAAATTGCCGAGTCGTTGAACCTGATTCCCCGGTTGCATGGAGAAGGCAAAAACGACTCCCCGGAGTTTAACTCCGAACTGGAGAAGTTCCCGCCGATTGAAAAGTGGAACCACTGGGAAGAATACGATCCGAAGGCATGGCCGCAAAAGCATCTGAAAAAATACATGCTCGTGCCGACCAACTGCTTTAACTGCGAGTCCGGCTGCGGTCTTGTCGCCTACGTTGACAAGGAAACCATGAAGGTTAAAAAGTTCGAGGGCAACCCGTTTCACCCCGGAAGCCGCGGTAAAAACTGCGCCAAGGGTCCTGCGACGATCAACCAGATCGAAGATACCGACCGGGTTTTGTACCCGATGAAACGAAAGGGTGAGCGCGGAAGCGGCGAATGGGAAAGGGTATCCTGGGAAGAGGCGTTGGATGCTATATCTGGAAGAATGAGCAAAGCCATTAAGGAAGGCCGAAACAACGAGATAACCTACCATGTGGGCCGCCCGGGTCATGAGGGTTATATTGAAAGGGTTTTAAACGCCTGGGGAGTCGACGGCCATAACAGCCATACGAACATTTGTTCTGCCGGGGCAAGACTTGGTTATGCCCTCTGGTCGGGTTTTGACCGGCCGTCGCCCGATCATGCAAACGCCAAATTTATTTTACTTATCAGCGCCCACCTGGAGTCGGGTCACTACTTTAACCCTCACGCCCAGCGGATCATGGAGGCCATGAACAACGGCACAAAGCTTGCCGTGATCGACCCCCGCCTGAGCAATACGGCGAGTATGGCCAACTACTGGGTTGCCGCCTACCCGGGAACCGAAGCGGCGATGTTGCTTGCCATGGCAAAAATTTTACTGGAAGAAAAGTTATATAATCGCGAATTCCTGGAAAACTGGGTAAACTGGCAAAGCTACATGGAGCGGTTTGAACCCAAACTCAAACCGACTTTTGAAAATTTTATCGAATCGTTGATAAAACAATACAAGGATTTTACGCCGGAATATGCCGCCAAAGAATGCGGAATCGACGTCAAGATGGTTGTCGACATCGCCCATGAAATCGGCAAGGCCGGTAAGGAATTTTCGTGTCATACCTGGCGGGCGGCCACGATGGGCAACGAAGGCGGATGGGCCGTTGCCCGCGCGCTGCACTTTTTAAGCGTGTTGACCGGAAGCGTCGGTACCGTTGGCGGAACTTCCCCCAGCGCCTGGCAAAAGGTCAAACCCAAGGTGTTTGATACCCCCCCCGCGCATAAATTCTGGAACGAATTGCATTTTCCGAAAGAATATCCTTTATCTCATTACGAGATGAGTTTTATTCTGCCCCATATGCTGAAAGAGGGCCGCGGCAAGATCGACGTTTATTTTACGCGCGTCTTTAACCCGGTCTGGACCTACCCCGACGGCTTTGCCTGGATGGATGTTCTAAAGGACGAGTCAAAGGTGGGTCTGCATGTGGCCCTGACCCCGACCTGGAACGAGACCGCCTATTATGCCGACTACGTTTTACCTATGGGGCATTCTTCGGAGCGTCACGACTGGATCAGCTATGAAACCCATGCCGGCAAGTGGGTCGGTTTCAGGCAGCCCGTTTTGCGAGAGGCCGCAAGACGCCTCGGCAAAAAAACCGAGTTTACCTACGAGACCAACCCGGGCGAAGTCTGGGAAGAAGACGAATTCTGGATCGAGCTGTCCTGGAAAATGGATCTCGACGGTTCACTGGGTATTCGCAAACATTTCATCTCGCCTTACCGCAAGGACAAAAAAATTACCATAGAAGAATACTATCGCTATGCTTTTGAGAACCTCCCGGGTTTACCCGAAAAAGCCAGGGCCGAAAAACTCACACCCCTGGAATACATGCAAAAATATGGCGTCTTCGAGGTGGAGAAAAAAACCTACAACAAGCACCTCGTGAAGGTAAATGTTGACGGGGCAAAGATTGATAAAAAATCTCAATTGGTGATAAAAGACGGTAAGACCATCGGCGTCATGGTAAATGGCCAGGCCGTGGAGGGATTTCATACCCCGTCGAGAAAGCAGGAATTGTTTTCCCAAACCATGGTCGACTGGAAGTGGCCCGAATACAGTCTCCCGGTATATATAAAAAGTCATATTCACCCCGATAAAATTGACAGGAGCAAGGGCGAGTTTACGTTGTTGCCGACATTTCGTCTGCCAAACCTGATCCATTCCCGTTCGGGTAACGCCCAGTGGCTCGTTGAGCTGGCCAATAAAAACCCGGTCTGGATGCACACCTCCGATGCCGAAAAAATGGGAGTTAAGATGGGCGACCTGGTGCGCGTAAACACCGAGATCGGGTATTTTGTAAACCGGGTCTGGGTGACCGAGGGGATTCGGCCGGGCGTGGTGGCCTGCTCGCACCACATCGGCCGTTGGCGCAGGCTCGAGGACCCCAAGGGTAACCGTTGGGCGTCGAACCTGGTCAACGTTACGCGCGATGGCGACACCTGGAACATGCGCGTCATGGATGGTATTCGCCCCTTTCATTCGAGCAACCCCGACACAAAACGGATTTACTGGAGCGACGGGGGGGTTCACCAGGACATCACCCATGCGGTTCATCCCGACCCTATCAGCGGGGCGCATTGCTGGCACCAGAAGGTGAACGTTGAAATGGCGCATCCTGACGATCGCTACGGGGACGTTTCTGTCGATACCAAAAAATCGATGCAGGTATATAAAGACTGGTTGAAAAAAACAAGACCCGCCCCCGGCCCGGGAGGTTTACGAAGACCGCTCTGGCTTGGCAGGCCGTTGAAACCTGCCGACGAGTTGTTTTATATAAAAGATGAGACCAAACCCGGAAAGCGCGCCCCAAAAAACAAGAGTAAAGAAAGCAAAAAGACGAAGTAAAATTTTACAGGCCTGGAGTTACAGGCCCTGAAGTTACAGACCAATAGCAAACGAGACGGCTTTTGGGTATATTAACCGGCAAGGTCGTCGCTGAGGATCAGTTGCAGGCTGTCAAGACGCAGCCTCGAATGTAATATCGCATTGTCGAGCAGGGTCTGTTCCTGGAGGCGGTTGTCCAGTTCGAAGCCTTGAATGCCGGGGTTTATTTTTTGTAAATGCCGAAGCCGTTCTATTTCAAGTTGCAGGGTTTTCTGCATTTTTTGAGACGCGCGATTTCGAATTTTTTCACCTTTTGTTTCTGCCAGGGACGCGCATTTTTTTTGCATGACAGGAAAAAGATCGAGCTTGAATTGGGTGTTGTCCAGAATTTTTGCCGCGCCCGGATTTGAGGCGTTCTTTAAATTTTGTTGTAAAAAATCAGGCGTATATTCCTTTTCGCAGTTTTTTTGAAGGTGGTTTATAATAACGCGAACGGGGGTCGGCGCCAGAAATCGGTCTATGCGCAAACCTGCCGGGGCCACGCATTCGAGAATGTAGATGCATTCCAGTAAAATGGTTTGTTTGACCTGGCCGACCAAGATTGCCAGCGCGCAGTTGCCCTTTTCGGAACCAATGAGATACTCCAGGGAGCTTGTTATAATCGGGTGGTCGCGGCTGATAAATTCGATATGTTCGCGGGTAACCGCGGTTTTCCGGTCAAAGGTAACGATCAAATCGTCCTTTCGTAAAACCGGAAGCGGGAACTCTTCGGTGGTCATCATCGACAGGTCCAGGCGGTAAGTCCTTTCAGAGATGAAATCTTCATCGATACCATAGGCTTCAAACAGGGCAAGCATGAAATCTTCGGTTTGGCGGGAATTTTCCGCTTCCCGTATTTTTTCGATGATACTTTCGGCAACCTGCGGGCGAAACGAATTGAGTTCCAGAAGGTGGTCCTTGCCTTTTTTAAAAATTTCGGCGGTTTGTTCGCAAAGCGTTTTTGTTTCGCCAATCAGGGCAGGCATGGAGGATAAATCTTTTTCTAAAATTATGTCGCCGAGTTTTTCTTTCAAGGCCTCAAAGATCACATGCACCCCGGGAATGTTCCGGTTAAAGGCGTTCAAGCCTTCGTGATACCACCGGGCCAGGATTTCATACTCGCTGCCTTCGATACAGGGTACGTGAATGTGGATGGTTTCTTTCTGGCCGATCCTGTCAAGGCGCCCGATTCGCTGTTCGAGAAGTTCCGGGTTAAACGGCAGGTCAAACAAAACAAGGTGGTGGGCAAACTGGAAGTTGCGGCCCTCGCTTCCGATCTCGGAGCATACCATTACCTGGGCCCCGCTTTCTTCTGCAAACCTGGCGGCGTTTTTATCTCTTTGCAGGAGCGAGAGATCCTCGTGAAACAGTACCATCTCGATATTTAGTATCCTGCGCAGGCTCTCTTCTACCGCCCGGGCCTTTTCCTGCAAACGGCAAATGACCAGGATCTTAAGCTTCCGGGGATCTTTGATCAGCGTGATGAGCCATTCAATGCGTTTGTCACGGGAAAAATTCAGTCGGGTTTGGTTCGATTCGGCCCGGGTAGAATCATTTTCAGAAAGGTCTTTCTGGTCTTTCAAATGAAATTCGAGAGTTTGCAGCGCCAAATCTTTTTCTTCGGGTTTTAAAACCACCAGGTTTGCCCGGCGTTCGGGAAATCCTTTCATGATCGATCTTGTGTTTTGAAAAACGGCCCGGCCGGCGCCGAACCTGTCAAGAAGATCATCCATGGCCGGCAATACCATTTCGCCGGTATTTTGGGGCAGGGTAGAAGAAAGAATATTTTTTTCGGTTTCGGATAACGGTTTGTCGCCGGCAATTTTGTCGGCAATCCCGGAGATTAAAAGATACTGTTCTTCTTCTTTGCGGAAGCGATCGTAATCAAAATACCGGGCCGGGTCTAAAAGGTGTAGCCTGGCAAAGTGGCTTTTAAAACCGAATTGTTCGGGAGTTGCCGTTAGCAGTAACAGACCGGCGGTTTTTTGCGCCAGATCCTTTACGGCAAGATACCCGGGGCTTGCCTCGGTAAGATGATGGGCCTCGTCTACGACGATCATATCCCATTTTGCTTCGAGGGCAAATTGTTGAAGTCGGGCGTTGTCCGACAATATGTCGATGCTGCAAATGTGAAGCTGGTCCTCGAGAAAGATGTTCCCGGTGTAACCGGAATCGCCCGGCCCGCTCATATTGGCGCCGGGGGAATTAATTTCCGGGTCTTTGGGCAAAGCCTCGTTATAAATTTTAAAGATTAAATTAAACTTTCTTAGCAACTCGACAAACCACTGGTGAACCAGCGATTCGGGGACGAGAATCAACACTCTCTGGATTTGGTTTGTAAGGAGAAGGCGGTGCAGTATCAGGCAGGCTTCGACGGTTTTGCCAAGGCCGGTTTCGTCGCTCAAAAGCGCCCTGGGGTTTGACCGGCCGCTTACCTCGCGGGCAATGTACAGCTGGTGGGGAATAAGATCGATGCGCCCGCCGAGAAATCCGCGCAGCGGGGATTTTCTAACCTCGTGTTGAAAGTACACGGCCTGCCGGCGCAGGGTAAAATCGCGGATGTCGTCAAAGAGCTTTGCGCTGAAACGGTTTTCCGGGGAGGTAAATACCATCGAATCCTTGAGATCCTTTTCGTGAAGAAGGACCTCTCTTTCATGCGCATCATGGCAGGCGTATACAAGAGTTCCGCCGCTATTGGCGACAGATTGTACCCGTAATTTTTCTCCCTGGCGGGATTCTACCTCGTCTTTTACCTTGAATATGACGCGGCGCAGCGGCGCCGATTGAATGGCGTATAACCTCGTACATTCGGCGGCAGGGTAGTGTATTTCCACCCTGCGGTCCTTTATTTCCCTGACAATGCCCAACCCGAGGTTTAGCTCAAGTTCGCTGATCCATCTCTGGTCTTTTGCAAAAGGATGTGAAAATGGTACTTGAGATTTCGGGGCGGTTTTTTGCAAAACAGGGTTCCTTTGCGTGATTGACAATCCAGTGCGAAAGGTTTGCGACGCTGTCAACCAGATTCCGAAGGCAATATTTACTTTGCAGTTGGTATGCAAATTTGTCGGCGACAGGTTATTTGTATGTTCAAATTGAGCATCACAGGCGGATTCGAAAACCTGATGATACGTTTATTTTCATTTTCGCCGTTAAAGTCTCTAATCGGGCAGGTGTTACTTTTTACTGCATAACTAAAAAATAAATAGTATAAAATTAGACATAATATAAAAGAAAGCTTGACAAAATACAGGAAATAAATATATAGAATGTGCTTATTTCAAATAATAATATATGGAGGCTATGATGAAAATTTTCTCTTTTACAAAAGTTTATTTGCAGATTTTTTTAATATTTTTTTCTTTTAAAATGTATGCTGCCGATGGGCCGGGACTGGAAACGTCATTAATTTCGACGGGAAGCAGTTTTAATACAACCCTTTTTGCGCCCTGGAGCGGGTATTGGTTTCCCAATGGGATATGGCTGACCGGGGACATTAATGGCGATGGTAGAGTCGACGTTGTACATGCCGTCAAGGGTACGGATTACGTTCATACCTGGATGTCCCGGGGTGACGGTACGTTTACAGTCGGAACATTCCGGCCCTGGGCGGGTTATGCGATACCAAACGGATTGTGGCTTACTGCAGATTTAAACGGCGACGGGCGAACCGACATCGTTCATGCTGTTGCCGGTACCGATTATGTTCATACCTGGATGTCCAATGGAAATGGTACGTTTAGCGTTGGAACATTTCGGCCATGGGCAGGCTATGCCATACCCAATGGCATATGGTTAACCGGCGATTTAAACGGCGACGGACGTACGGACATCGTTCATGCTGTTGCCGGTGCCGATTATGTTCATACCTGGATGTCCAATGGAAATGGTACGTTTAGCGTTGGAACATTTCGGCCATGGGCAGGCTATGCCATACCCAACGGCATATGGTTAACCGGCGATATAAACGGTGACGGTCGTACGGACATCGTTCATGCTGTTGCCGGTGCCGATTATGTTCATACCTGGATGTCCAACGGCAATGGTACGTTTCGTGTCGGAACTTTTCGCCCCTGGGCAGGTTATGCCATACCCAACGGCGTTTGGGTGATTGCGGATTTAAACGGGGATAAGCGGTCCGACATTGTCCATGCGGTTGCGGGGACCGACTATGTTCATACCTGGATGTCTAACGGCAATGGGACATTCAATGTGGGAACATTCCGTCCGTGGGCTGGTTATGCCATACCTAACGGCCAATGGATGGCTGCCGACTTGAATGCCGACGGTCGTACCGACATCGTTCATATCGTCAAGAATACCGACTACATGCATACCTGGTATTCCAACGGCAACGGAACATTTAATGTGGGAACCTTTCGTCCCTGGACTGGTTATGCGGCAGGCAACGGGCTTTGGATGACAGCAGACATAAATGGCGACCGCCGCATGGATTTACTGCATGTCTATAGCATTGATCCGGCCCGGGCATTAGGGGTGCGACGATTTACTACGACCACCTTGACCAATGCGGATGCCGATAGAATACTCACGGATGCCACGGCAATCTTATGGCGCGATAATGGGATTAGCGATGTTGCATGCTCCGTCAGGCTTTTGCGAAACGGTAACGTAACGGTATTTGCCAATGGAAATGGCGTGATTAATTCCCAGGCAGATTTTAATGCTATTAACGGCCTGCCGGGTAGAGTAAAGGTTGTAAACCAGATCAACTGGTGCGGCGGCCTGATCCCCAATGTCATAGGCTGTGCGCCGGTTCCTGGCACTTCTCAAATCGTCGTCCGTTTTACCGCAAACCAGGAAGGAATTCTTTGGGCGCATGAATATGGCCATACAAGAGGGTTGGGTCACCGTAACGACGCTACAGCCATCATGAATGGTACAATTGGTGTAACTCGTACGGATGTTAACTCTAATGAATGCAATGCATTTAAAAATTAGGCGCCGATTTTATTTCAAAATAAATTCAGGAGATACACTATGAAAAAAATTTCAAAACTATACTTTTTTTGTGTCTACGCAGTTCTCGTGTCGGGTTTTCCCCAGTCTGCAAGAGCTCAGGAAATGGTATCAGACCCAAACGCTATCCGCAATTTTGTGCGCCAGGTATATTTCGAGGGAGTTCCCTTTGATCAGGTAAATTCCATTTCTGCCAATGCCGCAATTCCCGTTCTTCTTCCCATGCTCAATGATTTGGCAGAGGAAGAATTTTACTCAAATATAGTGGTTACGTTGGGTATGCTGGGAGATGATCGCGCCGTAGACCCGATGATAAATTTTATTACTCAGAAAGAAGGTTCCAGGGAAGTAAGCAATTCGAAGTCAATTGCCAAATCCAGCGCCGTAATGTCTCTGGGGTATATCGTTAACAAGACCGGTAATGCCAAAGCCCTGGATTTTCTCAGGGAGGGTGTTGACCCTGAGGTATGGACCAGGAGAAAATTAACCTGGGTAAGCAAACATGTGCCAACGGCAAAAGAACGAGACAACCAGATGGCCGTGATGTCGATGCTGGGTCTTGGAATTTCGGGGCATAAAGATGCAAAAAAAATATTACTGGATCTGAAAACGCCGGCTCCAAGGTCAAGGTTTTCCGTTATTCGGTCTGAAATACAGGGATTCGAGGGAGTTGTAGACGACGCCCTGAAGGCCCATGATGAAATTTCGCGTAACGGGATTAGAAAATATTATGAAAAAGTTCAACCCGATAAAAAACCGGTTTCCAGGGACAAGGAGACGCTGGTGCCTGAAGAAAGGTTAAAGCAGGATGAAAAAGGCCAGGTTCTTAAAAAATCACAGGCTGGTGAAATTATACGGGAATCCAGGGAGGGTGAGGTATTAAAGAATCCCCAGGATGGCGAAATTTTAAAGAAACCTCAGGACGGCGAAGTCCTTGACATGGAAAAAATAATTGAAAAAAACAATTAAAGCGCGTTCCCGCCTTGTATCGCGCTCTTGCGGTACAAAGATGTAACTTTTCGCGGATCGAGCATTTTTGTAAAAGCGCTCGATCCGCGAAAAGCGTGTACTTCAAAAGCTGTCGATAAATAACAGCGACGCTGAAAGGTCGTACCCCGTCATAGGTGGCCGTTATTTGCCATATATACGACTTACCTTGATTTCCCGTTTTTTGTATTCGTTTTTTTATGGATAAACAAATTGAAACCTGGGTATTTACTTATCAATTTCATGGCAAAGTGAATTGCCGAAACAAAAATCAAAAACCCGATACCAAGTAGTAAAAAGTATTTTACCGCCCACTCAAAAGCGACTTTTATTCTATGAAGAAAGCCGATTTTCGTTGATGACGATTCGCTGATTTTTACTTTCACCGTACAAAACTCATTTTCAGAATCGAATTCGCCCAGGCTTAAACCCAGTTTTTGTATTTTCTCTTCTATTTCGAGAATTCTGTTTTCCAGGTTTATGTATTCGTCGATTTTACCGCCCTTGTTTTTTAAGGCGATCAGGGAAGCCCTGATTTTTAATAACGATTCTTTTTTGGATTGCAGTTCCTTATATTCGTTTGTTTTGTCTCTTTTGTCAATATTGACCGACGTGATTTTTCCGATATTCTTGATTTCCTCTACGAAGGCGTCAAATTTTTCCGGCGGCACTCCAATTGTAAAATTTATAATCCTGTTTTTGCTTGTCTTGAGGCCTGAGGTGTTTTCGAATTGTACAACCGATTGCGTTTGTTCAACCAGCGAACGAATTTTTTTTTCATCTTTTTCAATATCGGATGTTTTGGATTCAATGGCGGCTATCTTTTCATATTTCTGGTCCACATTGACGGTTTGCCCCTGCATGGTCTGGTACTTAAATTTTTTAGACGCTATATTTACCTTGTAACTCGTTTCAGATTCGGCCAATTGCAGGTTATTAAAACGTTCAACCCGGGAGTACCCTGCCGGATTTACATATCCATAGATCAGTCTAAAAAGAAATAATGCTATAAAAATAACGGTCGAATACATCAGGGATTTTTTAATATTGTGGTTCATATCTTTTTACCTTTTTACCCTTTTACCAGGGTTCTGAATTTATTGCCGTAACACCAACGAAGGAAATGGGGTTGCGTGGGCATGACGCGAACCATTCTATTTTTATAATGATGGATTTGCAGTCAAAGATAATTTTATATTTCCGGGTAAAGCAAAATGCCGGAGGGAGCTTCGGCACGAACCCATTTCTTAAGCAGAAAGAAAAAGTTCAATGCGATCGAAAAGTTGCTAGGGGCTGTCTAAAAAGTCACGAAATTGGCCCCAAAGGCCAAAAAGAAAACCAAAAGCAGGCTTTTCAAGTACGCCGAAGGCGGGCCGAAAGGCCGCTTTAGTAGCATTTTACGCAGTAAAATGCGAGGCTTTTGGTTTTCTTGTGACTTTTTAGACAGCCCCCTAGCCATTCACGGAGTTTTTCGAAGAAAAACCAAGCTGTCGCTTGAGACAGCTCAGGTAGCGCGTCACTATGAAATAGTAAAGATGCGCTACAAGCTTTTCGAGTAAAGCATTGAACTTTGGAGATGACTTTGTTATCACAATATAGTTCATGCCTAAGCTCGAAGGTTTAAAAGACGCCGGTTCTGGATATTTTTATCTTCTTGACAGGGACTTTTGTCGATGAGTACTAAACGGACATCTCTTGGCAGAGTCTGGATGAAATCTGGATGAGATTGTTATAACGGTGAGTTTTCCATGAGCTTAAAACAAGAAAATATCGACCTGGAGAAGGTGCTTGAAATCAACGAGTATATCAAGTCGATTGATTCGCTGGCCTTTTTTATCAAATTAAACGCTCTCAATGCCTTTTTTCTGGCCAACCGCTCGGGCGAGCAACTCCGCGGTTATATTGTGGTTACCGACGAGTTTAACCGTTTTTCGGGGGAATTGATGCAGTTTGTTGAAAACCTGCTTTCGATTATTCACGAAGTCGTTTTCCTGGTTTCCGACAACATCAAGCAAAACCACCGGCTGAGGCTTTATGAAAGGGCCCTGAAAGACACCCGGCCGGACTCCGTGGGGATTATCAACGATTTTATAAAACAGCATGATTTGGTTGTTCAAAAAATCCGCGATGAGATTGCCGCCAATATGGCCTCCCTGGGTTTGAGCCTGATGAGAAATGAAAAAATGATTCTCAAAGGCGACATGCTTGCCATGCAGGCCAAGATTGAGGGCGCCTATTCGAGAAATTCCCGGGAGGTGTTTATGGATGTCGCCGAAAATTTTCAGAAGCATATCGGGAGGATTCGCCAGTCCCTGCAGGGTTTAAAAAAGATGCTTCAGGACAGATAGAAATCATATGAAGAAAATACAGAATATTTATCACGAAAATGATCACCGGTGGGCCGTCATTACCCGCGACCCGGACCGCCCGTCGTACATGATCGATACCAACGAATGCCTGGTCATGTCGGGCGGAGAGTCGATTTTAACCGACCCGGGCGGAATGGAGATCTTTCCCGCCGTTTTTTCCGCCATCAGTACGAATTATAACCCCAGGGATATCAAGTACATCTTTTCGTCTCACCAGGACCCGGATATCATTTCTTCATTGACGCTCTGGCTGGAGGTCAACCCGGAGTTGAAGTGTTACATTAGCTGGCTCTGGTCGACCTTTGTACCCCACTTTGGCGGAAACGACAAGACCTTTATCCCGGTGCCCGACGAGGGCATGAAAATCAAGCTGGGGTCGATCAAGCTGGAATGCATACCCGCCCATTACCTGCACTCGGCCGGCAATTTTCACCTGTATGATCAAAAGGCAAAAATTCTTTTTTGTGGCGATGTTGGGGCCGCTCTTGATCTTGGTAATTCCGGCATATACGTGAAGAATTTTGACGAGCATATAAAATCCGCCAAGGTCTTTCACCAGCGCTGGATGGGCTCCAACGAGGCGCGCCTGGACTGGTGCCAGAGAGTCTCCGAGCTTGAAATTGACATGCTGGTTCCGCAGCACGGCAGCATCTACCAGGGCAAAGACGTCAAACGTTTCATTGACTGGTTTTCCGAGTTGAAGGTCGGCCTGTTTACGATGGGCTCCGATGGCGATACGTTAGAAAAGGCCGAGCCGGTGATTATCGAAGAACTCGTAGACCTGGAACCTGAGAACCCAAACCCCGAACCCGAGGCGCCGGCGGAGATTCCCCAAAGCGATGCTATTGATTACAATATGAGTTCCGACGATTCTGACCTCAAAGCCCTGATGGACAGGGATTTGAAAAAGGCAGAGGGAAATTCCCCAAAAGAAGCCGGTAAGAAACCGGCACGAAAATCTTTCTGGGGAGCAATCAAATCTTTTTTCCAGGGTAAAGACAACCGCTAGAGGGTTGTTTCCTGGTTCACGGAAATCGGGCCGGAGCAATTGGACGGTAATGTCTTACTGGATTTTACTGAAGACGACATCCATGATATGTATTTTAAAATTTTCCGCGGTTGAGTTTTTTGTCGAGGGTTTTTCAGAAGGGGGCAATTTGTGGGTTCCCCTGGCCATTTGCGTGCCCCCCGGGTTATGCCCGCCGGCAAGGTAAAAAAGCGAGGTCGCGGTTATCAAGAGTCCGGGTATGATGGCAAATTGCAGCCTTCTTCTGCTGTGTTCTCTACGGGTGGCGTTGATCTTTTGAACGATGAGAGTATCCCACTGATCGTCTTCCAGCTTGTTTTGTATTTCCTTGTTGAAGTTTTCTAAATTTACTTTTTTGTTGTTCATAAAATTTCCTCTCTGGATAAACCTATTGCGGATAAACCTACTGCGGATAAATTTACTGCGTCACCCGGTAAGCTTCATTTGATGAACCCATTGCCTGACTTTTTCGCGGGCGCGGAAATTCCGGGATTTTACGGTACCCAGGCTGATTTTTAACTTTTCGGCGATCTGCCAGTCCTTAAAGCCCAGTATGTCCAGTTCCAGGACGCTTTTATACTTGGAAGGTAGTTTACTGATGATGGTTTTTACCAATTCCGCTTTTACAGCGGCAGGGTGTTTTGAGACAGCCGAAAAGTCGACCGCCTGGAAGATCATTTGTCTGCTATGAATAACGGTGTCGTCCAGTTGCTGTTCGATATTTTTTTGTTTTTGCAGTTTGGCGTTTAATCTCAGCGACTCGTTTCGGGCGATGGTGTAGAGCCAGGTGTTCAGGCTTGCCTCATGGCGAAATTGATTTTTCTTTAAACTGTTGTAGGCGCGAATGTAGGTTTCCTGGACGACGTCGTCGATCATGTGTACGTAGTCGGGGTTCAAGGTGCGCGAGATCGCCCCAAGTACGGAGGCTTTGGTTTCTTTTACCAGGTTGGTAAATTGATTGTCTATGGTACTCATGTATATTTCCATTATGTTCATCAGGGCTGGTTCGTCAATTGAATTCAACCTGTCATTTTTACAACCCCGTAAAGGGGGCGAGGGAAATTCAAATGCCAACCGGGATAGTGCCAACCCGGCAGGCGTTTTGAACCCCCTTCGCCTTGAAAAGGCCCGCCAGGTATCGGTATACCCGGCAGATAATAGGAGGAGTTGTATGAAGTGTCTTAGCTTTGGGTTAGACCCTCATGTTTTAGTTCTTTAAACTGCCCTGTTAGACCCGGGTTTGTTAAAAAGGTTCCCGTTTTTAAGAAAAGAATTACGAAAAACCTTGAAAAACGCTCAGCATTAAAGTTTTTTCGTAATTCTCTTAAATCATGATTTTTTTTAAGGGTAATCAAGGGCCTAACGGTGGCACTGCAGGCAGGAGGCATCGCCACCGCCGCCGGGGTGCTTCATGACCACTATTCCTGCGCCACCCCCGAACCGGTGACAGCCAAGGCAGTTGGTCCTGGCGTGACCTGCCGGTAGAAGGCCTTTTTGAAGGTGTCTGGCGTTGGCATTGGCCGGGGTATGGCAAAAAAAGCAATTGCTTGACGTTGACGAAATGGCGGAGGCATTTCCGGTCAGGTGGCAATTGTTGCAATGCCGGTTATAGGGGGTGCCATACATGCCGGTATGCGAAAACGGCCGGGTTCGCTGGTGGCAGGTCAGGCAGCTTTGCTGTTCATGGCAGGTCATACAGCGTTGCCGGTCAAGCCTGGACAATTGCCCATGGCGTTTAACCTCAAATGTGACCGTATGGCTGGCCGGTTTTTCGCTTTTATGGCAGTCTACGCAGCTTTTTTGAATGGCGCCGTTATGGCAGTAGGCGCATTGGGATTGTTTTTGATCCGTGGGTAGTCCGGCGCCATGCTGGCGCAACCATAACGGAGAATGGCTTTTCGGCTTCTCGGTCGCCACGGAAACGGGATGACAAAAATTACAGTTTTTGGTAACGGGAGCCTTGAGTTCCTTGTGGCAGTTGAGGCAGGTTCCCATATCGGGTAAACCCGCTTTGCCGTTATTTTTCACCCGTTTGTCCATTTTTATGTGACAGTCGAGACAATCGACGTTCTTTTGCCGGTGCTTTTCGTGGCTGAAGGATACGTTCTCAAAGGCCTTTTGGGTGCGAAAGGATTTAAATTGTTTGGAATCCAGGTGACAAAAGTTGCACTTGCCTTGATCCTCGACGTCATGGCAGGTTGCGCAGGTTGCGTGATCGGGGTAACTCATGGAAACGCCGTCTTTAGCGGGCAAATGGCATGTGGAGCATTCGATCTCCAGGGCGCCGACATGGTGTTTGTGGTTAAAGCGAAAGTTCTTTGAGGACGACGAGCTGGAAAAAGCGTACAACCCGGTTGTCGATGCCAGCAAAAACCAAAACCCCGCCCAAATGCTTATTAAGTAGATATTTTTTCTTTTCATAGCCCTTCACTTCTTTTTCAACATTTACAACATTAAATTTACCATTAAAATTGAATGATCACGTTAAAATCCAGTTTGTAGTACTCCCGGTTGCGGCTGATTAAGGGCGCCCAGGCTGTGTCATCAACCAGAAAACGCGACAGGGAGGCAAGCGATGCCCAGTTGTACAGGCCCTGGAGCTTAAAGCCGACGTTTTTATTCAGGTCCCAGTGCATTCGTATAAAAACATCCCGGCTGTCAAACCGGTCGCTGACCAGGACGCCCGAATAGTCGGTCTGGTAGTGGTACTTGTAAAACCCGGTACCGGCAGACATCGTAAAGTCTTTCCATTTTTTAGTGATATCCCCGCCAACGGCGTTGGTGGTATTTTCCACCCCGGTTGTTACGTAGGTGTCGTAGTAGACATGAAAGAGCCATTTTCCCCGGAGGGCGACGATGAGACCGATTTGCCCCATCAGGTATTCGGGATTAAACTGGGTAATGTCGCCGGGTTTTGTCACAAAACGTTTTTCGCCCCCGAGTTCCAGTTGAATGTCTTCAAGTATTTTTGATTTCGTAAACAGATCATAGAAGCTTTTATAAACAAAGAGGTTGACATCTTGATAGGCAGCCGAGGAGCCAAGGAGCATCGAATAACTGCTCAACCTGTCGGTCAGATCCGAGAGGTTGACGAATTGGTTGCTGTATGAGGCCTTGTAGTCGACCAGGATGGACTCAAACTCGCCCTGCAGGTAGACGGTCAGCAGCATGGGTTTTAATTTCGGGGTCGGCAGGGCAGAAAGGGCAACGTCGGTTTTTAACCAGTCGGCGGCTTCATAACCGATATTTGCCTGCAGGAGGTGGCTTTCGACGCTGACCCTGGGCGCCTGCGATGTTCGAACCGGGGTTATTGCCGTAGGCAGGCTTTCCCGCAGGAAGGTATACCGGAGGTCGCCCATGAGGTTTTGTTCGTCATTTTCAAGGTGCACCAGGGCGCCGCTGGTTTGTTCCTGCAGGGGGTAGTAGTTATGAAAATCGCTGTGCCAGGGAATACCGGCAAAGGTTACCATCCGGATCCAGTTTGAGGGTTGATAGCTCATGAGGAGGCCGTCAAAAGCCGCCCCGTTAAATTCAAACCGGTATTGCCGCCCAAGGTCTGCCGAGAAAAACGGGTTTTCGTAGGTAACGAAGGCCTCGTATAACGAATATTGCCAGGTCTGCGCGGGGTTTATCGAATCCGCATAATCCCGAAAGGCGACATCGCTTGCGTCCAGCGAGCCGGGCAAAACCGCCGATTGGGTTGCATCGAGGTCTTTTTTCAGGGCCCCGGAATACCTCAGGGAAAAAAACGGATTAAACTGCGCCGAAAAAACATGGGACTGGTAAAAGTCCAGGTCATGGGCGTTATCGCCCCACTGGCTTACAATGCGGTTGTCAAGACGAATTTTTGTTTCAAGGCCATAGGCGGGACCCGTTGCCTCAAAGAAAATCAGTAAGAAACCAAAGAAATATCGCAGTAGGATCTTCATAATACAAGTCGTCTTTTTGTATAAAATTAAGGGAAATTCTCCTTTCTTCCTTTGAGTATAAAATAGTAAACCTTTGTCGGATTGGTCAATAATTAAACGGATTTATTCGATATTTTTAAAAAACCCTTTCCGGGCAACCCTGATGGTGAAAACCAAAACGAACCCGCGCAGTCACGTATTTTCAAAGAAGTAGTACGCTATGCCGACCAGGGGCCTGCCCTTTGCAAAAGCATTCGGAGGCATTCACTCTTTTTTTGTATCCCTCGTACCGTTAATTTTCTATATTGACGACGGGGGGCCGGTTATCGCGGCCCTGTCCCGTGTTGTTCCTGCCGGTTGGCTGGAAAAGCCATTGCGACGGGAGTTTTTTAAAAAATAGATTTTTGGAAAAGGGATACAATGAAATCAAACGTTGTTGTTTTAATTTTAAGTTTATTTTTGGTGTCAACCGTGTCGGCCCGGGAACCCGTAAACGCACAGCCGGTAGAAAAAAGGGGCGGGATAGTACAACTGGGTCTGGGCTGGGGCTTTATGAGCCATGGCGCTTCCCTGGATTCGGCGCTTGCGCAGGCCCAGGCATCCGGCAGCCGTTTTACCATTTATAGCGAGGCAATTTTCGGCTGGGCGATACATTCCCAGGTATACCTCGTCGGCGGGTTGAGCGGTTTTACGGATCGCGTGACGGTGAAGTCGCGTTACATGCAACTAAACACCCTGTTGATCTCCGGGGGTTTTCGTTATTACCCCTTGACGACGGGGTTTCTCCTGGGCGCAGATTTCGGGATGGCCGCAATGGCCCTGAATTCCGACATGTTATCGTTTAGCGTAACCGGCAAACCCGGTTTTGGGTTTAAAGGCACCTTTGCCTATGACTTTGCCCCGGCGCCCGCCGCATCGGGAATCATTGTCGGCGGCAGTATCACCATGTCGCAAATTGAAGGCAGGTGGACACAGGGTGTCGGTTTATTTGCCGGCTGGGCCTGGAAGTAAAACCCCGTGCGCTCTTATTTCCACCGGCATATTTTTCCCGAATCGTCGATCTGCACAAACCGGTAGTAGGGCGGGTCCGGGAACCCTTTTTCAACGGGTCCGCATGAGGCTGTCTGGACGATAAAGGGTTTTTGATCTTCAAAGTTTTCGGGTAATACGTTGCGGGAATAATGGCCGTAAAAAACCAGGGGATTTTCTCCCATCGATATTCTAAACTCAACCTCGCGATGCGTATGTCCCGAAAATACGATGTCGATTTTCCCGCCCTGGTAACCGGGATCGTTCTCCTTTCGGCCCACGCAAAGATGCAGGAATTGACTTAAAAAATGATTTGTCGTTCCATAGCTGATGTCGGAGGTTACAAGGACCTCGTTTTGCCCCGCCGCCAGGGGCGGTTCCTTTTCGATATTCACCGGGGGCGAATGCAAACAGACAAAGGCCCTGCCGGCATCGTCCCGGGATTGGGCAAGGGCCAGTATTTTCTCAAGCCAGGTTATCTGGCTATAGCCATAATACTCGTTGGCGGGGTAGAAAGCCGCGCTGTCGGGAGACCCGCCGATCAGGTTGTCCTTGACGGAAAGTTTTTTGGTTTTTTTGTCGCCGTTGTCCCAGAAATACTGGCTGGCCATGCAGTCGGGGCCGGTATCCATCAAGATAAAGTGATTTTTTCCATAGGAAAAGGCATAGTTGAAATACGCATTGATGTGGAGAAAATAATAGTGCAGCGACTTGACGTCAGCCTCGATCGGTATTAGAAATTTTTCCACAATGGTACGAATGTACTTCGAAGAAATCCAGTTTATAAAGTTATGAACCCCGGCGGCTACCAGGAATGCCGTGGCCTGTAAAAGCAGTTTTTCCTTGTCGGGGAAAAATGCCGGGAATGCCGACGGTAGAAATGATGATATTGCCGGAACCAGGGCCTTTGTCTGCCATTTATGGGAAACCTTGAAAAGTTTTTTAAAAATCGTATGGTATATATTTTCTTTCAGTAACGGGGAACCTTCTTTGATGATCTTTTGATAGATCGCTTCTTTTTTGGCCTCCAGGGTCTCAACCGTGTCATAATACGAGTAGTCAAAAAAGGAGCTTTCTTTTTTAGAAATCCTGTAGATGGCCGTGTTGTTTGCCGGGTCGTAGGGGTGTTGCCGCCAGTCGTGGTTGCCGGTTGTGGTGAAAACGGGGACCTTCAATCCCTCGTTGCCGTATTTTTCTTCCCGGGGGCTGCCGGCGATGATGTCTGCGAAAACCTGCCAGTTGTTGTCGGCTTCGTTCATCTCGTCGCTTACCCCGTGGTTGGAAAAATCCACCATGTCGCCGCCAAGGAGAATAAAGTCGAGTTGCCCGTGATCGGCCTTCTCGTTGGCAAATTTAACGAAGTCCCGCAGGCGCTGGTTAAAGTTATTAAAGTTTTTCACCGGGCCGTTGGCCGAGGTTATTTCAGATTCCATCAGGTCGTTTCTTTTGGCAAGGTGCAGGTCGGTCAGGTGGATAAAATTCGCCCCCCTGTCAGAAATTTCCGAAATGCATATCGCATGAGTCTTCGCCGGGGCCCCGTCAAGTTGCAGGTCGTATAACGTCGGTCTTTCGAATCCGTTTATTTTTCTCCGGCTGGTTTTCAATACGGCGCCAGCCTGGGGGGCCAACGTTACTTTATAGATTTTGTATTGTCCCTTCAGCACTACGTTAAAAAGTTCCGCGCTGATCAGCTCCCTTGTTTCGTCTATGGACGACGGGTAAATTTTGTCGTATTGCGTTATTTCGCAGACTCCGGTTTGCCGCAGTGGAATTTTACCGAGGTTTTCCGGGGAATGAACCCGAGACGGTACAAGCTGCCATATCCCGGTAGTAAAAATCTTTGAAGCCAGGATGACGTCAAAGCTGACATTTTTTTCGGTTGCATTTAAGATCAAGGGGCAGCCGAGGCTGGGGTTTAAAACGATCGTGGTCATAAATAAATATCGACTGGACCGGATTTGAACCTGAGGCTGGTGTGTCACATACCGCCGCGATCTTCCCGCGAGAGGGTTAATTTTGCGTCGATGTAGTCTTTGTGAGATACCTTGAGATCCATCGAAATATCCCGGATCAGTTCAATTTCCCGAAACGATGTTTTTCCCGAGGCATTGGCAACCTTGAAGAGCAATTCGACAAAGCGCTTTCGTTCGGCGTTGTCGGTCTCTTCAAAAAAACTCCGCGCGAGGTAGTCGAAAGGAAGCGTTTTGTGAATGTTTTTCTGTCCTTCTTCGATTCTTTTTTGAACCAGGTCGCCAATGAGGGCCGCGGCAACGGGATCTACGCCCCAGCTTGTTTCGATGATGGAAACAATCGCGGTTTTTTCGGCCTCGTCGAAGACGTTATCTGCCATGGCAACCCTTCCGAGTAGCCCCGCGCCGGCGCTGAATTTTTTCAGTTGACCTTTGGTGTAGCCGGCGAGGTCGCCCTGGGGGAATTTTTTTTTGATATCAAAGAGCAGTTTGTTTTGAACGTACTCGTTGATGGTTTCCTCGTTATGCAACGATTCGCCAAGAGCCGCGGCGCTTTTTTTCAAAAGTCCTTTGCCAAGCCCCGCAAGAAGGTTCACAAGCCCGGCAGGTTTTTCATTTACCGCTTTTTCGATTTCTTCATAAAACACTTTTTCTTCTTTTGAAATTTTTCCATCTGCCGCGATGAGGTCCCGGATGTTGTCAAGAACAAAGGTTTTATCGGCCTTGGTCCTGATGGAGCCCAGGACGTCGTCAAGGATTTGATTGCAATCAGGCTTCTCGACGGAATTTTCCATCAGGATTTCCAGCCTGGCCCAGTCTTCGGCGGTCAGCCCTTTTAACCGAAACAGCATGTGTTTCATGGCGTTGATTTCGTCCGGGTCAAGGTTGCCGTCTTGCCAGCCGATGGCGATCATCAGTTTGGCGACTTTAAACGCAAGGGTGTTGGTTAAATCGGGGTTCATCGGACAGGCATGACGATATACAGACAGGGGATCAAGTGAATTTGTCGTTTTGAGGTTAAATCTTGAGAGCCTGTGCGCACAGGCTCTTAAAACCAGTATTCCCAGCCTTCGAGGTAGTAGTTTAAAATTTCGGGGTTGTTCAGGCCGCTGGATTTGACGGGTATTTTTTCAATGTCTTTTGAAAATTCAAAGACGGTTTTCAGCATCGCGCCGGTCAAAAATCTTGTTTCGACATTCAGCTTTTCTTCAAGGTTGATTTTGCGGGTAGCGGCAAGAACAAAGCCCCAGTCGCCAAAAGAAGGAACCTCGACATGGTAGGGGCTTGCGTGGGTAAACCCCGCGGACCTGGCGGTTTCGAAGATACACCAGAAGGCCTTCCTGGCAAAGTAGGGGCTGGTCGCCTGGGTGACAAATATCCCTTCTCGGGAAAGCCGCTTTTTAACGACCCTGTAAAATTCCCGGCTATAGAGTCGCCCGAGGCTTGTATTTCGCGGGTCAGGCAGGTCGGCAATGATTACGTCAAAAAAGGCGCTGTTTTCGGTTAAATACACAAAGGCGTCCTCGTGAACGATTCTGACTCTGGGGTTTGACAGGCTGCCCTGGTTTACCTTGATGAAGTCCCGGTGCCTTGAGGCCAGGGCGGTCATTTCTTCATCGAGATCCACCAGGGTGATGTTTTCCACCTCGGGGTATTTCAGGATTTCGCGTATCGCCAGCCCGTCGCCGCCGCCCAATACCAGGATCGATTTTTTTTGCCGCGCGGCGCTCATGGGTACGTGAACCAACGCCTCGTGGTAACGGCTTTCGTCGATGGACGAAAATTGCAGGTTGCCGTCAAGGTAAAGGCGGAGGTCGCCTTTGTGGCGGGTGACAACGATCTTTTGATATTTCGTCTGTTTCGAGAGAATCACCCGGTCTTCGTACATTGAGTTTTCCCACAGACGCATCAACCGGGTCTCGGCCAGGAAAAAGACCAGCAAAACCCCCAGAACAGCATAAACGATGTTCCTGGTCGACTTAAGGCGGCTAACGCCAATGTGTGAGCGAAAGAAATTCAACGTAAAGGCTGCCACGAGAACGTTGAGCGAGCCCGTGATGATCGAGCTTTGAAAGAGACCGAATACCGGCAAAAGGATAAACGGAAAAAGGGCGCTGGCAAATAACGCCCCGAGGTAGTCCAGCGAAAGGATGTTGGAGATATTTTCACGCAGCGGGTAGTACTTTACCATGATCCTGGTCAACAATGGAATCTCAAGGCCGATTAGAAAACCGATCGCCAGGATAAACAGGATCATCACCGGGTAGTATACGATTTCGGCGGCATAGACTCCATAGAGAACCGGAACGCTCAGGCCGCCGACAAGCCCGAGAATGCCTTCGACGAAGATAAATTTTAAAACAAGGTTGTTTACTATAAACCGGGAAAAGTAGGTGCCCAGGCCCATAGCCGACATGGTCATGCCGATCGTCAGCGAGAACTGCTTGATGCTGTCGCCCAGGAAATAGGATGAAACCGACCCGATGAGCAGCTCATAGATAATGGTGCAGAGGCCGACGACAAAGACAGAAAAAAAAAGTACGGCCGTTTCAGCGGCGGCCCTGCCGGGTTTTTTTTTACTTGCCGCCACTTAATCCGCCGCCGGAGCTCCTGGGGCCGCCAAGACTTCCCTTTCTGGCGCTGGGGTCGCTGTAGGTTCTGGCGCCCCCTGAGCTTCCGTAACTCCGTGAAAAGTGCGATCCGTTGTTAAACCCCTGGTAACCCGGGTAGCCGGCGCCGCTTCTGGCATACGAGAACGAGCTGTAATAGATAATGCCCAGAAGGACCGATAACAGAAGAAGTTTGATTTTAAACATAATTTACCTTTGCGTCAGCAAATATATTCTCCTGAAAAAGCTATCCCGAAAAATATAACCCATATGAGAATATTTACCAGGGACGTACGGGTATTCCCGGAAGACGACTTTCTCTTGCCTTTTTTACCCGGAGCTTTTTTATTTTTATTGTCGCGCCCTTCTTTAAGATACCAGACCACTCCAAGGATAATTATGGTGATAAAACCAATAAAAAAATGAATTGAGGGGTTGCCGGCCTTTGGGTTTGTGCTGACATCTATGGCCGCATCCGGCGGAATATCTTCTGGTACTTCGGCGCCGGCAGGTTGGGCCGTATCGTCGCCGTTTTCCGAGGTAAAACGAAGGTAGTAGACGCCCTTTTGGGGAAACGTCACCCAGATGTCAAAACCCTTCTTGCTGTCGATACCTTCCGAGTCGCGTTCGATCCAGACGTCGTTGCCAAAGGCCATCAGAAAGTTTTTTTGTTCGTCCAGGATTTCTCCCCCGATGAAGCGCGAAATTCCATTGGAGTTATACGGTATGGAGAGGTTCTGGCGAACCTTGATCTGGTAGACGCGATTGTCCCTGGTTACCCGAATCGGCCCGAATTCGCCCCCGGCGGAGTTTAAAGACTGTGTTTCGGGTTTCTCGGCGCCAACCGGGGCAAGGTCGAGGTAAAACGAGGTGGCAAAGCAAAGGGCGGCAAACAGGGTAAGAACAAGCCTGTACATGTAGCCTTCTCTTTGCTTTTTAATATCTGTCGTTGTCGAATCATTTGATGGCATAGACACCCTCGGAGAACCCTCAGAGACGAACGCTGAAGTGGAGCATGAAATAAATCATGACAGATACCGAAATGGTCGAGCTCATCTCCAGAAGGCCGACGGCGACATTTCGATCGGTTTGAATCGCCCGGTTGAGGCCTACCCGGGGTATCAGGACCTTGTCGAGGATCAACCGGAAGGCGGGAAAAACCGCGAGGCTGACAACGACGCTGATGGAAAAATCAACCAGGCTTGTCTGCCAGTTGGTAAAATTCCCGGCTATTCCCTTTAGCAGGATCACCCCGGTGCCGATGAGGATACCCGAAAAAGCGATGCCGGCGGCGGCATTGTCGCTTTCGATTTCCTTTTGAAGATCATAGGGGGTAAAAAAATCATAGACATAGGTCGCAAGAAGCAGGACGATCTGCCCCAGCAGAAAAAATACAAGGGTAGAGACAATTCCGCCGCCTTCGCCGTAGATGGACCCGGCGACAACCAGGGCCGAGGCAATATAGGAGCCCGCCTCGACGGCGCCCGCCCCGACATTTTTATCGCGGATCATTTCGTCGACAGTATAGTACTTTCGAAAAAGTACTTTGTAGTTGATAAAACGGGCGAGGTTCAGCAGGAAGACCCCGAGAAAACCGTAGGCCAGAAAGTTAAACAGGTCCTGTTGAAAACCCTTTGAGGGGCCAAGGTAGGCGCCAAATAAAATAATGACGACCCCGAGAAGGTAGCCGGAGATGCTGACGGCTACCGGGATGTTGCCCGGTTTGCCGAGCTGGGCCTGGATATCGTAGCTGATGAGCCTGCTTTTAACAAAAAGCGAGAAGGGTAAGAAGGCGACGGCCGAGAAAACGAAGACCATTTCGCGCCATAAAACCGTGTCGATTGCAAACATAAAGATTCCTTAACGTATACTGTAGACCGTAACCTGGCCGGGGGAGAGGGTGTCGCTTAACGTGACCGCGTATTCTGTGTTGCTCCATTTTTCGACCCCGATGAATTTTTTGCCATCTTCGCTGACAAAATCCCAGTAGTAGAGCTTTTCTTTTTTAGACTCGTCGCCGTTTCGAAGAAAGTTAGCCGAGTCGCTATCGTCGAGGGTCCAGATTTGACCCTCGAAGGTAAATTCGCCTTCCTCTTCTTCGTCCATTTTATCGAGGTCTTTTTTAGAAAGGCCCAGGTCTTTCAGGTCGAGTTGGCGCATACCGATGGCCAGTTCGATTTCGTCGTCTTCTTCAAGATCGATCCAGACCTTCTGGCCGCCTTTATCGCACTCCAGTTCGTACCATTCATAGTCGCCCTGGCGGTAGGTATGGCGGCCCATCACCTTGAGGTCGAAGTCTTCGAGGGTTTCGCCGACGGCGCGAAGGGCGATGACGCCGCCCTGGCGGACGTTTTGTATAAGCAACTCTGTTGAAGGTTCCTGGCCACCCGTCGAAGTTGAGGCCAGGTTTTTGATTCTTTTAAACAAGGAAAATCCCATATAAACGCTCACCAAGAAAAAGATTAAGCTGAAAAACCACATAATGTCAGAAAACGCCCAGAATACATAAGAGGGTCAATTCATGCCCATCTTTTTTTTGAGTTCGTCCAGGGATGCCGACTGGCCGGCGGCGGCGCCTCCCAGGGCCTTGTCGATTTCGCTGTCGATGCTGGTTTCGGCTGAGGCGATTTCGCCGTAAGACTGGGCTATGGCCTCGTCTTCGTTGACCTTGCTTCTCATCTTTTCAAGCATCGAAATGGTACCGGTCGAGTCGACCTTGGCAAGCTGCTCGTTGAGTTTTTTGGTTGAGCCGGCGACCTTGGCGCGGGCCTTGAGGGTGGTCAGTTCGTTTGACCAGGTGTCGATCTGGTTTTTGAGGTTTTTAACGGCGGCTTCAAGCTGGGCGACAAGCTTTTCCTGGTTTGCCAGGTCGGTGGTCAGCCTGGCGGCCCGGGTAACGGCGGCGTCTTTTTTGGAAAGGGCTTCCATGGCAAGGCGGTCGGCCTCGGCAGAATCCAGTTCGCCCTTTTTGGCTTTTTCGAGCAACAGGACGGCCTTTCGCTCGTAGTCGGCGGCGATGGTTTTTTGTTCGCCCAGGTCGCGTTTCATGCCTATGGTGAGGGCCTTGACCTCGGCCAGGCTCTGGACGCTTTTAGCGAGGTCTTCCTTGAGGTCGCGAATGCCCTGTTCGGTCATCTTGATCGGGTTTTCGAGTTTGTCGACGGCCGAATGCGCTTCGGACTCGGCGACGGTATACAATCGTTTAAAAATACTGAACATGTGTCCTCCGTAGAATGGTTTAAAAATTTCTTTTGGCGCTGCGCCGGGGTATCCTTCGTATAACCGCCACAAATGATTTGTAAAAAGGCTTGAAAACAAAAAAAGGAAAACGTCATACAAGGTCAATAGGAATTAAAGAGGGGCATGGAAATAAAATGGCTGGTGAGAGCCTGTGCACCAACTGTTTTCTCAGAAAGCAGGTTGGCGCACAGGCTCCTTACGGGGATCCCGGTTGAGATAACGTTGGGGGGTGACAGGGGGGTTGGGATTTCATAACGGCCAGGCCGGTTCCTCTGGGAACAAACGCCGTTATGCGACCCATTTACTCTTTTCGGCCCCCCCTCTTAAAACTATTTCTTTTTTATTAACCCGTGAGAAATCAGCGTGTGCCCCGTTACGAGTATCGAATCTTTTGCCGGTATCGGTTTTATCCCCAGCAGGTTTCGCATACGCTCGTTGCTGAGCTCTCTCTTTATTCCAATTTCGTTCATTACGCTGCGGGTTTCCGGGTCAAACCAGGAAAAGATTTTAATCATAAAATCGGGTATGGTCTTCCGGGGTATACGGTAGCCCATGGATGTAAATTCCTTTGCCAGAATTGCGGCAAGTTCTTCAAACCAGACGAAACGGTCGGTAACGGCAATGCGTTTTCCGGCGGCCCCCGGCAGTGTCATGGCCTTCAGGTGCGCCGTGGCGACATCGCGAACGTCCACCACCTGGAAACCCATGTGCGGTAAACCGGGTATGGCCCTGTCCAGGACCTTCTTGATGATCGTGGCGGAGGACCCGTAGTCTTTTTCGAGAACCGGGCCGAGAATGGCCGACGGGTTTATCGTCACCAGTTCCAGTTCGTCTTCGGCCTGGTTACGGATAAAATCCCAGGCGGCTTTTTCGGCCAACGTCTTGCTGGCGATGTAGGGCGTCACGTCGTCGCCGTTAACGTCTGTCCAGGAGTTTTCGTCGAGCACGGAGGTTTTCATGGGGCGGGGATGACCATACGAAATGGCGGCCATCGAAGATGTCATTACCACGCGTTGAATCTTGTTTTTCCGGGCAAACCTCAGGGCCCTGAGAGCCCCCTCTATGGCGGGTTTTATCAGCGTGTCGGGATCTTTCGGCAGGGTTGTTATAAAGGGGGACGCAATGTGCAGCACATAGGCGGAATCTTTCATCGCCTCATCCCAGTTGCGATCTGACATCAGGTCGACTTCAACGAACGTTAGTTGCTCATCCGAAAATTCGACATTTTCATGATATATGGCGCGCAGACTTTTTTCTCTGCCCATGTCGCGAATTGTCCCTTTTACGGAATACCCTTCCGTGAGTAATTGAATAATGCAATGTGAAGCTAAAAAACCGGACGCGCCGGTTACCGTTACCTGGTTTTTTTTGGACATGGAAGTTCCTTTATATTTTCAAAGTTTTACATATTTCAATAAGACTTTATATAGTAAATAAAATTAATGTGTTTCCGGAATATTTTATCCGGGCGGCGGGAGCCTGTGCGCCGCCGCAAACCGGGAAAAGGAAACTGCCGTTTCTGGCGCCGGGACTTTTTCGAATTTGTGGTTTTATTTTTTTCGCACAACATGGAATCCCGGTTCTGACGAGCTTCGGCTGGTTGAAGATATTCGACCGGGGGGCATTGTGATCCGCCTTTTCGATGTCGATGTCGACAGGAAAACCGGAAATCCCGTTCCCGTGGGCCCTTTGCGAATCAGCCCGGCGGGATCGAAGTTTCTGGCCGGTTTCAAACCCGGGGAAATTTTGGCCCTGGTATTTATTACCAACCGGAGTCTCTTAAACCTGCGTAAAAACGACATTGCAGGTTTTGCCGGCAGGGTTCTATCGAAAATGAGGGAGATACTTGACCCGGCGGGTATTCATATCGGCCAACTCCAGGTCGACTGCGACTGGACCGTTTCGACGCGGGACACCTGTTTTGCCCTTCTGGAAAATCCCTTCGCCGCCGAGTCGTTGTTTCTCGTGGAGCTTGCCCGGCAGGGGCTTGACGATTCAACATACGGCAAGTTTTTTCGTACGGGAAAAATTTCCATAGAAGTAAAAAAATCCTGGGAAAATTTACGAAGTAATTTTTTGCAAACTGTGTTTTTTAAATCCACCATCGCCGAATGCGCGTACTTCAGGCAGTTTAGCTCCCAGACGTTTGAGCAATAGCTTTAGTACTATCCAGGTTACTATACCAGAATTTTATTAAAATTTTTTCACCGCCCCGTCTTTACCTGCAAATCGTTTTGTTTTTACCGGAAGGTCTTGACTTTTCAACCAGCCGTTTAAATCCTTTGTAAATTGTTTTGGGATATTGGATTTGTCGACCTGCAGCGAAAAAACCAGCAGCGACGGTTTCTCGGAATAGTCCCCTTCAAAGACATAGTGGACCAGGGCGCCAATTACAGTTTCGTTGTAGGAGTCATACCAAATCCATGCTTTTTCCGGGCAGGAATGAAAACGGCATGCCGATAAAATCGCGATTCCCGAAGGGGTGATTTTGACGTCATCCGGGGGGCCGCCGATAAATTCCAGTACCGTACTTTTGAGCGAAATTTTTTCGCCGTGTTTGGCGGCTCCCAGGTCAAGTTGCGCCGCCGGTACAACCGAGGCAAGGAAATCGGCGAAACGGTCATCCCAGATGACGGCGTTGGTCGTTTTCCCGGCATATTCCTGCAGCCAGCCAAATGCGGCGTTATCCGCCAGGATTGGCTGTGGCGCCCCGGTTGTTTCAGAATGAATGGTTGCCGAATCGATTGTTGAGTCGGCCGTTGACGATACGGAGATTTTTTCTTTGTGTGATTTGCACGAAATTATCAGCAAGGTCAAAATTACCGATCGCAAAAAAAATCTTGTCATTTGGCATATTTGCAAATCATTTGCGGGGTGTAAATGGCTATTGTTTCAATCGCATTGACCTTTTTTCTTCTGCCAACGAGGCGAGTTCCTGCCTAAGCTCCTCGTCCGTTTGGTTAACCGCATACATCGAGAAAAATTTCTTGAAAGTGGATGTGAATTTGCGTATGTAGTTACTTTCTCATTGCAGAAGCGTTGTTTTCCGGGGTGAAGAATTTTGACAGATAAAAATCGGGAGGATTTATGAAAACAAAAACAGAAATTAAAATTAACAAGACAATTTGGTTAAATGCAGTCGCGTGGTTACTTGCGGGGAGCCTGGCCGTTGGCTGCGCCAATCCTGGTGCAGGCGGCGCAGACGGCGCCGGTTCGGCAACATGCAACCGGGCTTCGGGTTTAACCGCGGAGCAAACCGCCATAGAGGAATACGTGATGACTTTGAATACGGGCGATTACACCCTCTTATTAAGCGATATTACAAGCGATTATATGGCAAGCGTCTTTGGCTTTTCGAACACCTTCGGCTGTATGAACCCTTACGGCGGCGGGCCGATTACCGTTAATACGAGTTATGTTCTTACCTATGGCGCGCCGGGTGCAGGCCTTCAGCGAAATTGTACTTCCGGGCAGGTATCGGCTTCTTCGTATACGCTTGTCCAGGGCGGCGGGTGGTCGGTTGCCTCTACCGGGTTTGTCATCAATAACAATACGTATACTCCCGTCACACACGATTTTGTATTGACATCGAGCTATTCCAATACGGGCTATACCGGCGCCTACAGTTTAACAAGCGCAACGGTAAACGTGACGGGGGCTTATACCGGTGCGCTTGTGTTTACTTCCGTTACGGGAAACTTTACCCCCACGGCGAACACAAATTTCTACAATTTGACCATTAACGGGACGGTAAATGGCAACCCGGTTTCGATTACAACCTGCTGGAAATAAGCTGCCCGGGGGACTTTCCAGTCAGTCCCCCGGAGGTGTAAACCGAGATGTAAATAAAGGCTCAAAACAAATACAAACCGGGGTCCTCGTTAAAAATAACCCCGGAGCTTTCAAAGGAGCTTTCAAAATAATTTTCGGGGGCAAAGAATTCCCAGACCTCGCGGTAGGAATCCAGTAATAGATTTCTATAAAAAGTTTTGTCGTATGGTATTTGTTTTTTGGCGGGCAGCTGGCTTGCCATCTCTTCGGAGAGGTAGCGCTTTTGTTTGTTTTGAGCCTTCTGGTTTACAACAAGGTAACGGACCTTTTCGCCCGGCTGCACGTCGATGGCGTTTTCTTTGAGTTGTTTCAGCGACAGAGCCGTGGCATTGTCTACCGTGTAGTCTTCGGCGGTATGACTTACGGTTTTTCTCAAAAGAAGTTCTTTCCAGGGGACATCTCCGCTACTTAGTTTATTATCAAAATCTATATAAATTGCTTCTACCCGGGCGTGAAGTTTTTTTAATTCTTCTACGGTCGCGCCTTCTTTCATGATCAGGAGAATTTCAAGCTGCGCCTGCTTGATAAATTCCGGGGTGTCTTTTCGACGCGCCGCAATGCCGCGGTACTTGAGTTGCCCGTTTTCAAACCGCCCCAGGTATCGATTGGCCACGGGGACCAGCGGGTCGGTCTTAGAGGGGCAAAAAATGATCCATGAATAAATTCCCTCGATGCTCATCTCAATGCCGGTTTTCTCAAATATGACTTCGCAGATTTGGTTTAATTCGGTTTCGCGGATTTTTGAAAAGTCCGTTTTGTGAATGAAGATGCAATCGGTGATGGCATGTGAAAGATCAAAGCCGTGGTTTTCGGCAATATTCATTGCCATTAGTAATTTGTCACGCCCGTGGGCCGTCACGGATTCGTGGGATTCAAGCTTGCCAAATTTGGCGTTTCGAAAACCAAGATAGCCAAACGAAACCACGTTGATCCATTTGAGGGTATCGACGATAATACCGGCCATGTCTTTTTCAAAACCCTCTGCCGTCTTTTTTTTATTTTTAAAATACCGCCGCCGGTCGAGCACCAGAAGCAGCGAGTCGGAAACAACGCCTCGGCGCCTGCGGCAGATGTGGTAGTTCAGTTCGGGAACCTTTTCTGTCTCCGGGTCGCCGGCGCAGCAGGGGCAGTTAACCGTTTCGGGGCTGATGTTGTGAAGGTTCATGATCGACGGGTACATTTGCGAAAAGTCCAGTTGGGCGACATTTTCACGGATGTTGCCAGGGGCGTCATAAGGGCTGACATGAAAATTGCCATGAAAATTGCCATGAAGGTTGCCATGAGGATTGTCATTTGTATTTTTGCGGATAATGTCGGGCTGAAAAATCAGGCCGCCCTTGTCTTTTTGCAAAAGCTCGTACCATGTCTTGGGTTCTTCGCGGGCCGACTTCTGCCAGGGGATCAAATAATTTTTTTGTATGCCGACGCCGGTTTCAATCGAGGTCAGGGCCGAACCCGTGCTGGACCTTGCGACCTTTTGCGCCGGGATACGACTCAGGCGGGCCAGTTCCATGACGCCGTAAAGACCGCTTTCTTTATAGACAAAAGAATTGGCGGCGTCGATATGCCAGCGGCCAAAAAGCGGGTATGACGGCGCCCGGTAGATCCAGCTGCCGTAGGTGTTGAAACTGGAGCCCTTGAGTTTGATCTGGCGGCGCGCCGGGGGAATGTTGTCGCGGTCAAGTTCAAGGGGAATTTTGTACTTTTGCGACATGTGAAAGAGAAACGGAAAAATCAACTGGTCGCCGTATAACGACACAATGACGTCGGGGTTTTCCGCGATGAGAAGCCGGTTGAGCAGGCGCAGAAGGGCGACGGGGTTTTTCGAGGGCAGTTCATACTTTCGGCGGTTTGAAATAACCTGTACGGGGTTTTTTTCGGATATCCCCAGCCGGTGAGAGTGTTTTAAAAAAATGCGCATCACCCGAAGCGGGGGAATCTCGTATTCGTAATTTTCGTGGGGTTCCAAAGATACAATCGTGTCGACCATGTTGTACGCGCGGCATTGAACGCGGACTTTTCCAATGGGGTAGAGGTTCTTGCCATAGAGGTAACCCGTTACCGGGTCAAGGTCGCTGTGGTAGATGTCCATCTTACCGTAGAGGGCAAAAAGCTTTGACTTGATTTTGTACAGGACCGAGGGCCGCGAAATGACCAGCTCCAGGACTTTGGCGGGCCGGTTTTCATAGAAGTGAATTTTTTCGACATACCGCGGCTGATGATAAAGGGCGTCAAGTTCGACCAGCCGCCGTACAAGTTTTCGCAGAATATCCGGCGGACCGTCGGCATAAATTACAGGGTAGTAAACGTCGCAGACCAGGGAAAGCCTTTGTTCCTGGTCCAGGATCCAGATATACATTTTTTCTTCAATGTTGTAGATGTCGAAGAGAAAACCCGTGATGGAGTTTTTCATATTATTTTTTTATATTTTATTTTTTTTTATATTATTTTTTACGACATTTTCATGGTTCATTTTAACGGCATAAAAGTTGCGCATAACGCATTTACAATATGGCAAAATCGTGCCTTAGGGTTGCCTCAGTCTGCGCTTTGGTCATAATCCTGGTTGTCGGCATTTGGCGAGTTGTCCGGCGGGCGGTTCTCGGTTTGTTTAAGCCTTTGATTAAGTATCTGGTCAAACCTCTGGTTCAATTCGTCGATCTGGCGTTTTAGATCCAGGTGAATGGCCATGCTGATCGAGTCAAAGGCGTTCGGGTGCTGGGCCATCACGCCGGCCTGGACCTGGTTTTTGGCGCTTCGCATGAGTTCGTCAAAACGCTCGCGATCCTGACGGCGAAGGGCCTTTCGGAAATTGTCAAAGCGGGCGGCGACCAGCTCCATTTTTACCGAGTAGGGGGCGACGGTTCTACCCATGTTGTGCTCCTGTAATATGCCTGTTTTCGGTGCCGACAATTCTTACGGAGTAAAATTTTTTAATGTGTTTTTCCTGTTTTTTTTCCGTAAGCCGCAGGTGAAAAAAAGGGTGGGCCAGTTTTTGAATGTCGGCGAAAAAAGATTTAAAGCCCGGGTTCGGATAAGCTTCTTTTTCGACAACCATCAGGGGAATGGATTTTTTTTGAAAATCGGCAAAAAGATTCGACAGTTTTTTCAGCAAAAACGAACTTTCGTCCCGGGAAACATCGCCGTCAAAAAACTGCTTTGAAGGCGCCAGGATAAAGTTCAGGCGGCCGGTACTTTGCGGTAATTTCAACAGGTGATTCATCTCATCCAGGATTTGGTAGGGCGTGAAGCACCGGCTAACGGTGATTTTATCGTGGATGTCTTCCGGGGAAACCTGGTTTCGAAGCGCCTCTTCGGCAATGGCGTAGGAGTCAAAGCGAATGGCGCAGTCGACCGTGTGTATGGAAAGCCCCTTTAAAACAAGCTGGAACTGCCAGAGGTGGGCCAGAAAATAAATTCCCGATGTTCCCGTTAGTAGGGCCACGCCTTTTTGATCCCATTCGGATACAAGACCCGCAAGGGACGGCTGAAGTTCGGCGGCGGAATGTCTCGGCGACAGCATACGGATCACATTTTGCAGGCCGCCCCTGGTTTGTAAATCATAATATATACATATGTGTAGTATATGCCTGTGCGACACGAGCCTGTGCGTCAACCTGCTTTCTGGGTAAGATGAGAAAGTTCGATGCGATCGAAAAGTGGCTAAAAGGGTCACTGACGGTGACCCTGCTAGCCATTCACGGAGTTTTTCGAAGAAAAACCAAGCTGTCGCTTGAGACCGCTCAGGTAGCGCGTCACTATGAAATAGTAAAGATGCGCTACAAGCTTTTCGAGTAAAGCATTGAACTTTGGGGTTGTCTTTGTTTTCAAAAAATAGTTGGCGCACAGGCTCACAACTTGTGCTTATTCCGGCGGCGTATGACGGGTATCGTCCCCGATATGCGATAAGCGCTTTGTTTCTATCTCCTCCGGCTGGTATTGCCTGATACAACTTTGAATTTCGTGAATGTCGGTAATTTCAGATTTTAACCAGGAATCGATTTTGTTTTCATCGAGTATGACGGGCTGGCGAAACTTGTTGGCCCCGTGATTGTGAATTTCCCTCATTTTAACATTGGCATCCTGGGTGATGATGGCAAAGCTCTTTACGGGCTCATTGGTTTTTTTGTCTTTTTCGTGGGCATAGATGGCGGCAAACGCCAGGTAGTTTGCGTCTTTTTTTTGAATCAACCAGGGAACGGTTTTTGGTTTTCCGGTGTCTTGCCATTCATAAAAGTACGAGGCAAAAACAATACAGCGGTGTTTTAACGTATGACCTTTCCAGAGTTTTGACGACTCCAGGTTTTCTACCCGGGCGTTGATGATCGGGGTTTTCGACCAGGCCGGAAATAACCCAAATCGCATATTTTCGGCTTCTATGGATCCTTCGGGGGTTTTATAAACGGCGGGAAACCTCTGCGTTGGCCGCACATCATAACGGTTATTTTCAAAGAACAACAACTGCCGTTCTTTTCTTTCCGGGTCGGGGGTGTCGATGAGTCTTACCCACTGGTAGTTGCCGTCGGGATTCAAGATCTTTACAAAGCCAAATCGTCCGCACATAAAGATTACTGCCCGTCTATATAGTACCTGAAATCACAATATTCGCCGCCTTCGGCTATAACCCGGGTGCGTTTGAAGTTTATACCTTTTGGTAAATATTTTTGAATGTGATCATCTCCCCGGCAGATATACGGGGTCAATTGCGCCGCCCCCATTTTTGTCAGAAATTTCACCAGGCCACATCGGGTAACGTTTACGCCATAGAACAAATTGCCCGCCGGAGGAAGAAATTCAAATTTTTGTCCGTCTGGCTCATCGGCGCGATTGATGTCATTAAACCACCTGCGGCGATAGAAAAGATGAAGAGTACGGTTGGCGTATCCAAAACGCGCAATCCGGCGGTCAAATTGTCCATCCATCCAGTTGTTGACAAAAGGTTGAATAAGTTCCATGACTTCCGGCTGGGGCAGTTGCGTCAATAATGCCCGGTAAAAGGCAAGCACATCAACGGCAATTCGGATGGTCATTCGATTGAACGATGATTTAAACTCAGGAACTTCGGGGGCGATTTTCCGATAAATTTTTTTCATCGTGGCAAGGATCGTTTCGGTCTCGGGATTGTCAAAACGTGAGGCAATGACAGGCGATGCAAATCTGAGCGCTCTTTTGATTTGTTTATTTGTTATCATAAGATCTCCTTTCCCGGTAATTTGAAAACGAATTCTCCCGGCACATTCCTGTATAATGTTACCGAATATTCAGGGAATCACCAATATTAAATGGAAATCTGTGTAATAAAATTAAAATGCCAAAGCCATTTATTTTAACCTTGGATCCATTTTATTATTTTCTCCGCCACATCGGGATGGCTGAGGTATCCGTACAGTTTGTGGGGGTTGCTGCCTTCGGAGCCTACCCAGAAATTGTAGATGCGCGGTTTTATATCTTCAATTTTATCGATTAATTTACTACGAATCATTTCATTGAAATCATCCACGATACTGCCATCATGGGCGACAAAGTCGTCCGTTGCGGAAATATTCTGCCATTGGCGTATGTTGGAGGGATATTTGCCATCCTGAGGTTCATTGGAATCGTAAAGGCTTTCCTGAACGGCGGGTTCGCCTAGAGGACTTCCCAGCGTCAACCACAGGGATATTTTTTTATCGTGCAATTCCCTGTATTCGCTCATCCGGGAAAATTTCCACAGGACATCATATGCGATCATACAACCCATGCTATGAGATACAATCGCAATATCGTCTCCATCGATCAAAGCCTGCTTGAGCGGAGTTTGAAGTCTTTCCCGAATGGCGGAACCCTCGCCGATATTCCGGCTATAGAGATAGGCTCCCAGGTCCGGCAGCAGTTTCGGAATTATGGTTTTACTTAAACCAAACAAGGACATTACCGGGCTGACAATCCTGGCAACATCATCCAGAACCCGGGTATCCTTTTCGTCGCCAAGAAGTTTGTGGTAGTCTTCCATCGTAAAGGACGATCGTGATAACAACTTGTCCAGGTTCTCATCATAACGATCATCTGGTTCGTACCATTGGCCGTCTATCTCAACCAAACTTTTTTTGAGTTGAGGATCTGCATTGACTAAAATCCGATTTAATATATCGCCATAGTATACAATGGTCGTTTTTATCTTGTTTTCGTCAACACCCCTGGCAACATCGGCGTTTATTTTATTTAGACCGGCGACCAGACACTTTTTAACCAATTTTTCTTTTACGCTTTTTTTGGGTTTTGTTCCCCGCCCATGTATAAAAATTATATGTTTACTCATTATGTTGCACCTCAAATTTATTGTTAAAAATTAATATTATTCATTTTATAATTATGAAATACCTTGTCAAGGCTTTATGCGCAATATAGTTTGCAGCATGATTGGGTGCGCGTATATAAGTATGGTAAATTGCTTTATATACCAAGGGATTTTTGCAGATTATCCCTATGTTGACAGAAGAACAAATTGAAAAGTTGTCAGAAGAATTTAAAGAGAAAC
>Ga0224510_10000101_pt1 | contig 72805 bp, 107 predicted proteins | sample SF_May12_sed_USG_FD_170161 | JGI IMG/M metagenome (GOLD analysis project Ga0224510, IMG submission 170161) | Sediment microbial communities from San Francisco Bay, California, United States - SF_May12_sed_USGS_4_1 | ecosystem: Environmental > Aquatic > Marine > Sediment | place: USA... | reverse complement strand
TTAGCGCGGCCAGGTCTGCGTCGTCGAGTCGCCCGAGGAGGCGCTCCGGGCCATCGGGGCGGTGAAGCCGTGACGCCCTACTACCACGAGCCCGGGATCGACCTGTACCAGGGCGACAACCGCGAGGTGCTCCGGGCGCTCGGGATCAAGCCCGATGACGTGGCGCTGCTGTGGGGTGACCCGCCGTATGGAATCGCTGTCGACACGCGGAGATCCTCCGGTGGACCACGGCCGACCGGGGTCGCCAAGGATGGGAAGAACTGGGCGCCCGTAGCTGGAGACGACAGGCCGTTCGATCCAGCACGCTGGCTCGAGTTCGAGCGGCTGGTGCTCTGGGGGGCGAACCACTATGCGCACAGGCTGCCGCCGTCTTCGTCGTGGTGGTGCTGGGACAAGCGGACCGACGCGATACCAGAACGCGCACAAGCAGATGCGGAACTCGCCTGGACGAACCTTGGGGGACCAATGCGGATGTTCCGTTTCATGTGGGACGGGCTGTGCCAGGCGTCGAAAGAGCACAACAACGGGACGCGCGTCCACCCCACCCAGAAGCCCGAAGCGCTGGCATCGTGGGGCTTCCAGCGAGCGGGGCTGAAGCCGGGAGACCTCGTGCTCTCGCCCTGGCTCGGTTCCGGCCCCGAAGCGGCGGCGGCGAAGCGGCTCGGGCTGCGTTTCATCGGGATCGAGCTGGTGCCCGAGTACCTCGACGCCTGCGTTGACCGGCTACGTCAGGGCGTCCTGTTCGCGGAGGGCGCATGATTGCCACCGTCAAGATCTCCGGCCTCCGCTACTGCGGCTGCGGCTGCGGCTCCGTCAACCCGCAGCCCCGGGAGGGCCGCCCGCGCCAGTACCTCGAAGGGCACTACATCCAGCCCTCCCGCCGCTCCCGCCCCAGGTGCGGATGGTGCCGCGCGGACTGCCCACGGGGCCGGCGGCGGTACTGCTCAGAGGAGCACATGAGCTTGGCGGCGGTGTATCGCCAGGTGCAGCGCAGGCGCGCAGCTCGGGTCCGATCCGCTGTCGGCGGGCTGGTCGCGCTCGCGCTGCTCGGGGGCGGACGTCTTCAACTCTTGGGGCCGCCATGACCGACGAAACCGCCGCAACGCTGACCGTCGCCGTCCTGGTCGCCGTCGTCTACCTCGCCCGCGCCGCCGCCGGGTGGGCGTGGGAGTGGTGCATGCGCCCGCCGGACGACGGGGACGACGACGGGGACTGGTAGATCAGGGGCCGAGCTGGTCATCGATCCAGCGCCGGAGCAGGGCGCTGCGGCCGCGCTTGCCGGCGATGACGTCCAGCCGCGCGGCCATGCTCTCCGGCAGGGAGATCGTGATCGTCGTCTGCGGCTCGCCGGCGCGGTAGGTGGCGAGCTCGCGGCCCTCCGCGGCGGCCTTCGCGTGCCGCCGGTTGAACTGGTAGCACGCCGGGCAGACGGTGCCCCACCGGACCGGGCGCCCGCACGCCTGGCCGTCTGAGAGCGCCTGGGCGCACGGGGGGCGGGGCTGGCGGGGGGCGGTCATGGCGCGGACCCCAGCTCGGAGATTCCGGCGATCAGTTCGCGCACCACATCGTGAATACGCCCCCTGGCGCGGCGGACCGCCTCCTTCTGGCTTGCCACGACCAGCTCTGCGCGCGCCAGCAAGAGCCGATCACGCCACCGCTCGCGAAGTGCGCGATCCTTCTGTGCCCGCGCCTCCTCGGCGGCGAGGGCGCGGCCAAGGATGCCCAGGGCACACCAGACGCGCTCGCCCTCTGGCGTCTGCATCGCAAACGGGCCGACTGGCCATGCCACTACGGCATTGGCGAGCTGGCGCGCCGCCTCCGCCAGCCCCGGCCCCTCTACTGGGGGCTGCGGGGGCGCGGCTTCCACGAGCGTCAGCTCGTCCTCGTAGTAGGTGAGTTCCGGGAAGCCGGCGACCTTCCATGCGCGCGGGAACGTCGTCCCAGGAGGAGCCCCATCGGGCGGGCCGGGGACGTGGATGTGATGCAGCGTCGCCTCACGCCCGCTCGGCAGGCGCACGCGATCTCCGGGCTTCAGCGGGGCCGCTGGGGATGGGGAGGTCATAGTCACCAAACCCCCTCGGTGCGCTTCCCGTTGCGATAGCGGAACATCACGCCATCGGCGAGGAAGTCCGCGCACGCCGTGGGTCCGTACCAGGCCACGAGCAAGGCATAGATCTCGTCCGGAGTCCGACCGTGTGGATTGCTGCACGGGCCTTCGTTCTCCTCGATTCTGTCCGGCGGATCATCCGGCATATCGGATCGCCAGACAGTTCCAGAAACCTTGAGCGGCCAAGATCCATGTGGCGACAAAGTGTCGGAATGGGCCATGTCAGTCCACCTTCACGCAGCGCAGCCTGAAAGCTTCAACTCGGTACTCGTTGAAGCCGACGATCTTCTTCGTGGCGAGCGCTCTCCGGCCAGCTACCCGAAGCTCTTGCTGTCCGGTCTCGATGATGTCGCCAACGCGCAACTCCTCATCAGAATCGACGATCCAAAACTGCTTTTCGTCCATGAATTCGATCTCGTACCGCATCGTCTCGCTCCCTGCCCCCTCCCGGGGGCGTCTCGGGCGGCCCGTTGCCGCCCGTCAGTCAGCCCCGGCGTCAGCGGCCGGGGAGGGGCTACTTGGGCAACATCGTCCAGGCGTCCATGAGGATCCCGCCGTCCATGACGCCGATGGGCCACAGCTCCGGGTGCTCCAGGCGCAGCTCCGCCAGGCTCGCGAACATGATGCCCCGCCCGCCCTCTTGCTTCTCAGGGTCGAGCGCCCACACCGTCCCGCCCCAGTCTCCATCCGTGTTCGGCTTCACCAGGACGGGACCGAAGAAGCGCCGCTTGCCGTCGAGCGATGCGCTCAGCCGGGCTTCGGACGCCTCGACGCGGCGGCGGAGATCCGCGATGCTGGCGCTCTTGTTGGCCACATCCAACCCGAGCTGCGCGAGGTGATCAGCCGCGCCCGCAACCTGCTCGGCGAGGCGCTCAGCGTCCGCGTCGTGCTCGGGGCCGGACGGCTGGAACAGGACCGACACCGCGCCGATCTGCACGCCCACGTTTCTGGAGCCGTCCGCCTTCTGTGCGTACCGCGTGATCTCCGCCATGCGCATCCTCCTGGCTTCGCTTCGTGAACTCGCCTCCCGGCCTCGAACCGGGCGCCCCTACGTCTCGGGCGGCGAGAGGGCCGGCGGACCGGCGGGGGCTAGTTGTTGGGCTGCCTCAACTCGGTATCGAACGACATGATCACGTCGCCGCTCTCGGCCTTCACCACGGAGACGTGAATCCGGTCGCCAGCCTTGCCTCCGCGCAGGAACGCGTGCCAAATGCATGCATCCTCTGCCGACCAATGGATCTGTGTTGCTGGGCCAAAGTACATGCGCCCCATGCGCTCCAGCTCGGCCGCAGTCACCGCTACTTTCGCGCTTCCGGTCGCCGCGTCGTAGGTCACGTTGCAGGTCATCTCGCTCCGCTCCATCCCGGGCGGCCCCAGTGCCGCCCCACGAAAGGCACCATACACGGATTAAGAATCGGTGTCAAGTGCCGTGCGCGCTTTTCGGCCGGCCTCTACGGTGGTATATGCCACTCATGCCCACCTATGCGCTCGACCTCGACGGGACGTTCGCCAAGTACACGGGATTCCGAGGCCCAACCATCATCGGCGACCCCATCCCGTTGATGCTGGAGCGCGTGAAGGGCTGGCTCGACGACGGGATCGAGGTGGTCATCTTCAGCGCCAGGGCCAACACTCCAGCGGCGGTGCGCGCGATCCGGGCCTGGACGAAGCTCCACCTGGGCATCGAGCTGGAGGCCACGAACATCAAGCACCCGAGGTTCGCCCGCATCTACGATGACCGCGCCGTGGCCGTCGAGACGAACACCGGCCGGATCATCGGCGGGGGCGGCGAGAAGCCCACGCCGCCGAGGCTCGGGCAGCGCCGGGCTTGACACGTAGGGCATGGTCATGCATGGTAGCCCAATGGCGGACAACCCGACGCCAGCTAACAGCGACGAATCAGCCGCACGGAAGATGCCCGTTGGCCGGCCGTTCCAGCCCGGCCAAAGCGGCAACCCAAGCGGGCGGCCAAAGACTGCCGGCCCCGTCCGCGAGCTCGCGCGGGAACACACCGAGGTCGCCATCCGCACCCTGGTCGAGATCGCCCAGAACGAAGAGGCCCAGCCATCGGCGCGCGTTTCGGCCGCGTCGGCGCTCCTGGATCGGGGCTGGGGCAAGCCCACCCAGCCGCTCGAGCACGCGGGCGCGGACGGCGGGGCGTTGACCGTCGTCATCCGGCGGGAGGGCGAGACGAAGCCATGAGGAAGCCGGACGAGATCGCGCTCTACTCCGCGCTGCGCCGGCATGGCCCCGCCCTCGGTACTGGCGTTGTGGCGCAGGAGGTTGAGTGGTCCGGCATGCCCGAGAAGCGCGCGACCGGTCTGCTTCAGAAATGGGTCGGGCGTGGGTGGTGGGCCTTCGGCGTCTCACCATGGGCCGGATGGTTCACCGATGCGGCGCCGGAGGAGCTGAAGACATGAGCGATCAAGACGCCCGCAAGCGGATCCAGGACGCGTCTGCCGAGGTGCTGCGCGCGCTCGATCGCGAGCGTGCCCGTCCAGTCGTGGTCCGCATGCCCGCCCAGCAGTACGAACAGTGGCGCAGGATGTTGAAGTCGGAGCCGGAGACGAAGCCATGAGCACCGACGCGGTCACCGTCTCCATCGTCGTCCGCGAGAATGGCAAGGCTCCGGTGGAGTACGCGCGCACCTTCGACGCGTGGGTGATGCAGCAACGGATCGCGCTCGCGTACCCCGAGGTGGCCGGCCTGACGCCGGAACAGGTCCAGTTCGGCGACCTGCTCTGGAACGCGGCGCAGGCGGTCAAGAGGTGCGCGCCGAAGCCGGAGACGAACACCGCGACACCCAAGGAGACGTGATGCCCTACGACAGCCCCGACATGAAGCGCAAGATGCTGGCCCAGGCCCTCACCTCGAAGCCCAACCCTGGCCCGATGGCGGGAGGCGAGGGCGGCGCCGAGATGGAGCCCAAGTGCGAGGCTTGTGGCGAGCGCTGCCCGTACTGCTCCGGCGAGATGGAGCGGCCCGGCGAGGAGCGCGCCGAGGAGATGGCCGAGGCGAGGGCGCCGATGGGTGGGCGCGCGACCTGATGCGGCTCCTCGTCCTCCTCGCCATGCTGATCGACTACGCCGCCCCGCCCACGATGTGGCGCTTCATGCAGTCGGACGCCTTCGTCCGGGCCTGCGTGGGGCCGGTGGGCTCCGGCAAGTCGAGCGCGTGCGTGATGGAGATTCTCCGGCGCGCCGCGGCCCAGGCCCCGAACGCGCAGGGAAAGCGTCGCACGCGCTGGGCGGTGGTACGCAACACCTACCGGGAACTGAGCGACACGACGCGAAAGACGTTCGAGCAGTGGCTTGGAGCGCTCGGACGATGGAACGAGACGAGCTTTGCCTTTGGGATCAACAAGCCATGCGGCGACGGGACGAGCATCGAGGCGGAGATACTTTTCCGCGCGCTCGACCGGCCCGGGGACGTCAAGAAGCTCCTGTCCCTGGAGTTGACCGGCGCCTACCTGAATGAGGGCCGGGAGATCGCTCACGAGGTGTTTGACGGGATGCAGCACCGCGTGGGCCGCTTCCCGGCGAAGCGTGACGGCGGCCCGACGTGGTCCGGCATGTGGCTGGACACCAACCCGTGGGCCACCTCACATTGGGGCTACGAGCTGTTCTCGGTGACGCGCCCCGAGGGCCACGAGCTATTCGAGCAGCCCTCTGGGCTCGGCCCCGATGCGGAGAACGTCGCGAACCTGCCGGACGGCTACTACCGGCGCATCATGGCCGGCAAGGACAAAGAGTGGATCGCGGAGTACCTTGAAGGCAAGTACCCGCGCGCCGACAAGGGCAGCGTCTACGGCGAGCTGCTGGAGGCGCTCAAAACTCGCGGCGGAGTCGGGGACTTCGCACACCCGCGGGATGGCGTCTTCGTGGTCTTCGACCTCGGCTACAGCGACGGGACCGCGATGTGGTTCTTCCGGCTCGACGACGCCGGCTTGCCCGTCATCATCGACTGGGACGAGTACAGCGGGATCGGGCTGTCCGAGGACCGGGTAGTGGACGGTGCTCCACGGAAGGGCGGGCTCGCCATCCTGAAGGAGCGCGGCTACAAGTACGCCCGGATCATCCTGCCGCACGACGCCCGCGCGCACAGCCTCCAGACAGGGATCTCGACGGTGGAACTCTTCTCGGCCGAGTACCCGGGCCGAGTCACCATCGCCCCGGAACTGTCTCTTGCGGACGGCATCGGGGCCGTGCGCTGGCTCCTCGAGCAGCCGATCCGCGTCCACTCGCGTTGCGCCGAGGGCCTCCGGAGGCTGGGCGCGTACCGCTACCAGTGGGACGAAGAGCGGAAGGTGTACAAGAAGACGCCCGTGCACGACTGGGCCAGCCACACCGCCGACTCGTTCCGCTACCTCGCCTGCTCCGCGCGCCCGATGAGTTTCGCGCTCGCCAAGCCTCCGGTCGAGCAGAGGCCGCCGCCGAACTCCATCGAGGCCCTCTTCCAGGCCCATTACGAGAGGCTCAGCCATGGGTGACACGTCCAACGCCGAGACGCAGTACCAGGACGATCCGCGCGGGTGGGCCGGCCGCATCGGTCGCGAGTTCGATGCCGCGCGCAAGGCCCTGGAGGGCTGGAGGAAGGACGCCGAGGCCGCCATCAAGGCGTACCTCGACGAGGGGCGCGAGTCGCCGAGGACGCTCGTCCACTGGAACGTCTTCACGTCGGACATTCAGACCCTGCGGGCAATGATGTTCGGCTCGGACCCGAGCGTGTCCGTCTCTCGCCGTTTCGCGGACCCGTCCGACGACGCCGCCCGGGTGTCCGGCGAGATGCTCGAGCGGATCCTGAACGCCGACATCCAGGGCGACGATGACACGTTCAGGGCCGCACTCCAGAGCGCGCTCGAGGACTCGCTCCTTGTGGACTTCGGGCTGGTCCGCATCCGCTACGACATCGGCGAGATGGTCCAGCTCCAGGGCGTGGCGGCGAAGCTCGACCCGGTCACCGGAGCAGAACTAGCGCCGGCGGTGCCCGGCGAGTACCGCCGGCCGAACGAGCGCGTCGAGACGGACTACGTCCACCACGGCGACGTCCTCTGGAGCCCGGCGCGCGTCTGGTCCGAGGTGCGCTGGGTGGCGTTCGGCGTGGACGTGCCCATCCCGGAGATGCAGCGCAGGTTCGGCGCCGAGGTGGTAGAGCGCCTGCCCGTCGCCGGCAAGGAGAGCCAGCCCGGCCAGACGGACGGACGCGCCATGGAGGCGGCCGGGCCGTGGGACCACGTTCGCCTGTGGGAAGTCTGGATGCGGGACACGCGCGAGGTGTTCTGGTACGTCGAGGGCGCTGACCAGGTGCTTGCACCCAAGGGCGTCAAGCTCAACCCGTCCGGTGGGCAGGCGGATCCGCTAGAGCTTCCCGGCTTCTTCCCGTGCCCGGCGCCGATGTGCCTCAACGCGGTCACCGTCAAGTACGTGCCGAAACCGGACTACTGCGTTGCCCAGGACATCTACAAGGAGATCAACGACCTCTCGACGCGGATCGGCAGGCTGGAGCGCGCGCTGCGGGTGGTGGGCATCTATGACGCCTCCAACCCGACACTTCAAGGATTGCTCACCGACTCGTCCGAAAACAAGATGATCCCGGTGACCAACTTCGCCGCCCTGGCGACGCATGGCGGGCTCAAGGGCTCCGTGGATTGGATGCCGCTGGATCAGATCGTCTCGGCCTTGATGACACTGCGCGAGTACCGGATGGAGCAGCTCAACGCGCTCCGGCAGATCACCGGGATGTCGGACGTGATGCGCGGCCAGGCGGCGGAGCCTGGGCGGACCGCGACGCAGGATCGCATCATGGCCCGCTTCGGCTCGGTGCGGCTCCAGTGGAGGCAGCAGCGCTTCGCCCAGTTCGCCTCGGAAGTGCAGACGCTCCGGGCGCGGGTGATGGCGCGGCGCTTCGAGGACGCGACGCTCCTGGAGCGCTCCAACGTCATGCGCACACCGGACGCGCAGCTTGCGCCCCAGGCGCTAGAGCTGCTCCGCCAGCGCGGCCAGGAGTACCGGATCCAGATCCAGCCCGAGTCGCTGGCGATGACGGACTTCGACGCGCTGAAGAACGAGCGCACCGAGGTTGCCGCGGCCATCTCCCAGTTCATCGCAGCCGTGATGCCGTTGATCCAGGCGATGCCGCAGGCGCTCCCCGAGGTGCTCGAACTGCTCCAGTGGGTGGTGGCCGGCGTGCGCGGGGGCTCGGACATCGAGGCGGTGCTCGACCGGGCCATCGAAGCGGCGAAGCAAGCGGGGCCTCAGCTCGGCGCGCAGGGCGGGCAGTCCGGCGCCGACGTGATGAAGCTCCAGACCCAGCAGTTGAAGGGCCAGCAGGAGATCGCCAAGGAGCAATTCAAGCTGAAGGCCAACATCATCGGACAACAGGCAGAGGTGCAGGCCAAGGCGCAGATCGAGAAGAACCAGGCAGACGCGAACGTGGACGAGACGGCGCGCAAGCTGCTGCTCCAGCAGGCCGCGCGCCGAATGGGCGAGCCGAACATCTAGGAGGTCGAGACGATGTTCTACAAGAAGAAGCCGGTTCTGGTAGAGGCGGTTTTGGCCCCATCGGACGAAGGTTTGATGGCGGAGTCCCTGCGGGACTTCGCTCGGCTCGGCGGCTTCGGCGCCCAGATGGAGAACGAGGGCGCGCTGTCGCCGAGGAGCCCGGGCGACTTCATGGTCGGGATGCCGGATCGCAGCTTCTTGCGAGTTCGTCCTGGATGCTACCTCATCAAGGGCCCGGGCGGACTCTTCACGATGGAAGCGGATCTCTTCGAGGCGGCCTACGAGCCCGTCGAGGAGACGAAGAAGAAGGGCAAGCGGCGATGAGCGAGCGCAGCCACAAGGGCCGGAGCGCGCAGCGGTACGAGGTGACGGACGGATTCCGAGCGCAGCATGAGGCGGTCTTCGGCGAGTCGAAGCCGCAACGTGGGCGGTGGATCTGGGACCGCGAACGGCGCGCGCTCGTCCCGGCGTCCGAGTACCGGGCGCCCGAGGCCGCGGACACGTTCGGCCGGGTGGCGGTGGTGACCGACCTCTACATGGACGGGACGCGGGCCACGGACGGGACGGACATCGGCTCGCGGCGGAAGCGGCGGGACTACATGCGGCAGAACGGGCTCGCGGACGCCAGCGACTACGCCGGGGTCTGGGCCAGGGCGGAGCAGGACCGCGCCCGCTTCCTGAGCGGCGGGGGCGACGGGACACGGCGGCTCGAGGAGACCATCGGCCGCGCCATGCACGAGCAGGACCGCGGGCGGTAGGCCCGCGACACACCCGAGGGAGCCATGGACCTGGATCAAGCGATTGGCGAGGCGTACGACGCGGCGGTGAGCGAGGCCAGCCCGGCTCCGGCCCCACCACAGGCGGCCACCCCGGCGGCGGTTCCGGCCGCCCCCGAGGCCCCGGTGGAGACGGCGCCGGCCGCTTCGGAGCCGGCGAAGGCCGAGAAGCCACGCGACGACGCCGGGCGCTTCGCGAAGGCCCCGGAGCCGGCGGCGAAGGCGGCTGGAGACGCCAAGGCCGAGAAGCCCAAGCCCGAGGCGAAGGTCGAGCCCCCGGCGCCCGGCGAGAAGCCGCCCGAGGTGGCCGCGGACCCGGCGAAGACCGCCCCGAAGATCCGCGCTCCCCAGGCGTGGGGGCCGGCGATGCGCGAGCGGTTCGGCGAGCTCCCGGACTGGGCGCAGCAGGAGATCGACCGGCGGGAGCGCAACGTCTCGACGGCCATGACCAGGGCCATCGAAAACAAGCGGTGGCGGGAGGAGATCGAGGGCGCCATCCGGCCCTACGAGCCGATGCTGCGCGCGATGGGCGCCGAACCCCTCCCGGCGATCCAGAGCCTCTTGCAGTTCGCCGCGACGCTCCAGAGCCCCAGGGCGCCGGAGGCCGTGGCGACGCTCATCAAGCGCAACCGGATCGACCTGGAGGCCATCAACGACGCGCTCGGGCTCGGCGGGGCAGACGGCAATCCCCAGCCCCGCTCGGACCCGCGGCTCGATCAGGCCCTCCAGCAGATTGCCACCCTCCAGCAACAGATCGCCACGGCGGCCACGTCGAGCGCGCGGCGCGAACAGGAACGCGCTGCGGATGCGGTCGAGGCGTTCGGCAGGGATCGCCCGTTCTTCTCGGACGTGCGCGAGAAGATGGGGCTCCTCATCCAGTCCGGGCTTGCGCCGGACCTCGAAACCGCCTACGATCAGGCCGTTGCGATGAACCCGGAGATCCGGGCCATCATCGAGCAGCGGAAGGCCGCGGAAGTCGCGAAGGTGAACATCGCCTCCACGCAAGCGGCCATCCAGGCGTCAAGCAGCATCAAGACGCACCCCGGCGCCCCTCCGGTGCCGGCCAGGCGGGCTACCGTCGAGGACACGTTGACGGCCCTGCTCGAGGCGGAGTAGAAGACGAAGCGCCGGGAGTCAGAGACTCACCCGGGAAGCCCCAGACGCAGCGGGGCGCGGCGAGTGGCGACTGGCCACCCACGCGCGAAGAGCTGCGCAGAGCTTTCTCGTGGTGAGTCACATGGCAGGCAATCCGAACTACGGGCAGATCCTCGCAACCTCCCTCGCGGCGCACTCGAAAGAGACCGCCGACAACGTCACGAAGAACAACGCCGTCCTGGCCCAGCTCAACAAGCGCGGCCGGGTGCGCACCTTCGACGGCGGCTACAAGATCGTCGAGCCCCTCGACTACACCGAGAACGCGAACGGCGGCTACTTCTCGGGCTACGACGTCCTCCCCACCGCCAACGCCGAGGTCCTCACCGCGGCCGAGTACGCCATCAAACAGTACGCGGTGGGCGTCGTGATGTCCGGCCTCGAGGGCATCCAGAACGGCGGGAAGGCGCAGATCGTCGATCTGCTCGCCGGCAAGGTGCGCAACGCCCAGGCCACGATGGCGAACCAGATCGCCCAGGGCATCTACAGCGATGGGACGGGCTCCGGCGGCAAGGCCATCACCGGCCTCGATATCGCCGTCCCCCAGGACCCCACGGTGGGCACCTATGGCGGCATCAACCGCGCCACGGCCGGCAACGAGTGGTGGCGGAGCCAGTTCGTGGATCCGGCGGTGACGCCCACCCCGAGCACCATCCAGGCGAGCATGAACGCGCTCTGGGCCAAGTGCGTGCGCGGCACCGACAGGCCCGACCTCATCCTCGCCGGCTCCACCATCTGGGCGACGTTTTTGGCGAGCCTCCAGGTGCTCCAGCAGTTCACCTCGGCGGCCGTGGGCGAGCTGGGCTTCCCGGCCCTCAAGTACATGGGCGCGGACGTGGTGCTCGATGGCGGCGTCGGGGGTTTTGCGACGAGCACCGACATGTACTTCCTGAACACGATGAAGATCCGGTGGCGCCCGCACTCCGGAACGAACATGGTCCCGCTCGGCCAGAAGGAGCGCTCGGCCTACAACCAGGACGCGACGAGCCAGTTCCTCGGCTTCGCCGGCAACCTGTGCGGCTCCGGGATGCAGTACTGCGGCCGGCTCAAGGGCGACTAGTTGTTGCACCGGGCGGGCGGGCCTGGTTACGGGTGGCCGGGCCTGCCCGCTTCACCCGAACACCCGCGAGGTGATGCATGCAGCCGTTCAAGCTGGGACCGCCGCCGCTCGCGGCCATCAACGAGCTCGAAGTGGTCCGCCGGGGAGACATCAAGCCGGCGGATCCGAAGTTCATCCGCTTCTTCCACGTCTCGAAGCTCGACGAGGTGGCCACGTACGGCGGGCACGTCGAGGAGTTGGATCCCAAGACCGGGGAGATGAAGAAGCGGTGGGTGGAGTCGGCCGGACGGCCGATCTACAAGCCCGAGGAGTACATCGAGATCCTCACGCCGGGCGACAAGGACTCCATCGTCCAGCGCCCCGTCCGGCCGAACCTCGACCCGTACCTGTATCCTGTGCAGTACGAGGCTTTCCGGAACGGCGCGCAGCAGGTCTCCGGGATGCCGCTGGAGAAGTGGGGCGCCCTCCCGCCCGAGCGCGTGAAGGAGTTGGATCACTTCGGCGTCGCCACGGTCGAGCAGCTCGCGGCGGTGCCGGACTCGGCGCTCCAGCAGATGGGGCGCGGGATCGTCACCGAGCGCCAGAAGGCACAGAACTACCTCGCGGCGATGAGCAGCGACGCCCCGCTCGCCGAGTTGCGCGAGAACAACGAGAAGCTCATGGCGCGCATCGAGGCGCTCGAGAAGGCGGCCGCCGAGAAGCCGAAGGACAGCAAGACCACGAAGTAGTCAAGGAGAACGCACGCGATGGCGACGATTGGAACCTGGAAGCAGTACGGCGGGCAGCTCGGCTTGCAGCCCTGCCAGCAGGCCTCGACGACACAGAATCACCCGCTGGGCACGCGGGCCACCTTCCGGGATGATGCCTATGGTTCGGCCGAGTTCATCTACCTGAAGGGCGTCGCCGGGACCACGGTCGGCTCCTGGGCGTGCTATTTCGAGGACGACCACTCCACCAACCTCGTCGAGGGCGGCGGCGCCTACGGCGGCCCGGTGGCCGTGGCGATGTCGGCCTGCGGGGCCGGCGAGTTCGGCTGGTACCAGATCACCGGCAAGGCGCTCGGCCTTTGCGCCGCGGACTACTCCGACAACGGCCCGGTGTACGCCACCGTCACGCCCGGCGTCATCGATGATGCCGTGGTGTCCGGAGACAAGGTCTCCGGGGCTCGCGGGGCATCCAACCGCGACTTCGACAACGGCCTCGCCGAGTTCGAGATCCAGTATCCCCACTACCCGTCCGCCTATGCCGTCCAGCCCATCGTGGACAACAGCGGCGCGCCCACCCCGCCCAACGGAGCCATCGACCCCGTCGCCACCGTCGATCTCATCGTCGATCAGTCCGGCGGCGTGGATCCCGGGGACGACACGATCGCCGTCGTGACTCAGCTCGCCAACGCCGGGAGCGCCGACATCGCCCCCACCACGGCCGCCATCGCGCAGCTCGCGGCGAAGGTCAACGACAACCGCGATTCGGTCAGGACCCTGACGGATGCCGTCGCCGAGCTGGCGGCGAAGGTCAACCAGATCATCGATAACCAGTAGGTCCGACGATGGCGCTCTTCGGATCCGTCGCTGAAGTCGTCTCGGATGCCGCCGTCGAGTGTGGACTCGAGGCGGTGTCCGACGTTTTCGGCTCAACGGATCCGGCCATCGTCCAGATGCGCGCCCTCCTGAAGAGTGGGGGGCGCGCGCTGGCGCTCGATGCCGAGTGGGTGCAGCTCCGGGTCGAGGCCAGCTTCGCCACCACCACGGACACGTCCTACAACCTCCCGGCGGACTTCTCGCGGATGCTGCCCCAGACGGCCTGGAATCGCTCCGTCGAGGTGCAGATGCAGCCCGTCAACGGGGAGGTCTGGCAGTACCTCAAGGCCACCTCGGGAGCCACGGCCTACACCGCCACCTTCAGGCCGCTGGCTGGCAAGGTGGAGCTCTGGCCGCAGCCCCCGGCGGCCGGGGAGACCATCGCCTACGAGTACCTCTCGCGGAACTGGGTGGCCCTGGCGGCGACAACCACGCCGGCCAAGGACGCGCCGACGCTCAACACCGACGTGTTGCTCTACGACGCGACCCTGCTGGTTCCGATGCTGATCGCCATGTTCCGGGAGCGCCGACAGCTCCCCGGAGCAGAGGCGGCGCGCGCCGAGTTCGAGCGCCTGAAGCGGATCGCCATCGCCACGTCGATCCCGGCTCACCCGGCCCTGACGCTGGATCGTCCAGGCCCCGGGCTCCGCATGCTCGACTGGCAGAACCTCCCAGTGACGGGATACGGGTAGGCCATGCCAGTCTCGAGCGCCAACATGCCAGCGCCGAGCATGGGGATCGACGCCATCTCCCCGGCCGGGGCGATGCGCGCGGATCGCTGCGTCTACGCCTGGAACGCCATCCCGGACGAGCTTGGGCTGCGGGCGCGGAGCGGCTTCGACGAGTGGCTGAGCGGCTTGACGGGCGGCGCGACCGGCGAAGTGCGCAGCATGATGGCGTTCGCGGGGGCCGCAGCGGCATCCAGCGGAGATCGCCTGTTCGCAACCACGGCCACGGGCATTTGGAACGTCACGGCCTACGGCGGCCCTCCGTCGCAAATTGCGGTGTTCCCGACGGTATCCGGGGACTCGGGTTATGGCGTGTCTCGCGGTTGCGTGACTGCGGCCGGACACTTTCTCGCGTACTGCGACGAGGAGAACGGATATTATTTGTATTCGGAATCCTCGGCTTCGTGGTCCAAGGTTGTCGGCGGTGCCGGACCAACCGAGATCAACGGCGTGGACCCGTCCAAGCTCGTCTTCGTGACGACGCACAAGGGTCGCGTCTGGTTCGCCGAACGTGACACCGCAAATCTCTGGTATCTGCCGGCCGGAGCCATCTATGGCACGGCGGTCAAGTTCGCCGTGGGCGCGCTCCTGCCGCACGGTGGAACTGTCGTAGGGGTGTGGAGTTGGAGCTACGACGGCGGTGCGGGCCCGGACGATCTGCTCGTCATCGTCGGAAGCGGCGGGGACGTGGTTGTGTACCGGGGCACGGATCCGGCGAGCGCTTCGACTTGGGAAGTCAAGGGGAGCTGGTACACCGGAGGCGTGCCGCGCGGCCGGAACATCGCCATGGACAGCGGCGGAGAGCTGCTCCTCTTGACGCTGATCGGCGTGCTCCCGCTCTCCCGGCTCGTGCTCGGCTCGGATCCGCAGGACCGGAAGATCTACGTCACGCGCTGGGTAGACCCCATTTTCTCCGCGCTCGCGGCGCAGCGCGGGACCCTCCGGGGCTGGGCGCTCTACCTGCACCCACTGGACCGCGCGATCCTCGTCGCCATTCCGACCGTGGGCGGCTCGCCCACCGAACAGATCGCCATTTCGACGGTCACCGGGGCGGCCACGCGCTGGAGGGGCCTCCCCGTCTTCTCGGCGGCGACCTGGGATGGCCTGCTCTTCTTCGGCACGGCGGACGGGCGGGTGTGCCGGACCATCAACTGGCTCGACGACGGCGCGCCCGTCGAGGCGTCGGTCCTGACGGCTTACCAGACGCTCGGCGATCAGCGGTGGAAGCAGATCCAGACGATCCGCCCGATCTTCGTCGGCGGGGCGGCCAACATCGCCTCGACGACGGTGGCGCGGTACGGGTACGCCACGGACGAGCCCGCCGGCCCGAGCGGCGTTGGCGGCGGCGGTCCGAGCGCGTGGGGCTCCGCTGTCTGGGGTGTGTCCAAGTGGGGGCCGGACTACCTCACCACGGCCCCGATCCGCGGCGCGTCCGGCATGGGGCGCGAGGCCGCGGTCGCCGTGCGCTGGAACGCCATCGCCCGGAGTACGCTGGTGGGCGTGGACGTCACCTTCACGACCGGGGGGCCGCTGTGATGGCGCGAGCGGCCACCGCCGAGGAGCTGGCCTGGATCGCCAGCCGGACGGGCTACGCGCCCACCGCCGGCGCCCGCGCCATCGCCGCCGTGGACTCCGCCGGGGAGATCCGCGGCATGGTCGCCTTCGACGCCTGGACGGAGTCGGGGTGTCAGTGCCACGTCGCGCTCGACGCCCCCATCGCGGCGCGGACCCTCCGGGCGGCCTTCTTTGAGTACCTCGCCCAGGTCGGCCGCTCGCTCGCCCTGGGGCTTGTCCCGGCTCACCGGGCGCGGTCCGTGGCGCTGGCCAAGCGCATGGGATTCGTGGAAAAATGCAGGATTACGGACGGCTGGGCGGCTGGCGACGACTTGCTCATCCTCGAGCTGCGGCTCCCAGTGGGCGCCGAGATCGAGCGTAGAAAGGCGGCTTGATATGGGTCAACAGGCACCTAGACCCCCGGATTTCATGGGCTTGGCTCGCGAGCAGGCCCAGCAGACCACGGCGGCGAACCGGCCGGACATCACGACGCCATTCGGAACGCAGACCTGGACGCAGGATCCGGCGACGGGGCAGTGGGGGATGCAGACCGGCTTCGGGGGCCCGCTCGCCGGCGCGGCCCAACAGGTGGGGGGCCAAGCGGCTGCGGCCCTTGGCCAGCCGCTCGACCTGAGTGGCCTCCCCGGGCTCGGCACGGGCGAGCAGGCCCGACAGCAGGCCATCGAGGCGGCCTACGGGCAGGCGGCCTCCCGATTGGACCCGATGTGGGCGCGGCGCGAGGAGGCGCTCCGGACGCAGCTCCTCGGGCAGGGGCTCGACCCGACCTCGGAGGCGTACCGCGGCGCCATGGGCGAGCTCGGGACGCAGCGCACGGACGCCTACCAGAGCGCGCTGAACGCCGCCATTGGACAGGGGGCCGCCGCCGGACAGGCGATGTTCGGCCAGAACCTCTCGGCGCGCCAGCAGGCCCTTGCCGAGGCCCTACGCGGGCGCGCGCAGCCGCTTGAGGAACTGTCCCAGCTCCAAGGCTTCTTGGCGATGCCAGGCGTCCAGCAGACCCAGGGCGCCCAGCTCCTCCCGGCGGGGATCGCCCAGTCCAATGCGGACATCGCCAGGTGGCAGGCGCAGCAGCAGATGCTCGCCGACACCATCGGCGGCGGCGCCCAGGCGGGCGGCGCGCTCCTCCAGTTCTTGCCGTTCCTCCTGGGGCTCTGACATGGCACCGCAGCGACTCCGAGCGATGATGAGCGGTCCGGCCTACGGCGGGGCGCCAACCGTGCCAGGGACCACGCCCTACGAGGAGGTCCTCGACCTCGGCGAGCTGGCGGGTCGAGACGAGCTTCTGCGCCAGCAGCTCGCCCAGGCCGCGGCCCTTCGGCAGGGGCTCGGGCGCCAGCACACGACGGGATGGGGCGCGGCCCTGGGCGGGATCGGCGACGTGCTCCAGACCGGGGCCTCGCTCCTCGGCGAGGGGCGCGCCCGCGAGGCCATCGCTGAGAACCAGCGCGCCCAGGCCCGCGGTCGGGCCGCGGCGCTCCAGGGCCTCACCGCTCCGGACGTCTCGGGCATCCTCCCGGAGGCGACGCCGGAAGAGCGGCAACAGGCCCTCGCCGATGCGCTTCTCGGGCGCCAGCGGATGATCCAGACCGCCGCCGTGTCCGGAGATCCAGTCCTCGGGCCGTACGCGCAGCGGCTCCAGCAGCAGGAGTTCGCCCGCGGCGAGCGGCTCGGTGGGCAGGAGTTCGAGTCGGGGCAGGCGGCGCGCAAGCTCGCGTCGGCCGAGAAGCTGGCGGCCACGAAGAAGGGCGAGGACCTGACGAAGCTGGGCCAGGACATCCGCAAGGAGTTCATGGGCCTCCAGCCCGTGAAGGAAGCGATCTCCCTGCGCGTTGCGCTCGACAAGCTCCAGCGCGGCGCCGCCTCGTCCAACGCGGCCGGCGACATGGCGATGATCTTCAGCTACATGAAGATGCTCGACCCGGGCTCAGCAGTCCGTGAAGGCGAGTACGCGACGGCCCGCAACGCAGCCGGCATCCCGGAGCAGATCAAGAACCTCTACAACAAGGCGCTCGATGGCCAATTCTTGACCCCGGATCAGCGCTCGTCCTTCGTGAGGCTCGGGCAGGGTCTCTACACGGCGCAGGCCGCGCCGGCCCTGAAGCTGTCTCGGGAGTTCGGCGGATACGTCCAGCGCGCCGGCCTGGATCCGGCCGAAGTCCTGCCGGATCTCGGCCTCGCCGCCCCCCCGCCGACGCCAGCCGAAACGCGCACCATCGGCGGGAAGCGGTACACGAAGACGGCCAAGGGCTGGGTGGAGGAGTAGATGCCCCCTCGACTTCTCACCGCCGAAGAGGCGCGGGCGCTGGGTCTGGACACCGAGCCGGCCGCCGCGCCCGGACGTCTGCTCGCCCCGGACGAGGCTGCGGCCCTGGGCCTGCCGGACGTGACGCCGGATCCGTACGCGCAGGGCGTGAGGCTCTCCGGGGGCTACGACCCGGGCGCCATCACGCCGAACCGCGCCCAGATCCTCGGCCTGTCCCAGGGCGGGACGCTCGGCTTCGGCGAGGAGCTGGGGGCCGGGCTGGCGACCGGGGCCGGGCTCCAGCCTCCCCCAGTGACGCTCGGGCCACAATTCGCCCCCTCGCCCGACGACACCCCGGAGATCCGACGCATCAAGGAAGAGGCCCTCGCCCAGCAGCTCGCGGCGGTCCGGGGCGATCCGCTCGCCTACGAGCAGTTCCGGGACCGGATGCGGACGGAGCTGGTGCAGGCTCAGAAGCAGCGCCCGCGGGAGTACATGGCCGGCGAGCTGGCGGGCTCGCTCGCCACCGGACTTCTCCCGGGCGCCCAGCCAGGCATGGGTGGGACGGCGGCGGCGAACGCCGCTCGCCTCCTGGCTTCGGCCGGAGGCGCTGGCGGTCTGGCCGGCCTGGGCTCGAGCGCGGAGCCCCCGGGCAGCCAGGAGGCCCTGCGCGAGGTCGGCCGCGGCGCGGCGCTCGGGACCGCCGGCGGTCTGGCCGGCGCTGCGCTCGGGAAGGCGGCCCCGGCTGCGCTTCGGGCGGCCGGCCGGGTGGCAGAGAAGTCGGCGGCGAAGTGGGGGCGCCGGGCGCTCCTGGGCGGGGCGGATCAACTCAGCACGCGCGCCAAGCTGCCCGACGAGGTGGCCCTTGCCGCCATCCGCGAGGGCGGCATCGTCCCGTTCGGCACGACCGAAGGGGCCTACGGTCGCCTGGTCCGTCAGAGCGAAGCGGTGGGCACCACCTACGGCGAGATTGTCGACGCGCTCGAGCGGGCCGGGGTCCAGGGTCCGGACGCGCGGATCCTGGCGCGCGATCTCGTTCTGCGCTCCGCTGAGATTCGCCCCCGCACGACCATCGAGGCCATCCCCGAGCTGTACGTTGGTACCGGCGAGCAGCTCGTCGAAAAGGCGCGGCTCGGGGAACAGGCCGGGCTTGGGCGCCGCGGAAAGCTCGGGCTGAGCCAGGCCGAAGACCTCAAGCGCTCCCTCCAGCAACAGGCCCGATACGGTCGCATTGAAGAGACGCCGCTGAACGAAGCTCGCCGAGAGGTCGCATCCATACTGCGCGAGGCGAACGAGCGCGCCATCATGGAGGCGGCCGCTGCGCCAACCGCAACGCCGGAGATCGTCGAGGCGGCCCAGAGCTTCATTCCGGTGAAGCAGCGACTCGGGAGACTGATCGAGGCGGAAGAGGCCGCGGAGAGAGGCGTGCAGCGGGCGTCGACGCGCAGCATGGGGCCCGGGGTGGTGGAGACAGCAGCCTCGGCGGCCTCCGGGAGCTGGTGGCCGCTCCTGACGCGCATACCCCTCAACATCGCCCGCAGCCGCGGCCCCTCGACCTGGGCCGCTGGCGTGGCAGATCCGGCCGCGCGGGCGCTCTTCGGAGCGTCCAGGCTGGCGGCCATGACGCCCGTCGCCGAACGCATGGCGACCGGGGCGGGCCTGGGCTCGGCGATGGCGCGGGCGCTGGCGATGGAGCCGGAGGAGACTCCGCGCGAGCCCGAGGAGAAGCGCAGGCGGCGGCGCCTTGCCGAGGCGCTCCGGAACGTGAGATAGGAGACGACACCATGGCGCGCAACCCGAGCGGGACCTACACGCTTCCGGCCGGCAACCCGGTTGTCGAGGGGACGACCATCACGCCCACCTGGGCGAACCAGACGCTTTCGGACATCGCAACGGCCTTGACCGAATCGCTGTCCAGGAGCGGACAGGGCGGGATGTTGGGGCCGCTGAAGATCGTCGATGGTGCCCAGGGCGGGCCAGGCCTCGTATTCGGGCTCGATACCGATACCGGCATGTATCGTATCGCCGAGAACGAACTCGGCATTGCGGTAGCCGGAGAGCTGAAGCTGAAGATCACTGGAGGCGGAATCAGCACCAACGAAGGGAATGTTGACTCCTTTGATGGGTACTGGGCTCCGAACGGGCTTCCCGCCACCCCGAGCTACGCATTCAAGTCGGAGCAGACGACCGGGATATACAAGGACTCGGCGGGCGTGCTTGGGCTCTCCGTCCTCGGGACAAAAAGGGCCGCGCTCTCCTCGACCGGGCTCGTCATCACCGGCAACATCGAGGCGACTCAGAACTTGAAGGGCGCATCCATTGAAGCCACGGGCGCCGCGGGCAAGCCGGGCGTCCAGGCCACGGGCGGGGCGGGATTCGCTGGCGCCGTGCTTGCCAATGGAACGGCGGCGACAGCAGTCACGAGGCAGACGGCGTGCAAGCTGTCGAATGGGGATCTCGATCTTGATGGCGTCGCGAACCCAAATCCAAATGTCGGCCTCAAGAACCGTATCACTCCGGCCAGCATCGCGAAGGCTTGGGCGTTCGTGCAGACCGATGGCCTGGGGGGAGTGGCGCTCCTTGGCGGAATGAACATCGCCTCGGTCGCAATTGGCGGAACCCAGGCGTATGTCGAATTGACGCTTGCGGAGCCGCTTTCCGAACAGAACGCGGTTGCAATCATCGTTCAGCAGTACTCCTTCGGCTCACCGAATCCCATAGATAATTACGGCGCGGTTGTGTCTCCGGTTGGCCCGCCGTTTGCCGGAGTTCGCGTCTATGGGTCTTTCATTACATACACGCCCCCTCCGGCGGTTGTGAATGCAATCAACTTTGCCACTGCGAGCAAGATCTTTTATGTCGTCGTCTTCGGGAGACAGTAGCATGCGACAAGTCCTCATGGCCCTTTCGCTGTCCGTCCTCCTGCTGTCCCTCTCGCTCCTGGCGTGCGTGACCGTCCAGTGCAAGGGCCCAAGGGACTGCACCGAACAACAGAGCGAGGAGAAAGACAAGCGTATGCCGATCTTCCCCAAGCGCCCAGACATCCAGACCACGGGCACCGCGAGCGGCAAGCGATGATTCGACCCGCCCTTGGCGTCTGTGTTCGTTGCGTCGCGCTGGCCGCGCTGTTCGTGGTCATGTTCGTACTGGCAACGGCGGTGCTCTACGAGACGAGCAGCCGAGCAATCGCTGCGCACAAGCACGCGAGCAGCCCCTCGATTGCCCCGGCGGCCCTCATGGATCGGCGGTAGGGCATGGTCGAGGCCACGAAGCGGCGCAAGAAAAGGACGGGCTTCGTTTCGTGGGCCGGCAGGGTGGCGCGCAAGCCGAGGGTACAGGCCGGCTTCGTGTTGGTGCTTGCCTCGGTGACCGCCTACCTGTGTTCCAGACACGGCAAGTGCGAGCCCGAAGAGCCCGAGCGGCTGGCGTGCGTCGTCTGCGCCGGAGCGCGCCCGCTCACCGTGTGGCTCGACGGGTTGCACAAGCTGAATGACCAACGCGCAACACCCGAGGTGCAGTGATGGACGTTTGCCAGGAAGCCGTCGCGCTGATCCGCAGAGAGGAGACCTTCCAGGCCGAGGCGTACCTGTGCCCGGCTGGCGTGGTGACCATCGGCTACGGGGACACCGGGCCGCACGTCCGCCAGGGCATGCGCATCACCGAAGCCGAGGCGTACGACCGTCTCCTCGAGCGGCTCGCGGACTTCGGGGCCGGCGTCGAGGCTGCGCTCCAGGGCGCCCACGTCTCGCCCAAGCAGTTCGGGGCGCTCGTGAGCCTGGCCTACAACATCGGGCTGGAGAACCTCCGCAAGTCCAGGCTGCTCGCACACGTCCGCGCCGGCAACGCGCAGGCGGCGGCCGATGAGTTCCTGAAGTGGACCAAGGCCAGGGACCGCCGGACCGGAGAGCTTCGGGAGCTGCGCGGGCTCGTTCGTCGACGAGCGCTGGAGCGGGCGCTCTTCCTGGGCGACGATCCCGGGCGGGTCGAGGTGGGCTTCGGCGCGCCGTCCCCGGAGCCGCGCGACTTCGAGCCCATCGCCCCGCCGGAGCAGGGGGAGTAGATGGGCCGGCTCCTGGAGTCCGCTCGGGCGCACGGCCGGTGCGCGCTCGTGGTGGTGGCGGTGGGCGCGCTGGCGTTCGTCGGCGGGCGGTGGACGGCCCCGGTGCGCGTCGAGGAGCGGGTCATCGTGGATGTCCAGGAGCGGATCGAGTACCAGGACCGCGAGGTGGTGAAGCGCGTCGAGGGGCCGGTCCGCATCCGGACGGTGACGCGCGAGCTCCCGGCGCCCCCGGGCTCTCCCTGCCCAGACCGGCCGCTCGTCGAGACGGTCCGGGAGGAGGTGCGCGAGCCTGTGACCGTCGAGCGAAAGGTGGAGAGCGAGGCCAAGGCCCAGGTGGAGGCCGTCCGGACCGTCGAGCGCATCGTCACCGTCCGCCCGGACTGGCGGGCCGGGGTACTCGTCGGGGCGGACCTGGGGGCGCTGTCGCTGGCGCAGCCCATCCAGGCGCTCGCCGCGGGGGCGCACGTTGAGCGGCGCGTCCTGGGGCCCCTGAGCCTCGGGGTGTTCGCCCTGGTGCCCGTCGCGCGGCCCCTGGCGCCCGCCGTGGGGCTGTCGCTGTCCTGGGAGCGGTAGGACGCGCCGGGGCAGACACCACGGCCCGGAGCCTCTCGACCCCGGGCCGCCGTCCTCGCCACCGGCTGATCCGCTACCCCTGGACGCTGGCCCGGGGATCCTCCCCGGGGTCGTACAGCCCGGGCAGAGGTGCTCGATGGGACCGGCTGGACCGCAAGATGGGGAGCGCTCCCGCCCACGTGGCACTGCACGACGCGGGCGGATGCTGCTGGTCCGCGCCGTGACGGTCGCATCGGCGCCCTCGCGAGCCCAACCGACGCCCCGCCGTAGGCGGGAGCCTCCCCGGAAAACGCCACCCTACCACGCGCCGGCCGGACCGCAAAAGGTGAGGCCGCCTCCGGAGGGGGTAGGAGGCGGCCTCGGCACGCGGGGCCTGCTCACCCCGACATCGCGCCAGAACCCTACCACGGGGCCGGCCGGGACGCCATGTCCCACAGACTACTCGGCCCCGGCTGTCCCGCGAGGGATGACCGGGGCCGACGTGTCTGGCTGTTCGCCGCAGCCAGTCAGCCCAAGCGGCGCGACGGCGGGAGGATTAACTCGTCCCGCGCGCCTACTGCGCGCCGCTCAGCGAGGAAACGCCAGCACCCTACCACGCCCACCACTCGCCCATCAACCTCCACCGATGGCGCCCCGCCGGCCGGCCTGCCCCGAGGAGCGGAGAAGGGACAGGTCCGGCCTGGCGGGCACGACTTCGGCTCGAGCGCTGGGGGACGCTCGGGCCGCGCGAAAGACACGCCACCGGGCAGCCAGGGGATACTGCCCAGGGGCGCGGAGCCGCGGCATGCGGCCCAAGGTCAAGGCGTGGGGACCTCCTCTGCCGGCTCGTACGTCGCGGCGAAGATGTCGGGCTTGCACGGGTACAGCTCGCCCTTGACGCCCCGGATGATCCAGTCACCGGGCTGCGCGATCATCCGTCCTTCGAGCGTCTCGATTCTCATCAGCCCGTCGTCGCCGTAGTCCACCCGGCCGGCTGCTGCGTCCGCGGCCAACTCTTCGGGCTGCTCCCCGTCGTTGTACTGGACCGCCTCGATGACGACCGGCTTCTTCCTGAACTTCGGCATGGTACTGTTCCTTGGCTGTGCTGCGTTCACTGCTCTTTCGGCGTGGTCGCGTCCTGGGCTTCGAGCGCGGCGATCAGCGCGTCCGCCCACTCGACGGCCAGGGCCGCCGGGATGGCTGGATTCGTCGCGGGGGCCTCGTTCCATCCCGGGTCAGTGGCGAATCCCGCCATGATGTGGAGCGCCGCCGCCTCCCGGTACGTCATCCCGGGCACGGGATACCGGATGTTCGGAGCGTCCTGGATCTGGATCTCTTGCTCGCCGGGATACGCCGGCTTGTCTCTCAACCCGCTCAAGCTGCACCTCCGTCCGTCGTGGTCTTCGTCTCGGCCTCGCGCTCGTCGAGCCAGCGCTCGGCAAGGGTCTTCGCCTCGGCCTCGTCCGGAATCCCGGTCTCTCGCCACGTCCTGCCGCCCGAGCGCGCGGGGGCCTCCTGTCCGTTGGCGGTCCACTCGCCGCGGACGTCGATCCACGCAGCGACCATCCAGTTTGGACCCCTGGCGTTGAAGGTGCAGGCGTGCAGCGTGCCGTTCTCGTCGGGCTTCCACTCGCGAGCGCTCACTGCCCACCTCCCGGCGCCAGGTCCTCGAACATCGCCCGGATCTCGGCCTGCCTGTGCTCCGTGAGCCGCCCGAACTGCTCCGCGACCGCGCCCCGTTGGCCGTCGTCCATGCGCTCGACGAGTTCCTCCAGGAACGTCACGAAGTAGGCCGGCATCAAGGCGGTGGCGTGCCTCGCCAGCACCTCGGGCGCGTCATGATGTGGGATGCGCAGGATCCCGCCGTCCGTCTCGATCTCGAAGTAGCGGTTCACTGCGCACCTCCTCCCGGCGCGCGCTCGTCCCCGGGAGGGGGAGGCTCGGACTCGGGCGCGAAGTCGGCGGGGGAGCGGGTGTCGGGCTGGGGGGCTGGGATGGGGGCCGGTGCGGGCGCTGGGGCGGCGTTCTGTTTCGCCTTCGGTTCCGTCTTCGTCATGGTCGTTGGGATGTCCTTCTTGCGGGGCAACTTCAGCTTGAAGGTGAAGGTCTGCGCGATGTCGGGCGAGCCTCGCACCCGGATCGCTAGTTCCTGCGCGCCGAACGCCTTGACCAGCGTGGGGTAGAGGGTAACGCGCTTGCCGATCCAGGCCCCGGTGTCGCGCCCAAACATCGCCTTGAGACAGAAGCCGTTCGTCTTGTTGCAGACGATATCTTTCGGCGGTGGCCTGCCGGCGGCGGTCGGGGCGAACGAGAGGATCGCCTTCTTCTCGATCTTGCCCTTCTTGCCGTTCTCGTCCTCGGTCTCGAACGTCTCCCGGCGCACGCCCGAGATCGTAAGCGTCACATCCTTGCCCTGGAACTCGCCGGCCTTCAGGAACTTGTCGTTGGCGAACAGCTCGTCGAAGTCCATTCCCCTAGGCATCGCCGCCCTCCTCCTGGAAGCCGAGATCAAGATCAGAGATGTCCTCCTCGTCATCGTCCAGGCCGCTCCACTTCGGCAGCTCCAGCTCCATGGGCACCTCGCAGTACCCCGGCCACTGGTTCGCCGCCCGGCACATCGCCAGCCGCCGGATCATCGCCCGGTAGGCGTCCCGGCCGGCCTCGAGGTAGTGGTCCGGCACCCCGTACACCTGGACCACGTGCGGAGGGGCGCTCTCCACCGCCACGAGCACGAACGGGAGGCGCGTCCCGGTCGCGGCCTCGTAGCCGTCCGCGTAGAGGGCCGCCTGGACGTGGTAGCCGTAGCGCAGGGCCTCGCGCCCGAAGCCGGCCGGGCTCGCGTCCCGGGTCGTCTTCAGGTCCACGAGCACCTCGTCGGTCACGTAGTCGACCCGGCCCTTGAGGCGGATGGGCGCCCACCCGGGGAGCCACGTCGCCGGGTCGAGCTCGTGGTAGCCCCAGAACATGGACACCTCGGCTCGCCCGCCGGCGATGTAGGGTCGCGCCATCAGGGAGCCCCGGACCGCTCGCTGGATCGCCGAGACGTGGGCGGCCTCGCGCTGGGTCAAGATCTCCTTGCCGGCGTTGGCGGCCTGGAACTCCTCCCAGGCGCGGCCGTTGCGCACCTTCCCGGACCAGACCGCGACCTCGCCCCCGTACCGCTCCGGCTCCAGGACCGCAAGGTGGACGGCCCGCCCGACCTTCCGGGCGTCCGTGTCCGGCGTCCCCTGAGCCTCCGCGGCGAGGTAGTGGGCCGGGCTCCGGTCCATCGTCTTGATCGTGCTCCAGTGGTCCGCCGGATCGCCGTCGTAGCCCTCGCGCGAGAGGCCGAAGACCAGCCCGGCGCCCTTCTTCTGTCCTCGCTCGCTCACTGCGCGCCGCCCTTCTGCGCCAGTTCGGCGCGGACCTCGGCTTCGATCTCGGCTCGCAACTCGGCCCTCTTCTTGGCCTCGGCCCCCTCCTCCTGGCAGCGTCCGCACACCGCCTGCCAGCCGTGGTGCAGGCTTCCGCACCTGGCGCAGATACGGGGCGGGACCTCCAGCATCTCGATGAGGTGATGCGCCTTGTACCCGACCAGGGCCTCGGCTTCGTCCCTCAGCGGCTTGCCGATCCCCTCGACGCTGCGGCCGGTTGCATGCACGTCCGACAACTGCTCGACGAGCACCAGCATCCTGCGCAGGAACTCTTCCCGCGGCATCCTTCTCGCCTGCTCACCCATGATGTTCCTCCAGCTCCCGGATGCGGCAGCGCATCCGGTCGATCTGCGCCTCCAACTTCGCGACGTGCTCCAGCGCCCCGTCCCGCTGGCACCGCACCTCGTCGAGCATCGCCTTGAGCCGCTCCACCTCGGCGCGCGCCAGGTCCCGCTCGCACTCCGCCTCGAGTTTCGCCGCGCCCACCTCGCCGAGCTGGCGCCCGGCTTCCTTTGCCACGACCTGCGCCGCGTCGCGCTCCCTGCGCGCTTCGTGCCGCTCCCGCTCCGCCGTCTCGGCCCGGTCTCTCTCCCACGCCTCGGCGCCCTGAACGCGCGTCAACTCCGCGCTCTGCTTCTCCAGCCGCTCGTAAAGCTGGCACGACTTCGCGCGCATCTCGTCGAGCGCCGTCCGCGACTCGTCCCGCTCAGCCTCCGCCTTCCCGGCCCGCTCTTCCAGAATGGCCCCCATCGCCATCTCGTTGCGGGCCAGCACGCGCAGCCGTCGCGCCGCCTCCCGGTAGCCGTCGCGCTCCCGCCCGGCCTGCTCCTCCCCGGAGCGGGCGGAGTTGCGCTCGGCCAGCGCTTCCGCCATGCCGCGAATGGCCTTCGCCTCGCCGTCTCGGGCACAGCGCAGCTCGCACGAAATCCGCGCCAGCGCCTGGCATGCCACCTCTGGAAGCAGTCGGCCAAGGAACATTACATCCTCGTCCACCGCCGCGTCCGTCATCCTCTCCGGCTTCGGCGTCGTCATCGGTCCAGGCCCTCCATTCGAAGATCGCGAAGCAGCGCGCCGGCCTCGTCGAACGTCAGGCCGCATTCACTGCAACTGTTGTTGCGGCAGGGGCCGTGCGCGCCCAGCGCCGCGTTCGTGTGCTTGGCTAGCCTCGCCGCGCGCCGGAGCATCCCGCGCAGCCGCTCGATCTCCATCGCCTGCCCGCACGCGACGGTGGCGAGCCACTGCCCCTCGATGGTGCCGGATGCGTCCGCCTCTCCGTTGGCGATCCGCGTCGCCATCGCCGCCGGCGTCATCGCCTCGGCGGTCAGGGCGTCGGCCGGCTCGCCCTCCCATGGCCCGCCGCACGCTTCGGGGTCCGTGTGCCGCGCGATGCGGATCGCCTCCGTGGCGTCAGGCGCCTCGATGAGCGCGGAGCCCTCGTCCGGGTACTCCGTCAGGTAGACCTCCCACAGCCCCTGGATCGGCTCCTTCATCGCTCGCCCTGCCCATCGGCCGCGCGGAGGACCTCGGAGGCCCTGGTGCAGATGCCGCAACCGCACTTGCCGAACTGAGCCGCGTGCTCGCTCAGGATGTAGACCAGCGCCTCGCGCATCACCGGAGCGGCAGACGCGAGCGCAACGAACCTGTCCCGCGCCCGCTTCACGGGCTCCGGCGCCCCGTCAAACTTGGGGAACGTCCGGGCGACCTGTGCGACCATCATCTTCAGGAGCGCGTCGTCATCGAATGCCGCAACCGCTTCGTCAAGCGTCCGTTCCATTACTTCGCCTCCTCGAACTCCAGACATCCCAGCGTGTAGTCGTGGCGTGCCTGCTGCGTCCGCGCGCACGTCCCGATCCTGCCCGGCGCGGCTCCCCGCGAGGCCCACTGCTGGCACCGTCCGCACTCGGCGCCCAGGTCTTGGAGCGTCTCGCGGTACGCGCGGCTCAACAGGTCGTGCAGCTTGGCCAGGGCGACCCGGCGCGGACCCTGCGCCCTCTCGACGGACCAGGCCGCAAAGGCGCGGTCCTGGAGCGGCTTCACGGCGGACAGCAGATCTCGGATGTCGGCGTCCACGTCAGCCCTCCCCGTTGGCGGCACGAAGGGCGGCCACGCACTCGCGCAAGATGCTCGTCTCGACGGCGAGCGACTCCACGCGATCCAGCGTAGTGGACACGTCCCCGCTCCAGGGCGTGCTCTTGCTGGCCTCAAGGATGCGCGCCTCCAGCTTCGCGAGCGCCGCCTTCATGCCCGGCGCCGCGTCCCGCACCCGCATCTCGTCGCGGGCGGCCGGCGCCCAGTCCGGGAGTTCCGGCCAGCGAGCGCCGTCGAAGCCCGAGCGCGCGTGGTACATCGCCCAGGCCCAATTAGAATGGCGGCGCGTGTCCGCCTTCTCCTGGTCGAGCTGCTGCTGCAACTTCTCGGCGACGCGGCGCGCGTTTTCTGGCGCGAGCGGCAGCAGCTTCGCGCGCACCTCGAGCATGGCGTCGCTTCCGTGCCACCAGCACTCGTCTGCGTTGAAGAAGCCGGCCGGATCCGCGATGGCCTCGGCCATCTGCGCCCATGCGTGGATGTCGGCGCCGATCAGCTTCGCGATCTTCGCCTTCTCCTCGGGCGGAAGCGAGTTGATCAGCTCCTCCACGTCGATCCGCAACTCGCCCTTCTCAACCTTCATCGTCGCCATCGTCACTCCTCCAATTCGTCTTCCTGCTCCGCCACGCACCCCGTCCGCCTCACCCCATGCACGTCGTGCGTCCGCGCCACTGGCAGGAGCGGATCCGTCCGGATCCGCGCGTTGGCCCGAAGCCCCTCCTCGTGGGCGATGGCGCGGCGGAAGGCCAGGACCGCGCAGTCCTCGGCGTGCGGGACTTCATCGGACGCGAGCGAGGAGGCCCCGCAGAATTCGCAGTAGAAGTGATCCGACAGCTCTCCGTAGCCCCTCCATCCGATCGACTCCAGGATGGGCCGCGCCGCCTCCAGCCAGTCCGGCGGGGGCGTCATCGGCTCGCCTTCCCTTCCTGCGCCGCCTCGGGGGCCGGCTCCACTCCGGCGACGCGGAGGGCCTCGAGCGCGCCGCTGGCGATCCTGCGCATGTCCAAGTGGGCGTCCAGGTCGGGCTCGCAATCGCGCACCCGCGCGAAGTCCGTCGCGCACCGCCGCAGGAGCGCGTCCCTCGGGTCGCCGGCCGGCCGCGCCCTCCGGGCCTCCTTGAAGAGCGCTGGATCCTGTCGCCTCGCCTCTTCAAGCGTGGATCGGGCGACGCCGACAACGGCGAGCACACCTTCCGCGATCTCAGGAGGGTAGGGCGCAAGGGCCATGGTCGCCTCGAATAGACACTGAAGCGATCCGCATAGGTCCTTGGCGCATTGGCGCATCTCGATGTAACCGCGATTCAACGTCTCGACGTTGATCACGAGCTTTCGGATGTTCTCGGCCGTAGGGGCGATAGCGGGCGCCCCCTCCCGGTCCGCGCTCGCTGGCGGGGATGCGGGGGCGGGCTTGGGCTCGAAGGAGACGCACTTGCCGGACGTAGACTCGGCCCACCTGAGCGGCGGATAACCGGCCCCGGCCGTGGCGCACTCAGTGGACACCCCGTCCACGACGTTACGGACATGGACGCACTCCCGGCAGTCAACCGGCTTCGGGCGTTCCGCCATCACGCCCTCGCCGCGACGGCCGACTTCTCGATGAACGCGCCGAAGGATCCGCGGATGCCGCGGTCCCACCACGGCGCGGACTCGTGCGAGCGCGACGACATCGGAACGCCCCGGTTGCGCGCCCGGCGCCGCTCCGCGCACTTGCTGTTGCTGGTGTCCTTGTCCTTGCGGGCCTCGTACCGCGCCCTCTTCGCCGCCGCCTTCTTGGCCTGCGCCGCCTTCCGCTTCGAGATCTTCTTCGACATGCGCTCCTCCGCTTCGTTGCCCCGGTCGCCCGAGCGTGGCCGCAATGTGGCACGTCACGTCCTACTTGTCAAGCGCCGGGTGCCGTGGTATATGACCGCATACACGCAAGCGCCACGCGCGCACGGAGGCAACTTGAATCTTCCCGTCCAGGATCCGAAGTCCAAGCCGATGAAGCGGCGCACCATCTTTTTCAACGAAGAACTCTGGGAGGGAGTGCAGGCGTTCGCGCTCAGCCTTCAGCGAGAGTTCGGCCGTCCGGTATGCGACTCGGAAGCGGTGCGGCTGCTCTGCACGGCCGCGCTCTCCGCCGAGAAGTCGAGCGAGAAGGCGCCCAAGGCGCGGGGGTCGAAGTCGTGACGCCGCGCCGCCGCGAGCCCTTGCGCGTCGAGGTCTTCCTTGCTCAGCGCCGCCTCGAGGAGCTGCTGGAGGCGCACGACAGGAACGCGTCAAGGCGGATGGACGACTACGCCGCAACGCAGCGCGCCGAGATTCCGATCCGCCGAGGTCCTCCCCCGCCGGCACCGCGCCCGACTTCGAGCCCGGACCAGCACGAGCCGGGAGTGGACGCGCTGATCAAGATGAACAACCGCAGGGGATACCCGAGGGGACGCCGATGAACGCCGCCGCCGAGAAGGACATCCGGAGCGCGCTCCGGTGGCTGCGCGCGTGCCGGGGAAGGCTGGCGATGCTGGGGACGGCGAAGCTGTCCGGCTCCGACACGGCGCTTCTCGGGACGGTGCGCCTCATCGCAAGCGAAGCCGAGCACAAGCTCCTGAAGCTGCTGGCGTCTGCCCACAAGGCGCGGACGAGGAAGGTCAAGCCATGACGGAGACGAAGGTGTTGACGGCGGAGCGGATCGTTCTGATTCGGAATTTGGCCAACGGCCTGCTGGATCTGCCACATGTCGGCGCGAGCGCTCTCGAACGAGAGCGGTACTTGCAGAACGCGCGCGCGCTAGCGGAGACGTACATGCCCGCCCTCCTCGCCGCCCTCGAAGCGGCGCAGGACGCGCTGGAGGACATGCGCGAGGAGCGCGACGCCCGGGTGTCCGGCGACAGCTACATGGAGGTGGAGGAGGAGCGGGACAAGGCCCTGGCCGAGATGAAGGGCGAGCGCGCGCTCCGGCAGGCCCTTCAGGAGCGATTCGACCGCGAGACGGATTCATGGGCGAAGGCGCTGGAGGAGGTGCGGGCCGCGCTGGCGAAGGCGGAGGGGGAGCGGGACCAGGCGCTTCGAGAGCGTGCCGAGATTTCGCGCAAGCATAACGCGCTGCTCTCCGAGGCAGATCGAGCAAGGGCGCTACGCGACGCAACATTGGCCAGCGGGCTGGACGTGGTGAAGCGATGCACGGATGCGGAGCGCAAGCTCGCGGAGGGGCGGGCGGATCGAGACCAGTTCATGCGCCTGGAGGAACAGGCCCGCGCCAGGGTAGCGGAGCTGGAGGGGGCGCTCGCCAAGGCAGACCGAGCTTGTCAGGCGGCCACCACGGCGATCCGCGAGAACCTCCCAGGCTTCACGGGTGACATTGAGCTTCTTGTCGATGCCCAGAACGCCATCCGGGAGGCACGCCCCGCCGCCCCTCCTGAGCAGGCGCCCCGGACGGACGACGGGGCGCGGCCGTGCAGCGAGTGCCGCCACTCGGAGCGGTGCAGGTTCTTGCTCGGGCCGAGCTACCGGGCGGCGGGTCCGTGCGACTGGGACCCCTCGAGGTTCCAGCCCGCGCGCCCGGCCGACGTGGGCGCGGCGCCCGACCTCGCCCGGCTCGGCGACATGGCCGCGGAGGAGGCGCGGAAGCTGGCGCAGGCCGGGGACCCGCTCTGTGCGCGGGACCTCGGGGGCGTGATCCCATGCGCGCATCGCAAATCGGAACACAGGCCGCAGTGCTGCGGCAACCAGCCGGGCGAAACAATCTGCCCTTGCCACCTCTTCGTCTCGCCGGGCGCCGGAGAGAGCGAGGGGACCCGATGAACCGCCCTCGCTGGCGCTGGTGGCTGTTCTGCGCCGCCCTTTGGCTCGGCTGGCGGACGGGCTGGCAGTGGGAATGGGTGAGCCGGATCTACTCCTGGAGCGTGCTCCCTGAGTGGTTGGCGACGCCGGAGGAGATCGAGGCCGGGCGCGGCGCATGCCTTCACTTCTGGCCCGGCAAGGATCGGACATGGGGCCGGTGCAGCGGAGACTCGTGCCCCTTTCCTTGCCCGCCGGCCTGCGACGGGGACCCGGGAGAGATCTGCTCTCGGACGGGATGCGGTCGCCGTGCCGATGAGCACAGCAGGCGCCTCGTAGATGGCTCGCGCGAGTTCCCGGAGGTGTCCCGTGGGTGAGAACACGTCCGCGCTGGACCGGCTGAGGGCCGAGGTGGAACTCACAGAACGGATCCTCCAGGGCTGCGGCGACAACTCTTGCCGCGTGCGACGGTGGCCTGGGCCTGGCACCAACGGCGGGTGCCGCTGCCCGACAAAGAGATCCGAATCTGACCGCCTGCTGGCCGTCTACGCCGCGGCTCGCAAGCTTGTCCGCGGTGGCGACCATGGCTAGCCCCGGATGGGTGCAGGCCAGCAAGGCCGACTTTAGCCCGGCGGACGACGTTCCGCTTTCCGGGCCGCACAACATCAAGCCGGCGGGCAAGCACCTTGCCTGGCTGTCCTACTGCCGGCGCTGTGGGCACGTCCCGCTCCGAAACGAGATCAGCCAGCTGGTGACCAGGCTGGGCTGCGGGTACGAGCGGGATCAACGATATCAGGCGTGGCTCGCGAGGGCACACGCGGGGAGGAGCACGAAGCCATGAGCGACGACAAGAAGACGTGCTCGATGTGCCGGCGGTGCGAACAGCATCGCCATCTTCCGGGTCGCGGGATCTGCCGCGCTCCCGTGCCGTTTTGGGTCGAGGACGGGCAGATCGTGTTCGCTGGCGACATCCGGGCCGATGAGTGCAACTGCTTCGAGCCGCTGGCCGAGAAGGTCGAGGAGGTGCCCTTTGCGTGACCCGTGTGTGAAGCTGAAACTCGCGCATGCCAAGACGATCCAGGCGCAACTGCTCGACGGGGCGCCGGCGATCCGGACGCTCACCTCGGCGCTCGGCGCGCTTCAGGCCGCGATCGCCGCCGCCGAAGCGCTCGCCGCCCGGAAGAAGGCGCGGCCCGCCAAGCTGGCACACCCGAAGCCCTCGAAGGGGGCGGCCCGTCTGTTGAAGGCGCGCGCCAAGGACGAGCACCGGGAGCGGATGCGCGTCATCCGGGATGACCTCGTGAAGCGCTCCGGAATGGCGTATGGAAACTTGGCGTGGTGCGAACGTTGCCGAGAGGCGCTTATGGCCGACCCACACCACCTCTTCGGCAGGGGCAAGGGCCGGCTTCTGGAGTCGGAGCGCAACTGCGTGGGCCTGTGCCGGACGTGCCACGAGTGGATGCACGAGCCGCCGACGCTTGAAGCCGCCGTCGAGGGCTGGGATTGGGCTGGACGGCACCTCGAGGCGCTCGGCTTCGGGGAAGAGGCCGCGATGTGCTGGGCGCGGGCGAAGAAGTGCCGAACGCGGGCGGAGTTGTCGCGGGCCGGGGAAGCGGTGCGAGCCATAAAGGACGAGGTGGTGTGATGCCATACGTGGGGAGAGCGATGGATCGAAAGCGAAGCGCGAGGCGTAGACAATTGAACGGCGGACACACCGCCGAGTCATGGAATGCGGCGCACCCGGTTGGAACCTCGGTGAGGTACTGGCCGATCTACCCGCCCATCGAGGGCGTGCCGCCGGTTGACACGACGACGCGCTCTGAGGCGTGGGCGCTCGGTGACGGCACGGTGGTTGTGAGCGTCGCCGGCAAGAGCGGCGGCGTTGCCCTGACGCACATCGAGATCCTGAAGTCGGCAGGCGCGGCGGGTGCCGGGGAGCTTTCCGGTGGCTGAGACGACGCCGAGGACCTGCGGCCAGTGCCGCCACCTGGAGCCGGTGATGTGGGGCGTCCTGACCTGCTACGCCCGCGACGATGGGCCGCTCTACCCCGTCGCGACGAGCGACACGGCGCAGACCTGCCCGAAGTTCGAGCCCAAGCCGGAGGCGCCCCATGTCGCGTAGGAGCGAGGCCCCGACGCCGAGACAGCTCGAGGCCCTGGTCGAGCTCTGCCGGCCTATGTTCTGGGAGCCGCCGGACATGCCGCAAACGGTTCGTACGCTTGGGGCGTTGCTGGGCATCCGCTCGACGAACGCGGTCAACGACCTGCTCCAGCGGCTGCTCGAGCGCGAGCTGGTCGCGAAGTCGCAGACGCGGGACGGGTACATCCCGACGAAGGCCGGTCGCAACCTTGCCGGCAAGGTCATCCTCGAGGACGAGTGGCGCGCGGCGGGAGGGGGTGCGTGATGGCGGTCTGGTACAACGAGATCGACCCGTTCGCGGCGCACTGGCTCCGCAACCTGGCTGCGGCCGGGCACATCCCCGCCGGCGATGTGGAAACCCGGAGCATCCGCGAGCTCGCGCCCGAGGACTGCGGCGCCGCTCAGTGTCACTTCTTCTCCGGAATCGGAGGTTGGCCCCTTGCCCTACGTCTCGCCGGTTGGCCAGTTGGAGCTCCTGTCTGGACCGGAAGCTGTCCGTGCCAGCCGTTCTCGGTCGCTGGCCGGCGGAGAGCTCTCGCCGACGAGCGGCACCTCTGGCCCGTGTGGTTCGAACTCATCCGGGAGCGCCGCCCTCCAGTCGTGTTTGGAGAGCAGGTTGCGGGACCTGATGGCCTCGGGTGGCTCGATTCTGTATCGGCTGACCTGGAGGGTTGCGGCTACGCCTTCGGGGCGGCTGTGCTGCCTGCTGCGAGCGTCGGGGCGCCGCATGAGAGGCACCGGATTTACTGGGTGGCCGACGGTGACGGCCGCCCTGGCGGACAAGGGAGTGCGCTCGGAGGCCGGGGCGATCCGCGAGGCGATGCGCAGTTCGGGCGCGGACCTCGCGGCCATGGTGGCGCTGGCCGGCTGGGGGACGCCCACGGCGAACGAGTACAAGAGCAGCCCGGAGGCGGCCATCGCTCGCAAGCGCCGGGCGCAGGAGCGGGGCTGTCAGATCGGGCTGTCGGTGACGGCGCTCGCGCACCAGGCGCAGCTCGCGGCCCATGGTCCGACCTCGTCTGGCTCCCCTGCGGAGACGGAACCGCGCGGCCAACTCAACCCGGACTTCGCCCGCTGGCTCATGGGGTATCCGGACGAGTGGCTGTGGTGCGCCCCGGAGAGCAAGCCGACACCGCGATTCCGGAAACGCACTGGTACAACCGAAGCGGGGCGCTCAAAGGCTTCGGCAACGCCATCGTCCCCCAGGTCGCGGCGGTCTTCGTCCGGGCGTACCTCGAAGCGCGGGAAGGGGTAGCCTGATGCCGTACCTGTCCGTCGAGCTGGACGCCCGCCGCAAGGCCGCGATGATCGCGAACGGTCTGGGCCTGCACCCCGGCGTCGTGATGTGGGGCCTCGAGGAGCTGTGGGAGATCTCCTGGCGCACGAAGACCGACACCACCACCCAGGTTGGCCTCGCGGGCTGCTTCGGGCCGGACGTTGAGCGGATGATGCCGGCGCTGCTCGTCCACGGCTTCCTGGAGCCGCTGGACGGCGGCGCCTACCGCGTCCGGGGCGCCTCCCGCTACCTGCGCATCCGGGCGGCCCAGAGCGCCGCCGGCCACGCGGCCAAGGGCAACCTCCGGCGCGGGAGGGGAGCCGGGACCGGCGAGCGCGCTTCTCCGGGTGGAGCCGGAGAGGCTCCCGGCTCTGTCTCCGGCTCCGCTCCGGCCCTTACAGCGATCAGCGATCAGCGATCAGCGAGCATCTTAGAGTCAACACCTCTTGCGGGCGCCGTCGCGCCCGCCCTGGAGCCGCTCGCGTCTGGACCCGTCCAGACCCCTACCCCGCCCGCGAAAGACGCCCAGGAGCCCGCCCAGGCGGCCTCGCGGGGGGATTTCAGGCTGGTCGAGCAGGGCACCGGGAAGCGGGAGCGTAAGCCGTCCGCGGCCCAGGAGTTCGCGACCTGGGCGGCCGAGCGGTCCGGGCGCCAGGAGACGCTGGCGCGGGGAACGTGGGTGCATGTAGCAGAAGGGCTCAAGAGGTACGGAGTTGAGCGCCTCCGGGCCGCCTACGTCGCCTTCCTCGCGGACGCCTGGGCGCGCTCGCTCGACCCTCCCTGCCCCATGCGCGCGTTCGCGGCCCCGTCGAAGCTCGAGGAGTACGTCTCGGCGGGCGACAGGCGCGGGAGCGCCGGAGGGCCTCCAGACTGCGAGGTCTGCGGCCGGCCCTGCCAACACAAGGAGCACGGGCGGGACTTGTGCGAGGGGTGCCGCTCGGCCTTCCTCGGGGATCGCGTGGCGGCCGGATGGGAGTGGACGCCGGACGTCACCGAGGAGTCGGAACGGGTGGCCGTGGCGGAGTGGATCAAGCGGCAGACCGAAACGAGGCGCGACTAGCAACGCGCATGAAGTCATGGAGGCGGAGAACGTGAAACACGAAACGAGACAGTGGGCGAGCTATCCTCCGGCGCTGAGCTACATTCCGGTTCCGGCGGTCCTGGCTCTGGATGTGCTGGCGCTCGGCTGGATGTTCGCCAAGGCCCTGGGGGTCGCATGAGACGCGCCGCGAAGGTGGACCGGAACCAGGGGCAGATCGTCGAGGCGCTCCGGAAGGTGGGCGCGAGCGTGGCGATTACGAGCGGGCTCGGGCGCGGCTTTCCCGATCTCGTCGCCGGGTATCGGAAGGTCAACACGCTGATCGAGGTGAAGGACGGGACCGCGCCGCCCTCGAAGCGCCGGTTGACTCCGGATGAGCAGGCGTGGCACGACGGCTGGCGGGGCCAAGTCTGCGTCGTCGAGACGGTCGAGGAGGCACTCCAGGCCATCGGGGCGGTGCAGCCGTGACCGCGACCATCGCCGATGTGCTGGAGGGCCGCGCATGGGCTTGCAAGGCGTGAAGGCCAAGAACCATCCCCAGCAGTCCGTCAACGGACGTGGGGACCTCGAGGCGGACGAGCGGTACACGCCGCGAGCGCTGATCTCCGAGCTGCACGCCCGGCACCGGTTCACCATAGACGTGGCGAGCGATCCGCGCTCGCCCGCTGCAAAGATCATCGGCCGATTCTGGACGCGACAGGATGATGGCCTGCTCCAGCGGTGGGACGGCGAGCGGGTCTGGTGCAACCCTCCGTTCTTGAGCATCGCCCCATGGGTGGCGAAGGCGTGGCGAAGCCGGGCCGAGGTGGTGATGCTCGTCCCGGGGTGCCGGACGGAGCAACCCTGGTGGCAAACGCTTGTCGAGCCGTGGCGAGACAGGGGCGCCGCGCCGTACCTGTTGACGCGCTTCCTCGCCAACCGGACACAGTTCGGTACGCCGGAGGTGCCCGAGGGCAAGCGGTGGAACTCCTCGCCGCCGTTCGGGTGCGTGCTGCTGACGTGGCCGACGCAGGACCGGCCCGCAGATCTCTCGTTCGTCGATGGCGGCCAGCTCCCGCTCCTGGGGCCGCCATGACGGGCGAGGACTTGGCGCTCGTGGCCGTAGCCATCGTGGTGTGCGTCTTCTCCGCCCGCGCCGCCGCAGACTTGGCTTGGGAGTGGTGCATGCGCCCGCCGGACGACGGGGACGATGGGGACGACGGGGAGGGTCGGTAGATCAGCCCCGGAGGTGGGGCTCGATCCAGGTGCGGAGCAGGGCGCTGCGCCCGCGCCTGCCGGCGATGACGTCCAGCCGCGCGGCCATGCTCTCCGGCAGGGAGATCGTGATCGTCGTCTGCGGCTCCCCGGCGCGGTAGGTGGCGAGCTCGCGGCCCTCCGCGGCGGCCTTCTCGTGCCGCCGCCGGAACTGGTAGCACGCCGGGCAGATGCTCCCCCACTTGACCGGGCGCCCGCACGCCTGGCCATCGGCGAGCACCTCGGCACACGGGGGGCGGGGCTGGCGGGGGGCGGTCATGGCTGTCGGCCATCCTTGGCCGCGTCCTGGATCGCCGCGCGGAACTCGTCCAGGGCCCGCAACAGCTCGTCGAGCGGCCGGCGGTACTCGGCGCGCAACGCCAGTTCACCCAGGGTCGGCTCGAGGCGACCGGGCCCCGGCTCCCATCGCGCGTCGAGCGCGGCCCTGCACGCTGGCGAGCAGGCGTAGACGTAGGACTCCTCTTTGCCGGTCTCCCCGGAGCGCAGGCGCAGGAACGTCCAGCCCTCGGGGGCTATGGCGCGCATCCGTCGATCCTCTTCGCGTCCGCATCCGTCGCACCAAACAGAATCGCTCATCGTGTCTTCTCCTTGTCGGCCCAGAGCCGGACCATCTCACACAGGCCAGGGTTGTCCTGGAGGCGCCGGAGCACGTCCGGCGGGACCTTCCCGGCGGCGAGCAGGAGCGCGTCCGGGTCGATCCGCAGCAGCCGGGCGAACGTCTGGATCGTGCGCACGCTGGCCCCCATGTTCTCGCCGCGCTCCAGCCGCGACAGCCACGCGGCGGACTTGCCGGCGGCGCGCGCCAGCTCCCGCAGGCCCATGCCGGCGGCCTCGCGGGCGCGGCGGATGCGGCTTCCGAGGGCGGGCGCGGTCATGGCGTGGACCCCAGCTCGGAGGTCCCGTCGATCAGCTCGCACGCCACCGTGTGAATGCGCCCCCGGGCGCGGCGGACCGCCTCCTCCTGGCTCACGAACACCAGTTCTGCGCGCGCCAGCACGAGCTGACCGATCCACCGCTCGCGAAGTGCGCGATCCTTCCGCGCCCGTTCATCCTCTGCGGAGAGTGCGCGTCGGAGGGCGCGCAGTTGCCCGACTGGCATGGGCACCATGAGGGCATCGGGCACCACGGGAGCGCTCGCGGTGAGTTCGATTTCCGAGAGCCGATCCAGCATGGGCGCAGCCGCCTGCGCCAGCCCCGGCCCCTCTAATGGGGGCGGCGGTGGCGCGGCTGCGCTGGGCATCAGCTCCTCGAGCGCCGAATCTCTGACAGCGTCCAGGGCCGCGGCCATGCGCCGGTGAATCGCCAGCACCGCTTCGCGGGCTGCTGTGGCGGGGATGGTCATCGTCTCGATCTCCTGCCCCCTCCCGGGGGCGTCTCGGGCGGCACGGTGCCGCCCGTCCAGCGACCCCGCCCCAGCTACGGGAGCTGCAACCGCCGCACCCCAAGGATCCGCCCGCTCAAGTCGCGCACCGCGGACTCCGGCCCGGTGTCCGTAACGTACACGGGGCCGTTCCAGAGGCTGTCCACGGCCTCGGCGCCGATGACGCCCACGATCAGGGCCGTGCGCCCCTGCTCGAACTCGTCACAGGGCGGGACGCCGGTCACCTCGCCGGTCTCGAAGTCCTGGGCCGAGACGACGGGCACACTCACGCCCTCGATCTCGACCGTCCGGACCAGGCGCTGGGGCGGGGTCTGGACGCGGATCGTCCACTGGCTCGGCGGGATCGTCGCGAGGATGTTCTTGCCATCGGCGTCGTAGATGACAACAGCGTGCGGCGTGCAGTTCAGGTAGTTCATCGCTTCTCCAGGCCCGCGCCACCGGGCGATGTGCTGGCGTGGTGGTCCGGCGTCACCCGGCCGGACGAACGGGTCAGCTCAGCAGCGCGGACCAGCTCCGGCCGCCTCGAACTTCGCCACCCATTCCGTGCAGCACCCACGGTAGTCCATCGCCCGCGCCGCGCGCTCGCATGCCGCGCACGTTCCGCCCCTGCCGTGCGCTAGCCACTGCGCCCAAAGATCCGCGTCGTTCTCGGTCTTCAAGTTCGTCTCCTGTCCCCCGGCGTCAGCGGCCGGGGAGGGGCTACCCGAGCGCCTTCTCGGCCGTCGCCCGAATCTCCTCGACCTCGCCGGCCACCGCCTCCAGCGGGCGCCTCAACTTCGCCGGCACCGCGCCGGAGCCGCAGACCAGCGCCAGAGCGTTGCGGAGCCCCTCGGCGCGCTGCAAGATGGACTTCAGCGCTTCCGCCTGCTGCTGCGCCGACGCCATGAGCTGCCAATTCGCGTCGGCCTCCGCCTCTGGCGTCGAGCTGTCGAACCATTGGGATTGAGCCGCCACGTTGATCGTATCGCCGTTGCCTCGGATGACCCGGCGGATCTGGTCAACATCGCTCAGCTTCTTGAACACCCACGGTCCAGGCGTGGGGCTGTTCGTGGTCGTCTTCGTCATGCTCATCCCTCCTCGCTTCGTGAACTCGCCTCCCGGTCTCGAACCGGGCGCCCCCTACGTCTCGGGCGGCGAGAGGGCCGGCGGACCGGCGGGCTACGCCTGGGCCAGCGCGAGCGCCTCGGCTTCGGTGATCTCTTGGAACGTCACGTAGGACGCGGGCGACTTAAACCAGCCCACGCCTGGGGCGTACGCCCAGAAGCCATGCCAGTCGCGGGCCACCACGGTTTCCGGTTCCCGCTGTGGGTACACGTCCCAGCGGGTGTCACGGCGCGCGACGTAGAACTTCGGGTTGATCATCGTCGTGGTCGCCATGTCGTCCGCTCCATCCCGGGCGGCCCCTGCGCCGCCCTACGAACAGCACCATACGCGGATTAAGAATCGGTGTCAAGTGCCCGTGCGCGCTTTTCGGCCGGCCTCTACGGTGGTATATGCCACGCATGCCCACCTATGCGCTCGACCTCGACGGGACGTTCGCCAAGTACACGGGATTCCGAGGCCCAACCATCATCGGCGACCCCATCCCGTTGATGCTGGAGCGCGTGAAGGGCTGGCTCGACGACGGGATCGAGGTGGTCATCTTCAGCGCCAGGGCCAACACTCCAGCGGCGGTGCGCGCGATCCGGGCCTGGACGAAGCTCCACCTGGGCATCGAGCTGGAGGCCACGAACATCAAGCACCCGAGGTTCGCCCGCATCTACGATGACCGCGCCGTGGCCGTCGAGACGAACACCGGCCGGATCATCGGCGGGGGCGGCGAGAAGCCCACGCCGCCGAGGCTCGGGCAGCGCCGGGCTTGACACGTAGGGCATGGTCATGCATGGTAGCCCAATGGCGGACAACCCGACGCCAGCTAACAGCGACGAATCAGCCGCACGGAAGATGCCCGTTGGCCGGCCGTTCCAGCCCGGCCAAAGCGGCAACCCAAGCGGGCGGCCAAAGACTGCCGGCCCCGTCCGCGAGCTCGCGCGGGAACACACCGAGGTCGCCATCCGCACCCTGGTCGAGATCGCCCAGAACGAAGAGGCCCAGCCATCGGCGCGCGTTTCGGCCGCGTCGGCGCTCCTGGATCGGGGCTGGGGCAAGCCCACCCAGCCGCTCGAGCACGCGGGCGCGGACGGCGGCGCGTTGACCGTCGTCATCCGGAGGGAGGGCGAGACGAAGTGAAGATCGATATGTCGAACGACGCTGTTCCGCCCAGGCTGGAGTACGAAGAGCAACTGCGGCGCGCGTACGAGATCGCTCGGATCCGGCTGCCAGCCCGACCGGTCGTGCTCCAGTACGCGCCGAAGCCCGAGACGAACACCGCGACACCCAAGGAGACGTGATGCCCTACGACAACCCCGACATGAAGCGCAGGATGATGGCCGACGCCCTCCGGAAGCCGAACGCCGGCCCGATGGCGGGAGGCGAGGGCGGCGCCGAGATGGAACCCAAGTGCGAGGCGTGCGGCGAGCGGTGCCCGTACTGCTCCGGCGAGATGGAGCGGCCCGGCGAGGAGCGCGCCGAGGAGATGGCCGAGGCTGGGAGCAGGGCGTGAGCGGGTTCGCGACGTGGAAGTGCGGCGTCTGCTCGGCCGTGGGCGTAGGCGAGTATCCGCCGAGACACATCGGCGGAAGATGTCTCGGCGCTTGGCGATGGATCTGGATCCTGGGCCTGGGTCTGCGTGCGCTCGGATACCGGCTGCTTGGCTGGTCCGTCCGCCGCGCAAGGTCGCGCACCGCAACGGACTATTCCAGATGGCAGGATGAGCACCGAGGCATCGTGACCATGCCGACCTCCCACCCGCGCGCCCGATGAAGTTCCTGATCCTCGCCATGCTGATCGACTACGCCGCCCCGCCCACGCTGTGGCAATTCATGCAGAGCGACGCCTTCGTGCGCGCCTGCGTGGGGCCGGTGGGCTCCGGCAAGTCGTCGGCATGCGTGATGGAGCTCCTCCGGCGCGCCGCGGCCCAGGCCCCGAACGCGCAGGGGAAGCGATGCACGCGGTGGGCGGTGGTGAGGAACACCTACCGGGAGCTGCGTGACACTACCCGGAGGACCTTCGAGCAATGGCTGGGTGCGCTCGGGACCTGGAACGAGACGGACTTCGCCTTCCGCATCAACAAGCCGTGCGGCGATGGGACGAGCCTCGAGGCGGAGGTGCTTTTCCGAGCGCTCGACCGGCCCGGGGACGTGAAGAAGCTCCTCTCCCTGGAGTTGACAGGCGCCTACCTGAACGAGGGCCGGGAGATCGCGCGCGAGGTGTTCGAGGCCCTCCAGACGCGCCTACGGCGCTTCCCGGCCAAGCGCGACGGAGGCCCGACGTGGTCCGGCATGTGGCTGGACACGAATCCGTGGGCCACCTCGCATTGGGGCTACGAGCTGTTCTCGGTGAAGCGCCCCGACAACCATGAGCTGTTCGAGCAGCCCTCGGGCCTTGCCCCGGATGCGGAGAACATCGCCAACCTGCCGGACGGCTACTACCGCGACCTGATCGCAGGCAAGGACCAGGAGTGGATCGACGAGTACCTGCGCGGCAAGTACCCGCGCGCCGACAAGGGCAGCGTCTACGGTGAGCTACTGGAGGCGCTCCGGACCCGCGGCGGATTCGGTGACTTCGCGCACCCGCGCGACGGCGTCTTCGTGGTCTTCGATCTCGGGTACTCGGACGGGACCGCGATGTGGTTCTTCCGGCTCGACGCGGACGGCCTGCCGGTCATCATCGACTGGGACGAGTACAGCGGGATCGGGCTGTCCGAAGACCGGGTCGTGGACGGTGCTCCTCGGAAGGGTGGGCTCGCCATCCTGAAGGAGCGCGGCTACCAGTACGCCCGGATCATCCTGCCGCACGACGCCCGCGCGCACAGCCTCCAGACCGGGATCTCGACGGTGGAGTTGTTCTCCGCGGACTACCCGGGCCGCGTCACCATCGCCCCGGAGCTCTCGCTCGTGGACGGCATCGGGGCCGTGCGCTGGCTCCTCGAGCAGCCGATCCGCGTCCACGCGCGCTGCGCCGAGGGCCTCCGGAGGCTTGGGGCCTATCGCTACCAGTGGGACGAAGAGCGCAAGGTCTACAAGAAGCAGCCCGTCCACGACTGGGCCAGCCACACCGCCGACGCCTTCCGCTACCTCGCCTGCTCCGCGCGCCCGATGAAGTTCGCGCTCGCCAAGCCGCCGGCCGAACAGAGGCCGCCGCCGAACTCCATCGAGGCTTTGTTCCAGGCCCACTACGAGAGGCTCAGCCATGGGTGACACGTCCACCGCCGAGACGCAGTACCAGGACGATCCGCGCGGGTGGGCGGCGCGCATCGGCCGCGAGTTCGAGGCTGCGCGCAAGGCCCTGGAGGGCTGGCGGAAGGACGCCGCCGACGCCATCAAGGCGTACCTCGACGAGGGGCGCGAAAGTCCGCGGGCGCTCGTCCACTGGAACATCTTCACGTCGGACATCCAGACCCTCCGGGCGATGATGTTCGGATCGGACCCGAGCGTGTCCGTCTCTCGCCGGTTCGCGGACCCATCCGACGACGCCGCCCGGGTGTCCGGCGAGATGCTCGAGCGGATCCTGAACGCCGACATCCAGGGCGACGATGACACGTTCCGGGCCGCGCTCCAGAGCGCGCTCGAGGACTCGCTCCTTGTGGACTTCGGACTGGTGCGCATCCGCTACGACATCGGCGAGATGGTCCAGCTCCAGGGCGTGGCGGCCAAGCTCGACCCGGTCACCGGGGCGGAGCTGGCGCCGGCGGTGCCCGGCGAGTACCGCCGGCCGAATGAGCGCGTCGAGACGGACTACGTGCACCACGGCGACATCCTCTGGAGCCCGGCGCGCGTCTGGCCGGAGGTGCGCTGGGTGGCGTTCGGCGTGGACGTGCCCATCCCGGAGATGCAGCGTCGGTTCGGAAAGGAGGCGGTGGAGCGCCTGCCCGTCGCCGGCAAGGAAGACCAGCCCGGTCAGACGAACGGACGCGCCATGGAGGCGGCCGGCCCGTGGGATCACGTGCGCTTGTGGGAAGTCTGGATGCGGGACACGCGCGAGGTGTTCTGGTACGTCGAGGGCGCAGATTCCGTCCTCGCCCCCAAGGGCGTCAAGCTCAACCCGTCCGGTGGGCAGGCGGATCCGCTGGAGCTGCCAGGCTTCTTCCCGTGCCCGGCGCCGATGTGCCTCAACGCGGTTACGGTCAAGTACATACCGAAACCGGACTACTGCGTTGCCCAGGACATCTACAAGGAGATCAACGACCTCTCGACGCGGATCGGCAGGCTGGAGCGCGCACTTCGGGTGGTGGGCATCTTTGACGCATCCAATCCGACACTTCAGGGATTGCTAACCGACTCGTCTGAAAACAAGATGATCCCGGTGACGAACTTTGCCGCCCTGGCGACGAATGGCGGACTCAAAGGCTCCGTGGACTGGATGCCGCTGGATCAGGTCGTTTCCGCCTTGATGGCGCTTCGTGAGTACAGGACGGAGCAGATCAACGCGCTCCGGCAGATCACCGGAATGTCGGACGTGATGCGCGGGCAGGCGGCGGAGCCTGGGCGGACCGCGACGCAAGACCGCATCATGGCCCGCTTCGGCTCGGTGCGGCTCCAGTGGAGACAGCAGCGTTTCGCCCAGTTCGCCTCGGAAGTGCAGACGCTCCGAGCGCGGGTGATGGCGCGGCGCTTCGAGGACGCGACGCTTCTGGAGCGCTCCAACGTCATGCGCACGACGGACGCGCAGCTTGCGCCCCAGGCGCTCGAGTTGCTCCGCCAGCGCGGCCAGGAGTACCGGATCCAGATCCAGCCCGAGTCGCTGGCGATGACGGACTTCGACGCGCTCAAGAACGAGCGCACCGAGGTTGCTGCGGCCATCTCCCAGTTCATCGCCGCCGTGATGCCGCTGATCCAGGCGATGCCCCAGGCGCTCCCCGAGGTGCTCGAACTGCTCCAGTGGGTGGTTGCCGGCGTGCGCGGGGGCTCGGACATCGAGGCGGTGCTCGACCGGGCCATCGAATCGGCGAAGCAGGCGGGTCCGCAACTCGGCGCACAGGGCGGACCCTCCGGCGCCGACGCGATGAAGCTCCAGACGCAGCAGCTCAAGGGTCAGCAGGAGATCGCCAAGGAGCAATTCAAGCTGAAGGCCAACATCATCGGACAGCAGGCCGAGGTGCAGGCCAAGGCGCAGATCGAGAAGAACCAGGCGGACGCGAACGTGGACGAGACGGCGCGCAAGCTGCTGCTTCAGCAGGCCGCGCGCCGCATGGGCGAGCCGAACATCTAGAAGGGGCAGGCGGCGATGGGCGAGCACGAGCAGCTCAACGATCCAAGTCAAACGCCATTGCCGGACGAACTGTTGCGTCCTGGCGATTGCCAGATCATCGGTCACGACCTCTTCGCCCCCACCGGCTTCGAGCGGTTGCAATGCGGCCGGTGCCAGATGCCGAACCCGCACGGTTTCAAATGCCGATGGGTGGGCATCAAGTGCAAGGAGGCGCCGTTCCCTGGTTGCCAGTTCGGCCGCGGCTGTCGAGATCCGAACACTGGAGATCCGACACCATGAGCGAGCGCAGCCACAAGAGCCGGAGCACCCAGCGGTACGAGGTGACGGACGGGTTCCGCGAACACCACGAGGCGGTCTTCGGCGAGGCGAAGCCGCAGCGCGGGCGGTGGATCTGGGATCGCGAGCGGCGCGCGCTCGTCCCGGCGTCCGAGTACCGGGCGCCCGAGGCCGCGGACACGTTCGGCCGGGTGGCGGTGGTGACGGACCTCTACATGGACGGCACGCGGGCCACGGACGGGACGGACATCGGCTCGCGGCGGAAGCGGCGGGAGTACATGCGGCAGAACGGGCTCGCGGACGCCGGAGACTATGCCGGAGTCTGGGCCAAGGCGGAGAAGGACCGCGCCCGCTTCCTGAGCGGCGGGGGCGACGGAACACGGCGGCTCGAGGAGACCATCGGCCGCGCCATGCACGAGCAGGACCGCGGGCGGTAGGCCCGCGACACACCCGAGGGAACCATGGACCTGGATCAAGCGATTGGCGAGGCGTACGACGCGGCGGTGAGCGAGGCCGGAGCTGCTCCGACCTCACCACAGGCGGCCATCCCGGCGGCGGTTTCGGCCACCCCCGAGACCCCGGTGGAGACGGCGCCGGCCGTTCCGGAGCCCGCGAAGGCCGAGAAGCCACGCGACGACGCCGGGCGCTTCGCCAAGGCCACGGAGCCGGCGGCGAAGGCTTCGGAGGGCGCCAAGGCCGAGAAGCTCAAGCCCGAGGCGAAGGCCGAGCCCGCGGCGCCCGGCGAGAAGCCGCCCGAGGTCGCCGCGGACCCGGCGAAGGCCGCCCCGAAGATCCGCGCCCCCCAGGCGTGGGGGCCGGCGATGCGCGAGCGCTTCAGCGAGCTCCCGGAGTGGGCGCAGCAGGAGATCGACCGGCGGGAGCGCAACGTCTCGACGGCCATGACCAGGGCCATCGAAAACAAGCGATGGCGGGAGGAGATCGAGGGCGCCATCCGGCCCTACGAGCCGATGCTGCGCGCGATGGGTGCCGAGCCCCTCCCAGCGATCCAGAGCCTCTTGCAGTTCGCCGCGACGCTCCAGAGCCCCAGGGCGCCGGAGGCCGTGGCGACACTCATCAAGCGCAACCGGATCGACCTGGAGGCCATCAACGACGCGCTCGGGCTCGGCGGGGCAGACGGCAAGCCCCAGCCCCGCTCGGATCCGCGGCTCGATCAGGCCCTCCAGCAGATTTCCGCCCTCCAGCAGCAGATCGCCACTGCGGCCACGTCGAGCGCGCAGCGCGAACAGGAGCGCGCGGCGGATGCGGTCGAGGCGTTCGGCAAGGATCGGCCCTTCTTCCAGGATGTGCGCGAGAAGATGGGGCTCCTCATCCAGTCCGGTCTTGCGCCGGACCTCGAAACCGCCTACGATCAAGCCGTTGCGATGAACCCGGAGATCCGGGCCATCATCGAGCAGCGGAAGGCCGCGGAAGTTGCGAAGGCGAACATCGCCTCCACGCAAGCGGCCATCCAGGCGTCGAGCAGCATCAAGACGCACCCCGGCGCCCCTCCGGTGCCGGCCAGGCGAGCGACCGTCGAGGACACGTTGACGGCCCTGCTCGCGGCGGAGTAGAAGACGAAGCGCCGGGAGTCGGAGACTCACCCGGGAAGCCCCAGACGCAGCGGGGCGCGGCGAGTGGCGAAGGGCCACCCACGCGCGAAGAGCTGCGCAGAGCTTTCCAGTGGTGACACGCCATGCCGGGCAATCCGAACTACGGTCAGATCCTCGCAACCTCCCTCGCGGCGCACTCGAAAGAGACCGCCGACAACGTCACGAAGAACAACGCCGTCCTGGCCCAGCTGTCGAAGAGGGGGCGGATGCGCACCTTCGACGGCGGGTACAAGATCGTGGAGCCGTTGGATTACACGGAGAACGCGAACGGAGGGTACTTCTCCGGCTACGACGTCCTCCCCACCGCCAACGCCGAGGTCCTCACCGCGGCCGAGTACGCGATCAAGCAGTACGCGGTGGGCGTCGTGATGTCCGGCCTCGAGGGCATCCAGAACGGCGGCAAGGCGCAGATCGTCGATCTGCTCGCCGGCAAGGTGCGCAACGCCCAGGCCACGATGGCGAACCAGATCGCCCAGGGCATCTACTCGGACGGCACCGGCTCCGGCGGCAAGGCGATCACCGGCCTCGACATCGCCATCCCACAGGACCCCACGGTGGGCACCTACGGCGGCATCAACCGGGCGACCCCGGGGAACGAGTGGTGGCGGAGCCAGCTCGTGGATCCTGCCGTGACGCCGACGAGCGGCACCATCCAGGCGAGCATGAACGCGCTCTGGGCGAAGTGCGTGCGCGGCACCGACAGGCCGGACCTCATCCTCGCGGGCTCCACCATCTGGGCCACCTTCCTGGCGAGCCTCCAGGTGCTCCAGCAGTTCACGCAGGCAGCCGTGGGCGAGCTGGGCTTCCCGGCCCTCAAGTACATGGGCGCGGACGTGGTGCTCGACGGCGGCGTCGGCGGGTTCGCCACGGCGACGGACATGTACTTCATCAACACGATGAAGATCCGCTGGCGCCCGCACGCCGGGACGAACATGGTCCCGCTCGGCCAGAAGGAGCGGCCCGCGTACAACCAGGACGCGACGGCCCAGTTCCTCGGCTTCGCCGGCAACCTCTGCGGATCCGGCATGCAGTACTGCGGCCGGCTCAAGGGCGACTAGCTGTTGCACCGGGCGGGCCTGGTTACGGGTGGCCGGGCCTGCCCACCTTCACCCGAACACCCGCGAGGTGATGCATGCAGCCGTTCAAGCTGGGATCGCCGTCGCTCGCGGCCATCAACGAGCTCGAAGTCGTCCGCCGAGGAGACATCAAGCCGGCGGATGCGAAGTTCGTCCGCTTCTTCCACGTCTCGAAGCTCGACGAGGTGGCCACGTACGGCGGCCACATCGAGGAACTGGACACGAAGACCGGCGAGATGAAAAAGCGGTGGGTGGAGCCGGCCGGCCGGCCGATCTACAAGCCAGAGGAGTACATCGAGATCCTCACTCCCGGCGACAAAGATGCCGTCGTGCAGCGCCCCGTCCGGCCGAACCTCGATCCGTACCTGTACCCGGAGAAGTACGAGGCTTTCCGGAACGGCGCGCAGCAGGTCTCCGGGATGCCGCTGGAGAAGTGGGGCGCCCTGCCGCCCGAGCGCGTGAAGGAGATGGAGCACTTCGGCGTCGCCACGGTCGAGCAGCTCGCGGCGGTGCCGGACTCGGCGCTCCAGCAGATGGGGCGCGGGATCGTCACCGAGCGCCAGAAGGCGCAGAACTACCTCGCGGCGATGAGCAGCGAGGCGCCGCTCTCGGACCTGCGCGAGAAAAACGAGCAGCTCATGGCGCGCATCGAGGCGCTCGAGAAGGCGGCTGCCGAGCGGCCGAAGGACAGCAAGACCACGAAGTAAGGCGAAAGAAGGGAATACGCGATGGCGACGATTGGAACCTGGAAGCAGTACGGCGGGCAGCTCGGCTTGCAGCCTTGCCAGCAGTCCTCCACCACCCAGCAGCACTCGCTCGGCACGCGGGCCGCCTTCCGAGACGAGAGCTACGGCTCGGCCGAGTTCATCTACCTGAAGGGCGTCGCCGGAACCGCGGTGGGCTCCTGGGCGTGCTACCTCGAGGATGACCACTCCACCAACCTCGTCGAGGGCAGCGGCGCCTTTGCCGGTCCGGTGGCGGTGGCGATGTCGGCGTGTGGTGCTGGCGAGTTCGGCTGGTACCAGATCACCGGCAAGGCCATTGGCAAGGCGGCGGCCGGGTATGCCGACGGTGGCGAGGTCTACGCGACCGCCACGCCCGGCGTCATCGACGATGCAGTCGCTCCCGGAGACAAGGTCGCGAACGCTCGCGGCGCCTCCGCGGTCGATGGCGAGGGGCTGGCAGAATTCGAGCTTCAGTACCCGTCCTACCCCTCCCAGTACGCCGTGGCGGCGCTCACCGGAGACAGCGGCGGAGGTCCGGAGACCGGAACCATCGCCGCCGTGACGCCGGCCGCCACCATCACCGACAGCAGCGGCGGCGTGGACCCCGGCGACAACATCATCGCCGCCGTCACCCAGGCAGCCAACGCCGGAAGCGCTGACCTCGCACCGACCACGGCGGCCATCGCGCAGCTCGCGGCGAAGCAGAACATCACCACGACCGCCGTCACCAACCTACGCCACGACATCGCCGAGCTTCAGGCGACGGTGAACGCGCTGGTCAACGCCCAGTAGGCGGACGCGATGGCGCTCTTCGGAACCGTCGCCGAAGTCGTCTCGGATGCCGCCGTCGAGTGTGGACTCGAGGCGGTGTCGGACGTGTTCGGCTCAACGGATCCAGCCATCGTTCAGATGCGCGCCCTCCTGAAGAGCGGGGGGCGCGCGCTGGCGCTCGATGCCGAGTGGGTGCAGCTACGGGTCGAGGCCAGCTTCGCCACCACCACGGACACGTCCTACAACCTCCCGGCGGACTTCTCGCGGATGCTGACCCAGACGGCGTGGAATCGCTCCGTCGAGGTGCAGATGCAGCCCGTCAACGGGGAGATCTGGCAGTACCTCAAGGCCACCTCGGGAGCCACGGCCTACACCGCCACCTTCCGGCCGCTGGCGGGCAAGGTGGAGCTCTGGCCACAGCCCCCAGCAGCCGGAGAGACCATCGCCTACGAGTACCTCTCGCGGCACTGGGTGGCCCTGGCGGCGACAACCACGCCGGCCAAGGACGCGCCGACGCTCAACACCGACGTGCTTCTTTTCGACGCGACCCTGTTGGTTCCGATGTTGATCTTCATGTTCCGGGAGCGCCGACAGCTCCCAGGGGCGGAGGCGGCGCGCGCCGAGTTCGAGCGCCTGAAGCGGATCGCCATCGCCACGTCGATTCCGGCTCACCCGGCCCTGCCGCTGGATCGTCCAGGCCCAGGTCTCCGCCTGCTCGACTGGCAGAACCTCCCCCCGACGGGATACGGGTAGCCCATGCCCGTCTCGAGCGCCAACATCCCAGCGCCGAGCATGGGGATCGACGCCGTCTCCCCGGCCGGGGCGATGCGCGCGGATCGCTGTGTGTACGCCTGGAACGCCATCCCGGACGAGCTCGGGCTGCGGGCGCGGAGCGGCTTCGACGAGTGGCTGAGCGGCTTGACGGGAGGCGCGAACGGTGAAGTGCGCAGCATGATGGCGTTCGCCGGAGCCGCCGCGGCATCCAGTGGAGATCGCCTGTTTGCCACCACGGCCACGGGAATCTGGAACGTCACGGCCTACGGCGGCCCACCGTCGCAAGTCGCCGTCTTCCCGGTTGTGTCTGGGGACTCTGGATATTCCGTGTCGCGCGGATGCGTGACTGCTGCTGGTCATTTTCTGCTATCGTGCGACGAAGCGAACGGATATTACATCTACTCCGAGGCATCACAGACGTGGTCGAAGGTGGACGGCGGCGCGGGTCCAACCGAGATCAACGGCGTGGATCCGTCAAAACTCGTCTTCGTGACGACGCACAAGGGCCGCGTCTGGTTCGCCGAACGCGACACCGCGAATCTCTGGTATCTGCCGGCCGGAGCCATCTACGGAACGGCGGTCAAGTTCGCCGTGGGCGCGCTCCTGCCGCACGGCGGAACCGTCGTCGGCGCGTGGACCTGGAGCTACGACGGCGGGGCCGGCCCGGACGATCTGCTCGTCATCGTCGGGAGCGGCGGGGACGTGGTTGTGTACCAGGGCACGGACCCGGCGAGCGCTTCGACCTGGGCCGTCAAGGGCGCCTGGTACACCGGGGGTGTGCCGCGCGGACGGACCATCGCCATGGACAGCGGCGGAGAGCTGCTCCTGTTGACGTTGATCGGCGTGCTACCGCTCTCCCGGCTCGTGCTCGGGTCGGATCCACAGGACCGGAAGATCTATGTGACCCGTTGGGTGGACCCCATCTTCTCGGCGCTCGCGGCGCAGCGCGGAACCCTACGGGGCTGGGCGCTCTACCTGCATCCGTTGGACCGCGCGATCCTTGTCGCCATTCCGACCGTGGGAGGCTCGCCCACCGAGCAGATCGCCATATCGACGGTCACCGGCGCGGCCACTCGCTGGAGGGGCCTCCCCATCTTCTCGGCGGCGACCTGGGATGGCCTGCTCTTCTTCGGCACGGCGGACGGGCGGGTGTGCCGGACCATCAACTGGCTCGACGACGGGGCGCCGGTTGAGGCTTCCATCCTGACGGCCTACCAGACCCTCGGCGATCAGCGGTGGAAGCAGATCCAGACGATCCGCCCGATCTTCGTCGGCGGGGCGGCCAACATCGCCTCGACGACGGTGGCGCGGTACGGATACGCCACGGACGAGCCAGCCGGCCCGAGCGGCGTTGGAGGCGGCGGCCCGAGCGCGTGGGGCTCGGCCGTTTGGGGCGTGTCCAAGTGGGGTCCGGACTACCTCACCACGGCGCCCGTCAGGGGCGCGTCCGGCATGGGGCGCGAGGCCGCGGTCGCCGTGCGTTGGAATGCCATCGCCCGGAGCACGCTGGTGGGCGTGGACGTCACCTTTACGACCGGGGGGCCGCTGTGAAGGCTCGCGCCGCCACGCCCGACGAGATCGGCTGGATCGCCAGCCGGACGGGCTACGCGTTCACCGCCGGCGCCCGTGCCATCGCCGCCGTGGACTCCGCCGGGGAGATCCGCGGGATGGTTGCCTTCGACGCCTGGACGGAGTCGGGGTGCCAGTGCCACGTCGCGCTCGACGCCCCCATCGCGGCGCGGACCCTCCGGGCGGCCTTCTTCGAGTACCTCGGCCAGGTTGGACGCTCGCTCGCCCTGGGGCTCGTCCCGGCGCACCGGGCGCGGTCCGTGGCACTGGCCAAGCGCATGGGATTCGTGGAAAAATGCCGGATTGCGGACGGTTGGGCGGCTGGCGACGACTTGCTCATCCTCGAGCTTCGGCTCCCTGCGGGCGCCGAGATCGAGCGCAGAAAGGCGGCTTGACATGGGTCAACAGGCACCGAGGCCCCCGGATTTCCTGGGCTTGGCTCGCGAGCAGGCCCAGCAGACCACGGCGGCGAACCGGCCGGACATCACAACGCCCTTCGGGACGCAGACCTGGGAGCAGACCCCGGGCGGCGGCTGGACGATGCAGACCGGCTTCGGCGGCCCTCTCGCCGGCGCGGCCCTGCAGGTGGGCGGCCAGGCCGCGGCGGCGCTGGGCCAGCCGCTCGACCTGAGCGGCCTCCCGGGACTCGGCACGGGCGAGCAGGCCCGACAGCAGGCCATCGAGGCGGCCTACGGGCAGGCGGCCTCCCGGTTGGATCCGATGTGGGCGCGGCGCGAGGAGGCGCTCCGGACGCAGCTCCTCGGGCAGGGGCTCGACCCGACCTCCGAGGCGTACCGCGGCGCCATGGGCGAGCTCGGGACCCAGCGCACGGACGCCTACCAGACGGCTTTGAACGCCGCCATCGGCCAGGGGACCGCCGCCGGTCAGGCGCTCTTCGGGCAGAACCTCACCGCCCGCCAGCAGGCCCTCGCCGAGGCCCTCCGTGGCCGCGCTCAGCCGCTCGAGGAGCTGGCCCAGCTCCAGGGCTTCCTTGCCATGCCGGGCGTCCAGCAGACCCAGGGCGCCCAGCTCCTTCCGGCTGGCATCGCCCAGTCCAACGCGGACATCGCCCGGTGGCAGTCACAGCAGCAGATGCTCGCCGACACCATCGGCGGCGGCGCCCAGGCGGGCGGCGCGCTCCTCCAGTTCCTCCCGTTCCTCCTGGGGCTCTGACATGGCGCCGCAGCGACTCCGAGCGATGATGAGCGGTCCAGCCTACGGGGCGGCGCCGGCCGTGCCCGGGACCACGCCCTACGAGGAGGTCCTCGACCTCGGCGAGCTGGCGGGGCGAGACGAGCTTCTGCGCCAGCAGCTCGCCCAGGCCGCGGCCCTTCGGCAGGGCCTCGGACGCCAGCACACGACGGGATGGGGCGCGGCCCTGGGCGGGATCGGCGACGTGCTCCAGACCGGGGCCTCGCTCCTCGGAGAGCGCCAGGCGCGCGAGGCCATCGCCGCCAACCAGCGCGCCCAGGCCCGCGGCCGAGCGGCGGCGCTCCAGGGCCTCACCGCGCCGGACGCCTCGGGCATCCTCCCGGAGGCGACGCCGGAGGAGCGGCAACAGGCCCTCGCCGATGCGCTGCTCGGGCGCCAGCGGATGATCCAGACCGCCGCTGTGTCCGGGGATCCGTTCCTCGGGCCGTACGCGCAGCGGCTCCAGCAGCAGGAGTTCGCCCGCGGCGAGCGACTCGGCGGGCAGGAGTTCGAGGCCGGGCAGGCGGCGCGCAAGCTCGAGGCGGCCGAGCGGGCGGCGACCACAAAGAAGGGCGAGGACCTGACGAAGCTGGGCCAGGACATCCGCAAGGAGTTCATGGGCCTCCAACCCGTGAAGGAAGCGATCTCCCTGCGCGTTGCGCTCGACAAGCTCCAGCGCGGCGCCGCCTCGTCCAACGCGGCCGGCGACATGGCGATGATTTTCAGCTACATGAAGATGCTCGACCCGGGCTCGGCAGTCCGTGAAGGCGAGTACGCGACGGCCCGCAACGCCGCTGGCATCCCGGAGCAGATCAAGAACCTTTACAACAAGGCACTCGACGGCCAATTCTTGACCCCGGATCAGCGCTCGTCCTTCGTGAGGCTCGGGCAGGGACTCTACACGGCGCAGGCGGCGCCGGCCCTGAAGCTGTCTCGGGAGTTCGGCGGCTACGTCCGAAACGCCGGCCTGGATCCGGCCGAAGTCCTGCCGGATCTCGGCCTCGCCGCTCCACCGTTGACGCCAGCCGAAACGCGCACCATCGGCGGGAAGCGGTACACGAAGACGGCCAAAGGCTGGGTGGAGGAGTAGATGCCCCCTCGACTTCTCTCCGCAGAAGAAGCGCGGGCGCTGGGCCTGGACACCGAGCCGCCCGCCGCGCCCGGACGCCTGCTCACCCCGGACGAGGCCGCGGCCCTGGGCCTGCCGGACGTGACGCCGGATCCGTACGCGCAGGGCGTCAGACTCTCCGGGGGCTACGACCCGGGCGCCATCACGCCGAACCGCGCCCAGATCCTCGGCCTGTCCCAGGGCGGGACGCTCGGATTCGGCGAGGAGCTGGGGGCCGGGCTGGCGACCGGGGCCGGACTCCAGCCGCCGCCGGTGACGCTCGGGCCGCAGTTCGCTCCATCGCCCGACGACACTCCGGAGATCCGCCGCATCAAAGAAGAGGCCCTCGCCCAGCAACTCGCGGCGGTCCGGGACGATCCGCTCGCCTACGAGCAGCTCCGGGACCGGATGCGGACGGAACTCGTCCAGGCCCAGAAGCAGCGCCCGCAGGAGTACATGGCCGGCGAGCTGGCGGGCTCGCTCGCCACCGCGCTCCTCCCCGGCGCCCAGCCCGGCATGGGCGGGACGCCGGCGGCGAACGCCGCTCGCCTCCTGGTTTCGGCGGGCGGCGCCGGGGGCTTGGCCGGCCTGGGCGCGAGCGCGGAGCCCCCGGGCAGTCCGGAGGCCCTGCGTGAGGTCGGCCGCGGCGCGGCGCTCGGGACCGCCGGAGGTCTGGCCGGCGCTGCGCTCGGGAAGGCGGCCCCGGCGGCGCTTCGGGCGGCCGGCCGTGCGGCGGAGAAGTCGGCGGCGAAGTGGGGCTTGCGGACGCTGCTGGGCGGGGCGGATCAGCTTCGTGGCGGCGTTCGGAAGATCCCCGACGAGGTAGCCCTTGCCGCCATCCGCGAAGGCGGAATCGTTCCGTTCGGGACGACGCAGGGCGCGCTCGAGCGGCTCACCAGCAAGCGGGAGGCCGTGGGCGCGACCTACGGCGAGATCATCGATGCGCTCGAGCGGGCAGGCGTCCAGGGTCCAGACGCACGGATCCTGGCGCGAGACCTTGTCATCAGATCGGCAGAGTTGCGCCCGCAGACGATGATCGAAGCCGTCCCCGAGCTGTATGTCCGGGCTGGCGAACAGGCGGTTGAGAAGGCGCGGCTCGGTCAGCAGGCCGGGCTCGGGCGCCGTGGTAGGCTTGGGTTGGGCCAGGCGGAGAGCCTGAAGCGCAGCCTCCAGGAGCCTGTTGCCTACGAGGTGATCGACAGCAAGGCGATCAACGAAGCGCGCAAGGAGATCGCCTCCATGATGCGCGAGGCGAACGAGCGGGCGATCATGGAAGCCGCATCCAGCCCAACCGCCACCCCAGAGGTCGTCGAGGCGGCGGAGAGCTTCATCCCGACGAAGCAGCGGCTCGGCAGGCTGATCCAGGCGTCCGAGGCGGCCGAGCGCGGCGTTGCCGCGGCCTCCAGGCGCGGGATGGGGCCGGGCGTGCTGGAGATGACCGCGGCCACCACCACAGGGAGCCCGGCCCCGCTGTTCGGGCGAGCCGCGCTCAACATCGCCCGAGGTCGCGGCCCTTCGACCTGGGCCGCTGGCGTGGCAGATCCGGCCGCGCGGGCGCTCTTCGGCGCGTCGAGGCTGGCGGCCATGACGCCCGTCGCCGAGCGCATGGCGACCGGGGCGGGTCTGGGCTCGGCGATGGCGCGGGCGCTGGCGATGGAGCCGGAGGAGACTCCGCGTGAGCCCGAGGAGAGGCGCAGGCGGCGGCGTCTTGCCGAGGCGCTCCGGAACGTGAGATAGGAGACGACACCATGGCGCGCAACCCGAGCGGCACCTACACACTTCCGGCCGGCAACCCGGTTGTCGATGGGACGACCATCACGCCCACCTGGGCGAACCAGACGCTTTCGGACATCGCCACGGCGTTGACCGATTCGCTGTCCAGGAGCGGGCAGGGCGGGATGCTGGCCTCGCTGAAGATCGTCGATGGCACAGAGGCCGCGCCCGGACTTGCCTTCGGGCTCGATCCGGACACCGGCATGTATCGGATTGCGGCGAACGAGATCGGCGTCGCCGTTGCGGGAGAGCTGAAGCTGAAGATCGCCGGAGTCGGGATCAGCACCAACGAAGGGAACGTTGACTCCGCCGATGGGTATTGGGCTCCGAACGGGCTCGCCGCCACTCCAAGCTACACCTTCAAGGCGGAGCAGGGCACGGGCATGTACAAGGATGCGGCGGGCGTGCTCGGGCTCTCCGTCCTCGGGACGAAGAAGGCCGCGCTCTCCTCGACCGGGCTCGTCATCACCGGAAACGTCGAGGCGACGCAAAACCTGAAAGGCGCATCCGCCGAGGCCACTGGCGCAGCGGGCAAGCCTGGCGTCCAGGCAACGGGCGGGGCCGGGTTCGCTGGCGCCGTGCTTGCCAACGGCACAGCCGCGACAGCAGCCGTCAGACAGAACGCATGCACGCTGTCAAACGGCGATCTTGACATGTCGTTGGTTCCCAACCCAAACTCAAATGTCGCAATCGTCAACAAAATCACACCCGCCAGCACACACAAGGCTTTTGCCAGGATTCAGACAGATGGGGTCGGAGGAGTCTCGCTGCTCGGCGGAATGAACATCGCATCCGTCTCAATTGGTGGCGCCGGGGCCTACGTGTCGGTCATTCTGGCCGGACCAATGGCAGATCTCGTCAACCATTCAATCAACGCGCTTCAATACGCCACCGGCGCAATGGGTTGGGCCGAAACCTACGGCGGCTCAATCCAGGGAGCGTCGTTCAATGAGATTAGGATTTACGGCCTTCAGACGACAATTGGCGGTCCACCAACCACAACCGCTATCAATTTCTCAACATCCATCCGCAATTTCTACGTTGACATCGTAGGGAGACAGTAGCATGCGACAAGTTCTCATGGCACTTTCGCTGTCCGTCCTCATGCTGTCCCTTTCGCTCCTGGCGTGCGTGACCGTCCAGTGCAAGGGCTCGAGGGACTGCACCGAGCAGCAGAGCGAAGAGAAGGACAAGCGTATGCCGATCTTCCCCAAGCGCCCGGACATCCAGACCACGGGCACGGCGAGCGGCGGCCGATGATTCGCCCCGCCCTGAGCATCTGCGCGCGCTGCGTCGCTCTGGCGGCGCTCTTTGTCGTCGTGTTCGTGCTCGCGACGGCGGTGCTCTACGAGACCAGCGCACGAGCAATCGCGTCTCATGCGCGCGTAGGCGGGCCGTCGGTTGCTCCGGCTGTGCTCATGGATCGGCGGTAGGGCATGGCCGAGGCCACGAAGCGACGAAGGAGAAAGACGGGCTTCGCTTCGTGGGCGTGGAAGATGGCGCGCAAGACGAAGGTGCAGGCCGGCTTCGTACTGGCGCTGGCATCGGTGACCGCCTATCTGTGCGCTAGGCACGGCAAGTGCGAGCCCGGGGAGCCCGAGCGTCTGGCGTGCGTCGTATGCGCCGGAGCCCGACCGCTCACCGTCTGGCTCGACGGGTTGCATAGGATGAATGGCCAACGCGCAACACCCGAGGTGCAGTGATGGAGACCTGCCAAGAAGCCATCGCGCTGATCCGTAGAGAGGAGACCTTCCAGGCCGAGGCGTACCTATGCCCAGCGAAAGTGTGGACCATCGGCTACGGCGACACCGGGCCGCACGTGCGGCGCGGCATGCGCATCACTGAGGCCGAGGCGTACGACCGTCTCCTCGAGCGGCTCGCGGACTTCGGGGCCGGCGTCGAGGCCGCGCTCCAGGGCGCCAGCGTCACGCCCAACCAGTTCGGGGCGCTCGTGAGCTTGGTCTACAACATCGGCCTGGAGAACCTGCGCAAGTCCAAATTGCTCGCGCACGTCCGCGCTGGCAACACACAGGCCGCGGCCGACGAGTTCCTGAAGTGGACCAAGGCCCGGGACCGCAGGACCGGAGAGCTTCGGGAGTTGCGCGGACTCGTTCGGCGGCGGGCGCTGGAGCGGGCGCTCTTCCTGGGTGACGACCCCGGGCGGGTCGAGGTGGGCTTCGGCGCGCCGTCGCCGGAGCCGCGCGACTTCGAGCCCATCGCTCCGCCCGAGGTGGCGTGATGGTTCGGTTCCTCGAGGCGCTCCGCGCGCGGCTGGCGTGCGCGCTCGTGGTGGTGGCGGTGGGCGCGCTGGCGTTCGTCGGCGGACGGTGGACGGCCCCGGTGCGCGTCGAAGAGCGGGTCATCGTGGATGTCCAGGAGCGGATTGAGTACCAGGACCGCGAGGTGGTGAAGCGCGTCGAGGGGCCTGTCCGCATCCGGACGGTGACGCGCGAGCTCCCGGCGCCCCCGGGCTCGCCATGCCCAGACCGGCCGCTCGTCGAGACGGTGCGGGAGGAGGTGCGCGAGCCGGTGACCGTCGAGCTGAAGGCGGAGAGCAAGGCCAAGGCCAAGGTGGAGGCCGTCAGGACCGTCGAGCGCATCGTCACCGTCCGACCGGACTGGCGGGTTGGGGTACTCGTCGGGACGGACCTGGGGACGCTGTCGCTGGCGTCACCGGCCGGGGCGCTCGTGGTTGGCGGGCATGTCGAGCGCCGGGTCTGGGGTCCGCTGTTCCTCGGGGCCGCCGCGCTCATTCGCCCCGCCAGGCCGCTCGCGCCGATCCCTCAGTTGTCGCTGTCCGGGGAGTGGTAGAACGCGCTGGCGCAGACACCACGGCCCGGAGCCTCTCGGCCCCGGGCCGCCGTCCTCGCCACCGGCTGATCCGCTACCCCTGGACGCTGGCCCGGGGATCCCCTCCGGCGCGACTTTCACATCGCGCCGGCCAGGGTGCTCGACGGGGCCGGCCTGGACGCCACCTCCCACAGACTACTCGGCCCCGGCTGTCCCGCGAGGGATGACCGGGGCCGACGTGTCTGGCTGTTCGCCGCAGCCAGTCAGCCCAAGCGGTGCGACGGCGGGAGGATTCGCTCGTCCCGCGCGCCTACTGCGCGCCGCTCAGCGAGGAAACGCCAGCACCCTACCACGCCCACCGCTCGCCCATCAACCTCACCCGATGGCGCCCCCGCCGGCCGGCCTGCCCCGAGGAGCGGAGAAGGGACAGGTCCGGCCGAGCGGTGATGATGGCCGGGGTTCCGGTGTGGTCCCTGCCATCATGCGAGCCGGTTGGGGTCGCCGACTCGCCGCGCGAAAGACACGCCACCGGGCAGCCGGGGGATACTGGCCAGTGGCGCGGGGCCGCGGAATGCAGCCCAAGGTCAAGGCGTGGGGGCCTCCTTCGGCGTGGTCGCGTCCGGGGCTTCGAGCGCGGAGATCAGCGCGTCCGCCCACTCGACGGCCAGCGCGCTGGCGTTGGTGGCCTGTGACGTTCTGCGATTGGTCCAGTCCGGGTCGCTGGCGAACCCCGCCATGATGTGGAGCGCCGCCGCCTCCCGGTACGTCATCCCGGGCGTGCCGAAATGCATGGTTGACACCTCGCCCTGGATGGTCTCGATGCCGGGATACGCCGGCTTGTCTCTCAACCCGCTCAAGCTGCACCTCCGTCCTTCGTGACTGCCGCCGCCGCTGCCTTGATCTTGGCGCGGATGATGGAGCGCAGGTCTTCGCGCAGCTCGCGGTTGCTGAGGATGTGCTTCACGTCCGTGGCGATCTCCGTCGCCATCGCGTTCATGTAGGCGTCGGCGATTCGTTCCTCTGCTCGCTCGATGCACAGCGCCTTGACGCGCTCGAAGTCGATGGCCTCGTAGATCTCCCGAAGGCGCTCGACCGGGACCTGGACGCGCCGCTGGTAGTCGAGTACGAGCCAGTCGCCCTTGCGGACCAGGGACAGGAGCGAAGCCTCGATGGCCTGTTGGAGATCCGTGGTGAAGGACGGCTTGGGGGCGCTCACTGCCCACCTCCCGGCGCGTGCTCGTCCCCTGGAGGGGGAGGCTCGGACACTTCGCCGGTCTTCGGGTCGTGGGGCGGCGGCAGGGGGAACGCGGCCAGCGTCGCGACCACGTCCTCTTCCGTCACGGCCTGCCGGCCCGCGCGCTTCCGGTCGCGCTTCAGGTACTCTTTCCACGCCTCCGGAGGCACGTCCGGACGCGCAGCCATGAGGCGCTCGAGCTTCTCGTACGGGGTGACCGTCTTGGGCGCTGGGGGAGCGGGCGGCGAGCCGTCCTCGAGCCACGCCTTGATCTTCTCGATGGCGCCGGGCAGCTCGTCCCGCGTCAGGACAGCGTTGTCCAGCGCTGAGAAGCTCGACTTGGTGACGTGGATCTTGTCCCCGTCCAGATCGAAGATGAAATCGAACTCGTATTCCATCCCCTCGCGCTGCACCGGGGCGAGCCCCACCTTCTTGGGGACTTTCTTGCCGCGGTCGTTCTCCTCGAGGACGTACTCCATCTTGGTGCGCATGGTGGCGATCAAGTGCCCGGGGTAGCCGCGCATAGCGTCCACGAAGTTGTTCTGCTTCGGCGTCACGGCCTTCCATCCGCTGCTGAACTTGCTCTCGTGGGCTCCCGTTCTCCGGTCCACCTCCTCGAGCGCGCCGCCCTTGCCGACCCAGGCGTGGGAGATGCTGTCCAGGATGCCAACCGAGTAGCCCCCATCCGCCATCTCGCGCAGGACCGCAACGTAGGTGTCGAGCGAGAACGTCTCGAGGGACTGGTGATCGAAGTCGAAGCGATCCGCGTACAAGAGCGCGCGTCCGTGCTCAGAATCCGCGAGCGCCGTCTTGCCGCCCAGCACCCGGGCGATCACCAGCGCCGAGAACGTCTTCCCCGTCCCCGCCGCGCCCTTCAGCGCGATTTTGAGCTTCGCCTTCCTCTTTGTTGCCTTCGTGAAAGCCATGCATCGTCTCCGTGTCGTTGCGTCGTTGTCTACTTCGTCACCTTCGCGAGCGCGCTCCCAGCCGGCTTCACCTCGAGCCTGCCGTACGGATCCTCGTCTTCCCAGTGCATCCCGGGCGGGATGGGGGCCGGATCCAGCGCCGCGCAGTACCTCTGGATCTCAGCCAGGGCCGGCTCTTCCTTCACGCGCACGAGTTCGGGATGCGTGCAGCGGCGAGCCTTCGCCCACTCCAGGAGCTGCGCCGTCGCGCTCTTCGGCGCTTCTTCGCCGGGGGCGAGCGAAACCAGATCGTCCTGGTTCAGTACCAGCCGCCCGCCCGTCTTCCTCCAGCACAGCTCGCCGTTGGGCAGCTCGCGCGACTTCTTCTTGCCCGGGATGATCTCCTTCCGGTGCTCCCGCGCGTACGCCGCAGCGAGGCTCTCCAGGTAGTCCCGTTGCCTCTTGAGCCGCCCGTTGGCCCGGTCCAGGCGCTCGAGGATTCGCTGCGTCGCCGCGTCCGCCACGGTCTGATTCTCCGCCGCTTCGGCGTCGAGCTGGCCCATCCGCTCGAGGAGCCAGTCCACGTCGGCAAGCGTCCGGGGCTGCCACGGCGGACGATTCGGCAACGCCGCAACGCCATCGACAGCGGCGAGATCGTCCGCCAACTCGTCCGGAAGATCCGCGGTCAAGGGCGCGCCCATCAGAACTCCCCTCCCTTCGCCATCTTCTCGCGGATCTCCGCCTCCACCTTCGCTCGCTCGTCGGCGCGGATCTCCGCCTCCCGCTCTTCCCGCGCCTTCTTCGCGCGCGCCTCCTCGCAGTCCCAGCACTGCGTCTGGAGCGCCCGCGTGTGCGGCTTCCCGCAGTCGGAGCAGAACCGCGGCGGCTTGTCCAGGGCGGCCAGGACCCTGCTGCCCTCGCTGTAGCCGAGAAGCGCCTCGAACTCGTCCCTCAACTCCTGCCCCGGGATCTTGCCCCGCAGCGCCAGCGCCGCCACGACTGCCGTCACCACGCGCCGCTCGAACTCCTCCCACGTCATCCGATCTTCACCCATGATGCTCCTCCAGTTCCTGGATGCGCTGCCGCATCCGGTCGATCTGCGCCTCCAGCTTCGCGACGTGCTCCAGCGCCCCGTCCCGCTGTGTCCGTGTCTCGACGAGAATCGCTTTGATCCGTGGCAGATCTTCGCGCTCACGCTCCGCGACCGCTCGCGCCGCTGACTGGCGCTCCTCTGCCATCCGGGCGGCGTGCAACTCGGCCTTGAGCCGCTCCACCTCGGCGCGCAGGGCGTCGCACTCCGCAACCACTCGCCGGGCCGCGTCGTCGAGCTTCTCGTCCGGGCCGCGGGCGAGGATGGTGCTCAGCTCGCGCTGTGCGTCGCCGAAGGCCGCCTCGACCTTCGCGGCCCAGGCCCGAGCTTCGTCCCGCTCAGACTCGGCGCGTTCCCTCGCCCTGACCTCGGCATGTCGCGCCATTCCGGCGACGGGTCCGGCGTCCGACAGTCCGACCAGTTCCCGGAGTGCGTCGGCGGCCGCCTGCGCTTCCGGCCGCCGCGTCGTGAATCCGCCGTCGAACAGGTCGATCACGCGCTGGCGGATGGCGTCACGCTTCGCCGTCGCGTTGTAGTGCGCCTCGATGGCCAGGTCTCGCTCTCGGGCCAGGCTCGCGTTGGCGCGCGCGAGGTCGTCTCTATCCCGCCCGGCCTGCTCCTCCCCGGAGCGGGCGCGGCGGGCCTCGGCCTCCATGTCCTGGCATCCCTGGGTGCCGTCGTGGGCAGCGGCGAGCGTCTCGAACTCCTCGTCGGTCGGGCGTCGTGGCGTCGTCATGGCTTCCGCTCCGCCCACAGCATGAGGGCCGGCTCTACCTCCGACTCCCAGCCCTTGCGCGCCCGGCCGCCAACCTGGAACTCCGGGGCGCCACTGCACCACCACAACGCCTCGACGGCGGACGCCCAACCGGCGCGGCACTCTCCTGCTCTCTTCTCGGCAGCGGCCAGTGCGGCGCGCAACCGCTCGATCTCCATCGCCTGCCCGCACGCGACGTTGGCGAGCCACTGCCCCTCGATGGTGCCGGCCGGGTCCGCCTCTCCGTCCGCGACCCGAACGACCATCGCCTCCGGCGTCATCGCCTCGGCGGTCAGGGCCTCGGCCCGTTCGCCGACCCATGGGCCGCCGTGTCCGTATTCGTCGTCACGCTCGCACGCAAGCCCGATTGCCTCGTCGCTGTCTTCGGCCTCGATGAGCGCCGAGCCCTCGTCCGGGTACTCCTTCAGGTAGACCGCGAACAGTCCATTGATCAGCTCGATCATCGCTCGCCCTCCCCATTGGCCGCGCGGAGGGCGCGGACGCACTTGAGCAGCAACTCCGGTTTTACGGTCGCCTCGCCGCCTTCGCGGATCATCCATTCGAGCGCGTATTCCGGCTTGAACGGCGCCGCCCCGGTGGACACCGCCTCCTCGAGTTCGGCCAGCGCCTCGCGCATCGGCCCGAAGGCGTTCACCGCCCGCGAGACGAGTGCCGCGTCACGCGCTCGCCTCTTGGGCATGATATGGCCCACCTGCTCGCCGTTGGCGTCGAGCATGGCGCCGTCTTCGTCCACCGTCCACGGCGGGGGCGATGCGTCCTTGAACTCGTCCATGTCACTCCTCCTCGGCCGGCATGACGAGCCGAATCTCGAGCGCGTGCGCAAGCAACGGGTGCCGCATGTCGCTAATGGTGAGCAGCCGCCACGCCAGATCCTCGACGGTTTCGCCCGGACGAACTTCGACGGCGGTTGTGAACGGATGCGCGCCGTTCTCGTACTCCTCGATGCCCACGAGCATCGCCGAGATCTTCACTTGGCTCCGCAGCATGTCACTCCTCCCCCAGCAGCTCGCGGGCGTCCTTCGCGAGCACGATCAGATCTGCCGCCCAGGACTCGAACGTCTGCGGCATGACGTCGCCCTGCTCCTGGCGCTTCGGCCGCTCCAGGACGTGCCGCGCGAAGTCGCGTAGCAGCTCGGGCATCTTGTTGAGCGCCTCCACCTCCTCGCGCTTCAGCTCGTAGCCGTCTCGGTTCAGGACGAGATCCACTTCATCAACGTGCGGCTCGAATACCAGCGGCATCTTCGGCAGTCCCATCGTCACTCCTCCACTTCGTCTTCATGCTCTGGCCGATACCCTGTGCGCAGCGTCCCTGCCGCGTCGTGCGTCCTCGTCGGCGGGAACGGCTCCGTCCGGATCCGCGCGTTGGCCCTCAGCCCCTCCTCGTGGGCGATGGCGCGCTCGAACGCATCGCGCGCCCTGGCGTAGGTCGGATCTCCCGCGTAGTGGCCGAACACGTGCGGCAGGATGGCCTTCGCCGCCTCCAGCAAGTCCGGCGGGGGCGTCATCGGATCGCCTCGGCGGCAATGTCTGCCTCGCGCTTCAGTTCGACGATGGCCCCGTCGATGCTCTCGATCCACTCGCGCCGATTCGAGGAGACCGCGTAGCCGTACCGGGCCAGCTTCGCGCTCGCGATGCGGACTGGCTCGGACTGGATCCACTTCAGGAGGCTCGCCCCTGTCGGGCGCAGCCGCGCAAGCACCGGCCGCCCCTTCTGGTGGCGCTTGCGAGCCAGTTCCCGGAGCCGCTCTATGATGGACAGGGCCTCGGCAACGTCGGGCGTCATCGGCTCGCCTTCCCTTCCTGCGCCGCGTGAACGTGCGCCATGAGTTCCTTGCGCACGTCGCTGATCGCCCCGACGCACCGGAGGCTGTCCTCGGCCCTCGCGAGCGCCACGGGCCAGCCGTTCTGCGCTACCTGAAGGGCGAACTCCAGAGCGCCCGCCACGACTCCGGCGTATTGGAGCGGCACCTTGACCGTCACCATCTTCTGTCGCGTGCTCATTGGCCTTTCCCTTCCTCCGCACCGTGGGCCGGCTCCACTCCGGCGGCGCGGAGGGCCTCAAGCGCCTCTCGGGCGATCTCGCGCATGGGGAAGTCCTGGGTCGCCAGAAGTTGCTCGTTCGCCCGCTCCTGCTGGGCCGCCTTGCTGTAGTGCGTCTCGCAAAGGCGGCTCGGCGGCCATGTGTGCTCACGAGCTCTCGCGCAGTCTTCGCAGCCCGAGTTGTCAACGGGCGTCCGGTCCAGGACCGGGGCGTAGTCGCGCACCCGCGCGAAGTCCGTCGCGCACTGCCGCAGGAGCGCGTCCCTCGGGTCGCTGGCCGGCCGCGCCCTCCGGGCCTCCTCGGAGGAGATGGCGCGCTTGAACGCATCGAACGCCCTGGAGTAGGTCGAGTCCCAGGTGTAGTTGCCGTGTACGTACTGGCGGATGGCCTTCGCCGCCTCCAGCAGGTCCGTCCCATCCCGGTCCGCGCTCGCTGGCGGGGAGGCGGGGGCGGGCTTGGGCTCGAAGTCGTCGCAGCCCATGCCTCTCGAGCGACTCCACGGGACGCGACAGATCGAAGTGGCGCACTGAATCTCTACGCCCTCCACCACTCCGAAGCACTTCGCGCACTCTCGACAGTCCGCCATCGCTCCTCCGCTTCGTTGCCCCGGTCGCCCGAGCTGCGCGGAAGATGGCACGGAAAAAGGCACTTGTCAAGTGCCCCGTGTGGTGCTAGGGTACCGCACCATCGGCGCCACATGCGCCAACGAAAGGAGCTGCACTTGGAGATCGTGGATCCGCGAGCGAAGAAGCGCCTCAACATCTATCTCCCGGCGAGCCTGCTGAACGAGATCGGGCAGTTCGCCCGGAAGCTGTCGGACCAGTTCGAGCGCCGGGTGGGAGCGCCGGAGGCGATCCGGCTGCTCTGCACGGCCGCGCTCTCCGCCGAGAAGTCGAGCGAGAAGGCGCCCAAGGCGCGGGGGTCGAAGTCGTGACGCCCGCCGCCGAGAAGGACATCCGGAGCGCGCTCCGGCAACTGCGCGGGTGCCGGGGAAGGCTGGCGATGTTGGGGACGGCGAAGCTGTCCGGCTCCGACATGGCGCTTCTCGGCACGGTGCGCCTGATCGCAAGCGAAGCCGAGCACAAGCTCCTGAAGCTGCTGGCGTCCGCCCACAAGGCGCGGACGAGGAAGGTGAAGCCATGACGAAGACGAAGGGGTCGACGGTTGAGCCCAGCGACAACGCGCGCATCATCGCCCAAGAGTTCTTCAGGGCGCACGGAACTCCACACAAGCTCCTGTTGACGCAGGATGACTTGGCGCGCTTCACCCAATGGATGATGGACACGGTGATGGACGGACTTCGGCAGTTGGTTGAGGAGCAGCGCCAGAAAGATCGCGGGGTGATCCAGTGACGGACAAGAAGAAGACGGCGCGGCGCTCAATGCGGGACGCGCTCGCGGAGGCGGAGCGGGATCGGATCGAGGCCATCGAGCAGCGCGACGAGGCCAGGTCGCTTTTCGCCCAGGCGAGGGACTGCGGCCGAGACGACAAGTGTTCCCGGAGCCCGTTGTGCATCCGCCACTGGATCGAGGAGCACAGCAAGAGGGTGGGCGAGCGCGAGGAGGCGCGGTTCGCGCTGTCGAAGGCGGAGGAGGAGCGCGGCGAGGCCCTCGCCCGGCGCAATGACGCGCTCGCCTCGCTGGCCGAGATGGCGAGCAAACGGGACGCCCTCGTGGCCGAGAGGGATGCAGGCGTGCTGGAGCGGGCGAACCTCGCGGCGCGGGTGGCGGAGTTGGAGGGGGCGCTGCGGGGCGAGGTCGCCGACTCGATGGCCGCTCGCCGTGCACTGTCGGAGCGGATTGCGAATTTACTAGGCGAGCGAGACGGGGCGCGCGCTGCGCTGGAGCGCCTGGCCCGCCAGTACGAGGATGAGCACGACGTGTGGGAGCGCCCGGCCTGGCTCACGGCGAACCTTCCGCCCGCCGCCCCTCCAGAGCAGGCTTCCACGTCCGATGACAAGCTGCGCGCCAGGGTGGCGGAGCTGGAGGGGGCGCTCGCCACGGCGCGGGACGATGCGCTCGAGGCTGCTGCGGGTGCGTGCCGGTCTTACGCAGCAGCGTGCCGTGCGCAAAACGACGATGCGGAGCACGACGCCGAAGTTGAGGCCCTGAAGGCGGACGCGGCGGAATCGATGGCCAAGGAACTCGAAGCGATGAAGTCCGCCGCCCCTCCCGAGCAGGCGTTCGCTCCGCCCCGGACGGACGACGGGGCGCGGCCGTGCAGCGAGTGCCGCCACTCCAAGATGTGCAAGTGGCTCCTTGGGGTCAACTACCAGGATGCTGGGCCGTGCGACTGGGACCCGTCGAGGTTCCAGCCCGCGCGCCCGGCCGACGTGGGCGCGGACTGGCGGACCCGAGGGCGTGCGCTGTACCGCGCCGTGGAGGCGCTTGACGACTGGCTGGATGAGTCGCCGAAGACTCACGAGGAGCGGACCCGGATCCTGCGCCAGGCATACGATGCCCAAGAGGCATGGCTCGAGATCGACCCGGGCGCACACGCGGCCGACGTGGGCGCGGCGCCTTCCGATCCGGTTCAGCGCGTCCTGGAGGACGTGCGCGCGGAGCGGGCGCGGCAGGACGCGAAGTGGGGGACGGCCAGGATCGCCACGTTGCCGGACGGAACCGGCCTTCCCGGTGATCGAACTGAAGCCGATCTGGCTCGTGAACGGTGCGATTACGCGCGCGCGCGCAACACGGCGACCTACCGCCACGTGCTCGCCGAAGAGGTCGCCGAGGCTTTCGCCGAGGCCGACCAGGCGCTCCTGCGCGCCGAGCTTGTCCAGGTCGCCGCCGTGGCCGTGAAGTGGATCCAGGGGATCGACATGCGCGCGGCGCCCCCCGCCTCCACCGGGACGGCGCCCGACCTCGCTCGCCAGGGCGAGGCGGCCATGGAGACGGCGCGGAGGCTGGGGGAGGCCGGTCGACCGAACATGGATGCGATCCTCGATGCCAGCGGCCCACAGGCCGCGCTCGGGTACTCCTTCCGTCCGGCGGAGGACCCGCTCTGTGTGCGGTGCGGACATTCGGCGGCCGAGCATCTAGTCGCCGATGAGACGGTCGGGGAGTGCATCAGCTTCGTCGCGCCGGGCGTTGCTCCGAAGCCGACGTGCGAGACGTGCCGTCACTGGACCTGGGGCGGCGGCATTGCCGGGGCGTGCCTAGCCGACTCGCTGCGAACCGCACACCCCGGGGACACGTGCGCAACATGGGCTGCGCGCTCCGGATCCGTCGCGCCGGGCGCCGGAGAGAGCGAGGGGAACCATGGGTGACACGACAACGATCCAGTGGGCCGACGCATCATGGAGCCCTGTTATTGGATGCACCAGGAGGCACACCGGGTGCGCGAACTGCTACGCGGAGCAGTACGGCGGGCGCTTCGGCGTGCGCTGGGGGCCGGACGGGACAAGGCGTCAGACCTCACCGGCCTACTGGCGCAAGCCGCTGTCCTGGGCGCGGAAGGCGTCGCTTGATGGGAAGCGGATCCGGGTCTTCCCTTCGCTCTGTGACCCGCTTGACCCGAAGATCCCGGAGGGAACCTTCCTGGAGTGGATGGACCTGATCCGCCGGACGGCCCGCGTCTCGCGCCACGTCGTGCCTGGAAGCATGGAGATCCGCTCGGCCGGCATCGATTGGCTCTTGCTCACGAAGCGCCCCGAGCGCTGGGCCGCTGTCCCTGAGGACGTCCGGCCCCTCGTGTGGCTCGGGACCTCCGTCTCGGACCAGGCCACGGCGGACGAGTGGATACCGCGCCTGCTCGGCGCGGAGGGGTTCGCGCTCCGGTTCCTGAGCGTCGAGCCGCTCGTCGGTCCGGTGGACCTCGACCGGTGGGTATTCGACCGGCCCGCAGCTATTAGGTCCGCCATGAACGGATCGAGCGCCCTCAACTTTGAACAGGCAGACGACGTTATCGACCCGATGGGGATCTCCTGGATCATCATCGGCGGGGAGAGCGGCCCCAAGGCCCGCCCCTGTGACGTGGCGTGGATCCGCGCCATCGTCGGGCAGTGCCGCGCGGCCGGCGTGCCCCCGTTCGTGAAGCAGCTCGGGGCGCGGCCCTACATGGAGCGCTGGAACGAAGAGCGTCAAGACCACGAGACCTGCTGGCTCGATCCGGAAGACTCCCAAGGCGGGGACCCGTCCGAGTGGCCCGAGGACCTCCGCGTCCGCGAGTTCCCGGAGGTGTCCCGTGGGTGAGAACACGTCCGCGCTGGACCGGCTGAGGGCCGAGGTGGAACTCACAGAGCAGATCCTCCAGGGCTGCGGCGACAACTCCTGCCGCGTGCGACGGCGGCCTGGGCCTGGCACTAACGGCGGGTGCCGCTGCCCGACGAACAGAGCCGAAGCCGGCCGTTTGCTGGCCGTCTACAGCAAGGCTCGCGAGCTTGTCCGAGGAGCATGAAGCCATGAGCGACGACAAGAAGACGTGCTCGATGTGCGAGCGCTTCGAGAAGGCCGGACCAGCGAAGGGGAGGTGCCGCGCGCCCGTGCCGTTCTGGGTTGCAGATGGCCTCCTCGTCTCCGCCAACAACCGAAGAGCGGCCGAGTGCAACTGCTTCGAGCCGCTCGCCGAGAAGGTCGAGGGGGTGCCCTTTGCGTGATTCGTTCGTGAAGCTGCGGCTCAAGGATGCTCGGACCATCGCGGACCCGATCAGAAGGCCGGCCGCCAGCTACGAGCTGGAGCTGGCGCTTCGGCGACTCGACGATCTGATCGCCGCCACCGAGAAACTCTCCGCCCGGAAGAAGGCGCGGCCCCTGAACCAGCGGCACAAGAAGCCCTCGAAGCTCGACCGGCTCCGGAAGGCCCACGGGGCGCGCGGGGCGAAGGCGCGCAAGACGATGGAGGTGTACGACGCGGTCGAGCAGCGCGCCGGGGGCGTGTGCGAGTGCGGCTGTGGGATGCCATTTTTGCAGACCTTGGCCGGCGCTCCGGAGATGGATCACTTCTGGGGACGGCGCGCGACCGGAGACAGGGCCGAAAGCGCCGACACGTGCTGGATGTTGCGATCCGAGTGCCACGAGCGAAAGACGAACAGCAAGCCGTCGCGTCAGTTCTGGCTGATCCGCTTTCGCAACCATTCCGAGCGGTTCGGCTCTGACCTTCAGGCCGCGCTTGTGTCTGGGCTGCTGGACGCGATCCGAATCCAGGATCGCCTTGATGAGGCGCGCGTCGCGCGGGCCGGGGAAGCGGTGCGAGCTTCGGAGGTGTCCCGTGGGTGAGCAGCCGAGGACCTGCGGCCAGTGCCGCCACCTGGAGCCGGGCGGACTCTGGGGCATCCTGACCTGCTACGTGCGCGACGATGGGCCGCTCTACCCCGTCGCCACGAGCGACACGGCGCGGACCTGCCCGAAGTTCGAGCGCAAGCCGGAGGCGCGCCATGGGACGTAGGAGCGAGGCCCCGACGCCGAGACAGCTCGAGGTGCTCGTCCTGATGGCCGGGCCGCTCCTGCGCATGCTCCTGGGAAGGCCGCGGCCGATGTGCCCGCCGAGCTTCCGGGGCGGACGAGGGGGCATGATGGCGAGCCTCGGGATCAAGAGCACGAACGCAATGCGGGATCACCTCCTGGCGCTCGAAAAGCGCGGGCTCGTCTGGCGTCCCGAGGCGAGGTGTCTCTGGTGGCCCACGGACGCGGGCTTTGCCGTGGCGGAGGCGGAGATCGAGCGGCGCGCGGCGGGAGGGGGTGCGTGATGGGCAAGCGCCTGCTCGACGACTCGCTGCTGACCTCGCCCTCACTGGCGGCATGCTCGCCGCGGGCGCAGGACGCCTTCCCGCGCATGCTCCTGCTCGCGGACGACTTCGGCTGCTTCGACTCCAACCCCCGGGTCCTGGCCGGCCGCGGGTGGCCGCTCCGGCCCGACGTGACCGACGTGGAGATCGCCGCCTGGCTCGAGGAGTACCGGGCGGCCGGGATGCTTCAGCTCTGGGCGGACGGCGGGCGCACCTATGGGCACCTCCTCGGCTGGTACGGCCCACACGGGCAACGTAGGCGCGAGGAGTACAGCGCCGACAACCCGAAGGGCTCGAGGCGCCGGACGCCTGCTCCGCCGCCGCACGATGCCAACCACGCGGAATCACTTCCCGCGCAGTTCCCGCCCGGGAAACGCGAGTTCCCGCCCGGGAAATACAGTTTCCCGCCGCTGCATGATCAGTCGCATGATCAGTCGCAGTCGCAGGAACACCTTGCGGGCGCCGTCGCGCCCGCCGATGTGGGCCATGGTGAGCGTGCGCAGCCCGCCGGACAGCCGCCGCCGTCCGGACCCTCCCAGACCCCTACCCCGCCCGCGAAAGACGCCCAGGAGCCCGCCCAGGCGGTCCTGGAGGGCGTTCCGGAGCGGCCGGCGAAGAAGGCGAAGCGCTCCAGGGACGCTGCAGATAGGGGTACATCTCCACACTTCCGGGCGCTGTCGGACCGACTCGGCGAGGGCTACGAGCGCGCGACGGGTCGCCGGTACGTGTTCCAGGGCGCCAAGGACGGCGCCGCGGTGGGGCGGCTGTGCGGCTTGATCACCGCGGCGCTCACCGTCGAGGACCTCGGCCGGCGCTTCGAGTCCGCGCTCGTGGCCCGCTCCGGCCCGGCGACCGGGATCGCCGACTTCGCAGCGCGGCCGAACGATCCGCGGTGGGGTGCCGCTCAGGCCCAGGACCGTCGCCGCGGCGTGGTGCGCGCCGAGGACGAGGACCACTCGCGGGGCAGCGGGGGCGATCATGCCTGGTGACTTCGAGGCCCCGAGCGTCTACGAAGCCGCGCGGAACCCGGCCGCCATGGCTGAGCGCCGACGCATCATCGCCGAGTGGGAGGCCGCCTACCCGGATGTCGCCCGGGACCTGCCGGAGGCGTGGCGCCTGGACGAGCAGTGGGAAGCGGAGCAGGCCCGGAAGCGCGCGGCCGCGCGGGCGGAAGCCTCGATCCCGCGCATGCTGGCCCAAGCCGGAGCTCCAGCGCGCGCCGCGGACGCCTGGAGGACGGCGGACCGGAGCAAGCCCGGCATGGTGGCCGTAGCCGAGTTCCTGGCCTCGAGCTTGACGTTCGGCCTGCTCCTTGGCGACGTCGGCACCGGGAAGACAGTCGCGAGCGTCGAGGCGCTGGCCTGGGGCATCCGGCGGGGCTCTCGCGCGTGCTGGCGTCGAGCTGTCCACCTCGCGCGCCTGCCATCGTTCGGGGACGAGGCGGACCTCGAGCGGGACCGGCTCTTCTACGACGGGCTCCTCGTGGTCGATGACCTCGGGGCCGAAAGCCTGACCGACTACTGGCTCGGGATGTTCGGCGAGCTGATCGACGAGCGCCACGAGGGGCGCCGGAAGACGCTGATCACCTCGAACGCCACGCGGGCGACGCTCGCCACGAGGTACGGCAAGAGGTTCGTGGATCGGATGCGGCAAGACGGCAGGGCTTGGGATTGCGGCACCGAGTCTCTGCGTGTCAAGCCAGGAAGTGAACACACCTAGCAACGGGACGAGAGCGTGAAACACGAAACGAGACAGTGGGCGGGGTATTCAGTTGTATTCTGGTATCTGTGCGCGGTGCTGCCGCTGGACGTGCTGGCGCTGGCCTGGATGGTCGCGAAAGCGTTTGGTGTCGCATGAGCAAGCGGACTTGGCGGATTACAAGTATCGTCTGGGGGAATGCGGTCTACTGGGACGGTGAACACTGGAACGCGCACAAGGATCGCGCGTTGTTGTGGAAGACGGAGGCTGGCGCCAACCGCGCATACGCGCGAATCCGCCGCAGGTTCGAGCCTGGGCAGCGCGTCGAGCTGGAGGTGTCCGCATGAGACGCGCCGCGAAGGTGGACAGGAACCAGGGGCAGATCGTCGAGGCGCTCCGGAAGGCGGGCGCGAGCGTCGAGCCGATCTTCCGGCTCGGGCGCGGCATCCCGGATCTGCTCGTGGGCTACCGGAAGGTCAACACGCTGATCGAGGTGAAGGACGGGGAGGCGCCGCCCTCGAAGCGCAGGTTGACTCCGGATGAGCAGGATTGGCACGACGCTTGGCGCGGCCAGGTCTGCGTCGTCGAGTCGCCCGAGGAGGCGCTCCGGGCCATCGGGGCGGTGAAGCCGTGACGCCCTACTACCACGAGCCCGGGATCGACCTGTACCAGGGCGACAACCGCGAGGTG